>Ga0068871_100000876_pt1 | contig 20065 bp, 18 predicted proteins | sample KBSMisM72_FD_72750 | JGI IMG/M metagenome (GOLD analysis project Ga0068871, IMG submission 72750) | Miscanthus rhizosphere microbial communities from Kellogg Biological Station, Michigan, USA - KBS Miscanthus M7-2 | ecosystem: Host-associated > Plants > Roots > Rhizosphere > Soil ...
ATCCTCAGCGATGTCAGCGGCTCGCTCCGGGTGTTCGAGAACTTCCTCACTTCGACTGAGCGCAATGCACGCCGCCTGATAACCGGCGCCGAGGCGATAGGCCTTGAAATACTCAGCATCAGACATTTCAAGATCATGTTCGGCCGCAGCGATCCGACCCAGTAGCAGGTGTGCCAGGTACCGCTGGTCGTCAGTTGACGCGCCGCTGGCGACCGATTGCAGCCAACGAGCGGCCTCACGCCCAGAGCCAAGATCCACGTACAACTGTCCGAGGCGCAACTTGATGATCGCGAGGTCTGGAGCCAGGGCCAGCGCTCGCTGGTAGTCCGCAAGCGCTGCCTTCGTCGAGTGAAAACGCATCCTCGGGTGGCCCGCAGCGATCGTCCCCCGTGCGGTGACGAGCAGCGGATCGTCAGGGAACGCCTTGAGACCGGCGTCAATCAGCGCTGACGCCTCCGGAAGAAGAATGGAAGCCACCAGACCGCTCGCCACCGCGTAGTACCACGACCGTCTGGGCTCATCGCCGAGCCGGTCGCCAAACGGTGCGCGCCGTGCATCGTGGAGGAGGGCCAACCCGCTGTTGATCACGTCAGTCACCTTGAGCGCGTCGTTCGGTGACAGAAGGCTCACGAGCCCGTACCGTCCGCGGTGGAGATCGAGCCATGCGTTGGCGACTTCGGCTTGCAGGATGGCCGCAGCCATGCGATCCGACGAGGAGAGCTGCGGCGTCGACGCCTTCGCTGCTGCCACGAGCCGATCAACCGGCCACGCGGCGAGTTTGTTGATCGCGTCCTGCGCGCGACCCGTGCGGTAGGTGCCCAGGAGTTGCTGAAATGCCGCCGCGTCAAGCGAGTCGGCGCTCGCCAGTGACAGGCCAAGCACGCATATCACGACGGCAACGATGTTCCGGCCGCGCGCGTACATGGCGTCGCCGTCACCCTGGATCGGTTCCGCCGGGTTGCCAGAGTTGGATCGGGTTGCCTTCCGGATCGGACAGCCTGGCGAAGCGTCCGTTCGGGTAGACCTCAGCGTCCAGGTCGACCGTGATGCCTCGTTCGCGAAGCTGGGCGACCATCTTGTCGAGGTCGCGGACGCGGAAGTTGATCATCCATTGGAACTTGCGGTCGCCGAAGTACGACGTGTCTTCCTTGAACGGCGCCAGGACCGTTGTCCCTGCGCTGGTCCGCCAATTGGTCGGCATGCTGGGGACGCCGAGATTGGCCTCGTACCACCCGGCCAGTTTCTTGGGGTCTTTCGCACGGAAGAAGAACCCGCCAATGCCCTGCACCCGTTCCATGCCGCCGGCGCCCTGGCGTGGCGCACCAGCCGCGCCGGTCGCGACGGCCGCCGCGCCGGCCATCGCGACGCGAATCGCTGTTCGACGTGTGACGTGCGACGACTTGCTCATGCTTGTTCTCCGGCGTTGTCGGAACCAAGTCGCCGGACAGTCTACTCCGACCGATGGTTTCGGCAAGAGATCACGTGTTGAGGGCCTGCATGGACAGCTGTAGGCTAGTGGACACCGTGGAGTCTGCCTGGCGAGATCTGCGATTTGCCTGCCGGCTGCTTCGCCGGCAGCCACTGTTTGCCGCCGCCGCGATCGTGACCGTGGCGTTGGGTGTCGGGGCAAACACCGCCGTGGTGAGCGTGCTCGAGACGGTCCTCCTGAATCCCCTCGGTTTGCGCCAGGCCGATCGCGTGATGGCGGTCCGCACCCAATTCGCCACCCTCCATCTGTTTCACGGCGAGACGTCCGGCGTGGAGTTCCGCGAGATGCAGTCGCTGACCGAGGTGTTTTCAGCGGTCGCGGCGATGGAGGGGCGCGCCTGGACATGGCGCTCCAACGATGAGGCGTCCCGTCTGGTGGGCCAGGCGGTCACCCCGGACTTCTTTCGCGTGTTCGGCGAGTCTCCTGTCAGAGGCCGCTTCTTCACCTCGGAAGACAACGAGCTCAGCGTCGTCATATCCGATGGGCTGTGGCGCTCGCGATTCGGCGCCGACCGATCCGTGTTGGGTCGCACGATGTGGCTCGACAAGTCGCCGTACCGGATCGTGGGTGTCGCTCCGGCGGGGTTTCGCTTTCCGACGGACGCGGAGCTCTGGACGCCGCTCTCGCTTGAACCCGCACGCGTGCTCGATGCGGAACGCGGCCGCAACAGATCGCTGTCGGTGTTCGCCCGCCGAAAGGAGGGCGTGTCCGAAACGCAAGCGGCCGAACGGGTCAAGCGCTTCGTCGATGGGGTGATGTCCGAGGACGCTGCGCACGGCGGCGAGTTCTCGAAAAGCGGCTATGGCATCGAGCTCACGAGCTTCGGCCGTTACCTCGCCGGAGACCTCCGACGGCCATTGTTGTTGCTGTGGGGCGCGGCATCGATCGTCCTGCTCACCGGCTGTGCGAATATTGCCGGACTGCTGCTCGCGCGCTCATCGAGCCGGCGTCTTGAAATGGCGATCCGGACGGCGCTCGGCGCTACGCCGGCGCAGATTGTCCGCCAATTGCTGCTCGAGAGCCTGCTGATCGGGGCCCTGGGTGGCGCCGCGGGACTCGTGGTCGCCAGGCTGGCGCTTTCGCTCCTCACCACGCTCACCATTTCAGGCTCCGGGATCCTCACGCTCGTTTCGCTCGATTCGCGATTGCTGCTGTACGGCGTTGGGTTGGCATTGGTCAGCGGCCTGCTGTTCGGCCTGGCTCCGGCGATTCAGCTTGTCCGCCAGATCCAGGCCGCACGACCCGATCTCAGCCGCCGCCGATGGACTCCGGAACTCTTCGTGGCCGCGGAAGTCTGCGGCGCCTTTGTTCTGATCGTGACGACGACGCTGCTGCTGCGCAGTCTCTGGGCCATCACGCGAATCGAACCGGGTTTCGATCCGCAGCACGTCACGACGGCGTTCTTCCTCAAACCGGAGAATGATCCCGGCTTCTTCGACCGCATGCAATCCACGCTCATGGCCAGTCCCGGTCTGCAGTCGGCGGCACTGGCGAATCCGGTGCCCTTCGCCGATAGCGGCGTGATCAGCGGATTTGCGATCAGGAACCGGCCCGAGAGCGGCGTGTCGGGAAGCGCGGAAGGGTTTCAGATCACCCCCGCGTATTTCCAGACGCTGCGCATTCCGTTCTTACGAGGTCGCAACCTCGAGGCGTCCGATACAGCCACGTCTCCGTTGGTCTGCCTGATCGATTCGAGACTCGCCGAGCAGTTCTTTCCCGGCCAGGATCCCCTCGGGCAGGAAATCGCGATGTTCAAAGGCTGGGCTCGCATCGTCGGTGTCGTGGGTGCGATCCGCCGAACCAGCCTCGAGGGTGATTCCCGTCCGGCGGTCTATTATTCGTTCGCTCAGATTCCGTTCTTCCCCTGGGCGGCGGTCCTCGTCCGTTCGACGGGCCCGGCGGAATCGATCATTCGAGCCGCTGTACATCAAACCAACGCCTCGGTACCGGTGTACGACGTGCGATCGCTCGAGGAGCGGCTAGGCGCGACGCTTGCGGTCCGCCGCGCCATGATCGTGCTGCTGTCGACGCTGGGAGCCATCAGCCTCTTGTTGGCGGTCGTGGGGCTCTACGGTGTCACGGCGCAGGTCGTCTCTGAACGGACGCGTGAGATCGGTATTCGCATGGCGCTCGGCGCACGTCCGGCGCAGATCCTCTGGCCATTGATGGGGCAGGGCTTGGGCTCCGGGCTGTTCGGCCTGCTTCTCGGCTCAGGCGCGATCGCCTACGCGCACCGGTGGTTCGCCGGCATGCTCTACGAGGTGGCGCCGTACGATCCGGTCACGTTCGGCGCGGCGACGTGTGGCGTCCTTGGTATGTCGTTGGCCGCAGTCTGGTGGCCCGCCCGCCGCGCGGCGGCCATCGACCCGCAGCAGGTGTTACGGCACGAGTGAACCGTTATCGCCCCGCCTGCGTGATCGAGGCCGTCTGTCCGGCAATGGTGACGAGCGTGGACCGCTGTGCGCCGGTATTCGCCGGCATGAACAGCTCGACCTGACTGCGGCCGGTGCCGCTCGCCGGCGAGAGTTGGACCGCGGACGTGTCGGCCGAAACGGCTGTCCACCCCGCGAGGCATCCGGCCGGCGACGAGTTGATATCGACGACATAGACCGACGGCTGGGCGGGCAGGACGGTTGCCTGGAAATACGACGTCCACACCATGCCCTGACCCGGCGATGGCGGCGCACCGTTCGAAAAGATGCCGATGGTGATGGCGGTACTGCACCCGGCCGGCGACGTCGGGCTCGCCGGGTCAGCCGAACTGCCGCAGCCTGACAGCATCGCCGCGAGTACGATGCACACGCGAATTCGAATCAACATTTGCGACCTACCTAACGGGTTCTCCTGGCGTTGACACAATGAGGACGCTGCTCGGCGTTGGGAGACCATGGGCTCGGCGCGACCAGCCACGGCCGGAGTCGGCCGATACGTACAGGTTGCCGCCCCGATCGGCGAGCGCCACCGTCGAGCCTTCCGTGGCGATGCAACCGGTGTCGACGATGCCGTCGGTCCATGAAGGCAGGCCTCCGCCCACGGCGACCAGCAAATCGTGTCCATCCGCTCGTCGCCGGTAGATGGCGCCCTGCGCTGCGAAATGGTCGACTGACGCGGACACGAGAATATCGCCGCCCGCAAACGCGACCGCGGAGCAATACGAGGCGTGCAGTCCCGCGTGTTCGACCTCCCATGTCCGCCCACCGTCGTGGCTGGCACAGAGGCCGATCGCGGCGGCGGCGATCACGAGGTCCGGACGGGTCGGATGTGCGCGGACCTCGTGGACGTCGCTACCGACGTCGATGGTGGGCTCCCATGTGGCGCCGCCGTCAGTCGATCGCGGGATACCGCCGACGTGGACGTTGGCGAGGATCACAGTGCCGCCCGTGGTAGCGGTTATCGAGCGGATCCCGAGCGGCGGTCCGACGCGCTGACCGTTGATCACCGCCGAGCCTGCATACCATGTATCGCGGCCGGCGACGGCGTCGAAGCCGCGGAGTGTCTCGAGTTCTCCGCCCGCCTCGACGCGCAGAACGCGCGCATCGGCACTCCCGACGTAGATGATGTCGCCAACCGCCACGCAGCACGCGAGATCCACCTGCGCGGTCGCGATCGTGCTCCAGACACCGTCCGGAGAGCGACGGCGGAGTGAGCGTCCGTCGACAATCGCGAGAGCACCGCCACGGCGGTCGGCTACGAGGGCTCCGACCTGATGATCGCGGAGCTCCTGGTTGAGGGTCTCGCCGGCGAGGACGAACAGGCCGTCGCGCCAGGTGGCCACCAGCACCACCTCAGATGCTCCGCGTTTCCGAAATATTCCGGACCTTGTTCGCGATCGCCTTTTTCATTCGTGTCAGAATCAGCTGGACGTTCCGCCTCACGCTGTGACTGATGTGGACCACGATGAAAACCTACGCGTCGGCATTGCTCATCGCCGGAGTCATCATTCCGACGCTCCTTCACATGGCCGCCCGGGAAGCCATGCCGTGGTGGCCTGACACCGTGAGCATGGGTATCGCCTTCGGAGCAGCGGCCGTCGCGATGGTCTGGCAGGACCGAAAGGATCGAGAGCAGCGGCGTCGCTTCTGGAATGCGCTCCGAGCCGTTGGCGAAGCGATTGGCCGCAGCTGGACGTCACGCTAGCCCGGGTGTTCGTCCGGGGACCCGGCGATCGTTTCGTTCGGTTTAGCTTGGCGCAGTGCGCGCCACACCCATCGCGAAGCGGCCAATACACCAAAACCGAAGACGCCAAGCTTGAACGCCCGGGGAATGCGTCGTCCCGGGTCCGTCGCTCGCCGATTGGAATGAGCCAGCCGAAGATGACGGGTTGTTCGGCGGTCGGGATGATCCTTGGCCCAGTCCGCTCCCGCCTGCCACGCTGCGCGCGCGGGATCGTCGGCGTGGGGGTTGATCGCCGACTTCGTCGCCCAGAATGCATCGGCGCCGGACAACCACGCGCCCTTCCACATCTGGACAAACACATCAGATTCGTCGGCCCGGTCGGGGAGCAGTGCCTCCCGGAAAGACCACTTGCGCGCCGTCTGGTTGCGGTCGGAGACGCCCATGCCTGAATGGTAAGAAGCTCCGTCGATTGTCGTCAAGGGGCGCGCCCGCTACGCACCGGCCATGCGCGAATACAATGGTGCCGCCATGGAAACTCATGCGCACGTCCCGAAGCCCGGTTCGGCGCTCAAGCACTGGCTGATAGAAGGAACGTTCATTGTGCTGAGCGTCGGACTGGGATTCTGGGTATCCGGAATACGCGAGCGCAATCAGAACAAAGAACTGGTCGAGCGTGTGCTCCGCGGTGTCGATGACGAGCTGACCTATAACCGGGGGCAAATCGAGCCGTCGCTCGCCTTTGAGAAGAAATGGATCGCCAACCTCGAGGCCGCCGGTCTCTCCAAAGATCTGAAGAGCGGGTACGGCGGCTGTCCGACCTCGGCGACGGCTTGTGGCCTGTTCTTCGCCACGCGTCCTCCGCGCGGCTCGTCGACGTCGAACTTTCCGATTCTGCGAAGCGCGGCCTGGGAGACCGCCGCCGCGACGGGGGCCCTGCGCCTGATGGACATTCAACTCGTGGCGGGTCTCTCCGAGCTGTATCAGATGCAGGCGCTGTACAAGTCGAACATCGACAAGATTGGCGTCGGCAGCACCGACTGGTTCGACCCGGCATTCCACGAAGCGGCGGCCCGGAAGCTGTATCTCGCGCTCGACGAGCTGTACTACGACGAGAGTGCTGTGCTGCTCCCGCTATACAAGAAGCTCCAGCCGATGGTTCACGCCGCCGTGGAATCCAAATAGCGCACGAGGCAGTCGTTAGCCGTTGCCTGCCGAAGCGCGCGTGATCCGCGCAGAAATCTCGGGAGTGGCACGAAGGGTTTGAAGAACGACACAGTATCGTTCGGTCAGCTTGAGGAGTGTCGCCGTCTGTTCTTCCGACGCGTCCGTGTCGACTTCGAATCGCAGGCGTATCGTCTCGAACCCGACCTTCGCGTCCTTCGAAACGCCAAGCGTCCCACGGAAGTCCAGATCGCCCTCCGCCAGGACTCTGGCATCCCGGAGATCGATGCCAATCGAAGTGGCGACCGCCCGAAGCGTCACCCCGGCACAGGCGACCAGGGCTTCCAGAAGCATGTCGCCGGAACACGCCGCCGTCCCGTCGCCGCCCGTCGCGGGATGAAGTCCGGCTTCGACCAGCGCCTTCCCGGTTTCGACCTTGCACGACAGTCCTGACGCGCGCCCTTCAGCGCGCAAGGTGATGAGCGCCGACCCGGGATCGTTGCGATACTGCTCCTTGAGCGGCTCCTGAATCGCTTTCAATTGCGTTCCGTCCACGCGGGTCTCCTTTGCGGACCTGTTTCTGACGACCGTACCGGCCTTGCAGCATAACGCCGAACAGCCATATTCGACCATTTCACGAGCGCGATTGTAGAACCTTCAAGAGACGATCGATGTCGGCGGCTGTATTGAAGACGTGCGGCGCTACGCGGAGCACGTCGCCGCGGATACTCACGTACACCTTGGCCTCGGCCAGCGGCGCGATGAGATCCGCGGCCATCCCTGACCTTGGCCGGATACCAATGAGGTGATCCACGCGATCCGCCGCAGCGACCGCGTCCGCTCCCGCGTCGAAGGCGCCGCGCTCGAGGCGCGAGGTCAACACCGCCACCTCCCGCTGAATCCGGTCGACACCCCAGGCGAGCACCTGCTCCAACGCCGCGATCGCCATGCCCGTCAGGACGAATTGGGGGTACTCTCCCATGTCGAAGCGGCGCGCACCTGGACGGAACGTCTCCGAGTAATCGGTGAGGCGGGCAAAATCCTCGGCGCCGGCTCGTGTCAGCCACGAGTGCTCGAGCGGAACGCCCTGCGCACGCCAGCGTGGCGCCGCGTACAGGTAACCCAGCCCATATGGGCCGAGGAGCCATTTGTAGCCGACCGTCACCAGGAAGTCGGGCTGAATCGACACCACGTCCATCGGGTACGCGCCCACGGTCTGACTTCCATCGATGATGACCGCGGCGCCAACCCGTCGCGCGGCCGCCGCCACGCGCGTCAGGTCGAGGACGCGACCGTCGGTCCAATGGCAGTTGGGCACCGAGACGACCGCGGTGTCGGGACCGATCGCCTCGACAACCGGCTCGGTCCACGACCCGCTCGATCGGCGCGCAACCGTTCGAACGACCGCGCCACGCCGCCGAGCCAGCTCACGCCACGCATAGACGTTCGACGGGAACTCGCCGTCGAGCAGAACGATCGACTGATTCGACGCGATCGGCACGTTGGCCGCCGCAACCGCGATGCCGTAGCTGACGGAGGGCACCAGCGCGATGCCATCCGCGTCGGCATTGACGATCCTGGCGAACAACGCCCGCAGGCGCTCGGTCGGCGCAAACCAGCCGTCGGAGCGCCGCGCCCACGGCGACGCCGCGCCGTGCACACCCAAAACGCCTGCCTGAGTGACGGCACGCAACTGCGGACCCATGTTCGCGCAATTCAGATACGTGACACCTTCGGGTATCTCGAACAGATCCCGTTGCGCGTTGACGGCCGCCGTCTGCTGCTGCCTCTCGGTCGTCCTCGTTCTCATCTGGGGCGGTGTCGTCGGCGACGACAACACGTATCTCGCCGCAGCGAGGTGATGGTCGTCGTGGTCCGCCACGAACTCCGCCCAGTCAATGAGGCGCATCGGTATGCCCAGCCGCGGATGTCGAGCCGTTCGAGCGATATCGGCATCGCCCATCGACTCGAGCGCGAGGATGAGCCGGCGCCGGTCTTGCTCCAGTCGCTCCAGCAGTTGTCTGGTGGCCACGGTGTTGTGATTGGCCACGGTCGTCCGGTGGTTCGCCGGGTCTGCCGCGGTGAGCACCGCAGCGCCCGCCAGGAATTCATCCACGCGCTGGAGATCGAGAGCGTGCAGGTCGTTCAGGTGGCCGAGGTGCTCCTTGACCGACCATCCCCTCGTCGGGCGCGCCGCTAGCAAGACCTCGGGGACTCGCTCCACGAGTGCTGCCGCACGGGCGGGCAGCCCCCGGAGTCGTTCCAACACGGCGGGGAAGGCGCTGACGGGTAAATCGAAGGACCATCGCCGCTCAATCCATGGAACTAGAGACATCATCGCGCAGCCTGTCTGTCGAGTCCGGCGGGACCGCGACCTCACGTGCAGCGTAGCGTGCTGATTATCACATGTCAAACAGCTTATAGCCGTGATAACATACGTGGTCACAATGGCTCGGCCACGCGCGCTGTTCCCCATCGATCGCATCCCGCTCGTGGGCGGAAGTGTCTGTCTCGATTTCGTCAACACGTGCGGGGCGCGCGGCAGCGGCCTGCCACGCGAACGCCTCGCACACTACCGAGACCTCCTCGTGTGGTCTCAGCGTGCGGGGATCCTGGAGGAAAAGGCGGCAGCGACGCTGCGAGGCGCTGCCGCGCGGCGACCAGACGAAGCGGGACGGGCGCTCGCTCGAGCGCGCGCGGTCCGCGAGAGCTTGTACGCGCTCTTTTCGACAGTGGCCGCTGGCCGTCGTCCCGGTGTCGACGTCGTGTCGGACGTCGATCGGCACTGGCGCGCGGCGCGGAATCGCCAGGAGCTCGTGGCCGCCCGAGAGGGGTTTGAAATCCGGTTCGTCGCCAGCGTTGAGTTCGACTGCATCGTCCACGCGATCGTCCTGTCCGCGGCGGAACTGCTGACGTCCGATCGGTTGCGCGGACTCACTCGCTGCGCCGAGTGCGACTGGCTGTTCGTCGATAAGGGCAGAAACGGCACACGCCGGTGGTGTAAGCCGATGTGCGGGAATCGCGCCAGGTCTCGCGAGCGCTACGGTCGTCTAAGGAAAGTCACCTTTCAGGACGACGAAGCGAAGAGGTCCGCCAAGTAGGCCGCTCGGTGCGCCGGCCGGTCGAGTTGAAACTTCGCCACACTTGACCTACTATCGGCCACCGTTTCATGTTGCACTGACCACATGCCGACCACGACTCGACCGTATCGGGTACTGATCGTGGATGACGAGGAGTCGATCGTCAGGTTCGCGGATCGCGTGCTGCGCAGCGGCGGGTACGAAACGGCGTTCGCATTCGGCGCCGCCGAAGCCCTCGAGCTGCTGACCAGCGAGCCGACGTTCGATCTCCTGCTGACCGATCTCGCGATGCCGACCATGAACGGGGACGAGCTCGCACGCCGTTTCTGCGAACACCTCTCCGATCTGAAGGTGCTCTATTTCACCGGCTTTTCGGACCGGCTGTTCGCCGAACGGCATACCCTGCGATCGAACGAGGCGTTCCTCGACAAGCCCGTGACGGCGACGGGCCTGCTCGAGGCCGTGTCGCTCCTGCTGTTCGGGCACACGCGAGGACTCCAGCCGGCCACCCGCGACGTCCCATTGGATCCTGCATTCCGATATCTCGATCCCTGATTAGGATGTCCCCGTTCCACCAGGCCCGTGCGTCAGGGTGTTCAAAACAGCACAGACATCCGTCGTCCCGACGCCTACCATGCCCGCGTGGCGAATCCGCTGCGCCATGATGAACGTGAGAGCGACACCCCACCGGTGTGCGAGCGATGCTCTCGGCCTCAGGTCGAAGAACAACCGCCCGTCGCCGGCGCCGCCTACCGCTGGTTCCATTGCCTTCGCTGTGGACATATCTGGTACCTCTCGCTGCATGAGCCTCACTAGCGCCCTTTCCGTTTTCTGACCGCCTTTCCGCTGAATCCCGTCCAGCGGCGCACCGGAGTAACATCTTCCGCGCAGGAGGATGCCGTGACTGACACGCGCGACGACCGTCCGCTGGTGCTCCGATCCGTTGACGACGGGGTGCTCACGCTGACCCTGAACCGCGGAGAACGTTTCAACCCGTTGTCATCGGCGATGATCGCCGCGCTCGATGCGGAGCTCGAGGCCGCCGCGCGCGACGCCTCGACGCGCGTGGTCGTGCTCGCCGCGGCGGGCAAGGGGTTCTCGGCCGGCCACGACTTGAAGGAAATGCGCGCGCACGCGCAGGACCAGAGCTGGCAGCGCGGGCTGTTCGAAGCGTGCGGTCGCATGATGGTCCGCCTCACGGCCCTGCCGCAGCCGATCGTCGCGCGCGTGCACGGCATCGCCACCGCCGCGGGCTGTCAGCTCGTCTCGATGTGCGACCTCGCGGTGGCGGTCGATACCGCGACGTTTGCCATGCCCGGCGTCAACATCGGCGTGTTCTGCTCGACACCCGCGGTGGGCGTCGCCCGGAACGTCGGCCGGAAGCGGGCGATGGAAATGCTCCTCACGGGCGAGCCGATCGATGCGCACACCGCGCTCGCGTGGGGGCTCGTCAACCGCGTCGTCTCGGCGGACGCGCTCGATCCGGCGATCGCGCATTTCACCGGCCTCATCAAATCGCGCAGCGCCGCCGCGATTCGTCTGGGGAAGGAAGCCTTCTACGCGCAAGTCGAGCAGCCGATCGCCGGGGCGTACGCCGTGACCGGCGAGGCCATGGCGTGCAACATGCTGCTGGACGATGCGTCCGAAGGCATCGACGCATTTCTCGGGAAGCGCGCGCCGGCGTGGCAGGGGCGCTGATCGTCCAGGTCGTCGAACCGATCTGCGCGGCCGCGGGCTCGCCGCGGATGGTCAGGCGTCGGCCGCGCGCGTGAACGTCAGACGCCGGCCTTCGAGCTGAATCGTCAGGCGGCCGCCTTCGAGCACGGCGTCCGTCGGTTCCATCGTGCCGGTCACGTTGGTCACCAGCCGCCCGTGCCCGTCAACCGACCAGTGTCCCCCCTCGGTCGAGCCCGCCATCGTCGTGACGGTCGCCCGTCCGTCTTCGGCCAATCTCACGGTCACCAGTGGATGGGTCCACGTGCCAACCAACGCTTCGCGCACGAGGCCTCCAGCGACGCGTCCGCTCGCGGGATTCGACGGCTCGCGGAGCAATTCCTGGCCGGCATCCAACAGGCCAGCCGCTTTCGCGCGGGCTTCTGCGAAGGCGGCCGGATCGCCGGTGGCAAACGCGCGCGCCATCCGGCCGAACATGCCTCGGGCCTCGTCTGGGCCGGCGGGAAGAGGCGGGTTCGGCAGACGTTCGAGATTGACCAGCTTCCGCGTGCGAGGCAGATAGTACGCACGCACATAACCGGAGTCGGGAGCCGCGTCGTAGGCCGACAGGTAGGTCCGAAGCTGGCGGCCGCCGATGTTGAGGTAATAGCGGGCGCCCGCCCTGCGCGACATCGATTGCACCCGCCTCTTGGCGACCGCGCCTTCGACCGCTTCGACCCGCCCCTCGCGCACGTCGGCCGCGAGCGGGTCGAACGCCGGCGCCGCCAGAATCACGGCGGCCGCCGCCACGAATCCCCACCCGGCGAGATGGCGCTTGACTGCGGTGGCCGCGGGGCCGCTCATGATGAGCAACAACGCGCCAATCGCGCCGACCGGCATGGCGAGGCCCCGCGTGCTCTGACGGCGGCCGCTGACCATGCGCTCGAATCGCAGCGCCTGCTCGCTGGTCAGGTGGCCGCTGCGGTTCTCGGGAAACGCGGCGGCAGGAAACACCTCGGCCCGATCGGGCATGCGGTGATTGTCCGTCAAACGCCCGGCGGCCACAATGGCCGTACGGTCGGTACATTTCGGTCGACGAGAGCGTCGAGCGAGCGCTGGGCGCGCCGGCGGTCGGGCATAATGGATCTTCATCTTCGGAGTGCGTCATGAGATCTGAGCTTCGCTACGCCATCCGGCAACTGCTCAAGTCGCCCGGCTTTTCGCTCGTCGCGATTCTGGGCCTCGCGCTCGGGATCGGCGCGAACGTCGCGTCGTTCAGCGTCGTCGATGCCGTGTTCCTGCGCCCGCTGCCGTACCGTGACGCGGATCGCCTGGTGCGATTGAGCTCGACGAGCGAGCCCCAGCGGCTTCGGCGCGTCGGCTTTTCGTACACGCGCTACGGCGCCGTGCAGGAACGCCAGCAGGTGTTCAGCGATCTTGCGCTGTCGATCGGCAACGCCTTTACGCTGACCGGCACCGGTGATCCCCAGCAACTGATCGGCCTGCAGGTCTCCGCTGCGCTGCTGCCCACGCTCGGATTGCAGCCCGTGATCGGCCGCAATTTTTCCGACAGTGAAGACCGTCGCGGCGCCGAGCACGTCGTCCTGATCAGCGAGGCCTTCTGGCAGCAGCGTTACAACCGCGCGCCGTCGGTGCTCGGACAGCCGCTGACGCTCGACGGCGCGCCGTACACGATCATCGGCGTGCTGCCGGAGGCGGCGACGGCGTTTCCGTTGAATCAGTTCCAGATCTGGCTGCCGCGTCCGGCCGAAGTGCCCTTCCTGGCCCAATCGCAGTTGAACGGCGGCGGCTATTTCTTTCAGGCGATCGCGCGGCTGCGGCCGGGCGTGTCGCTGGCGCAGGCGCGCGACGCGATGAACGTCATCGCCGCGAACTACCGCACCGAGCATCCGTCGAACGTTGACGCGCCGTCGCAGATCGAGGTCGTGCCGATCCTCGAGGACGCGGTGGGCGACCAGCGACGCAGCTATTTGCTGCTGTTCGGCGCGGTCAGCGGCGTCCTTCTAATCGCCTGCGCCAACATCGCGAATCTCGTACTGGTGCGTTTCGCCGGCCGCCGGCGGGAGATCGCCGCGCGGTTCGCGCTCGGAGCCAGCCGGTTCGACGTCATCCGTCAACTCGTCACCGAAAGCATGCTCGTCGCGGGCCTGGGCGGGCTCGCCGGCCTCCTCGTGGCGCGGTGGGCCCTCGATGCGCTGGTCGCATTTGGCGCCGATGTCATTCCCCGCGCCGTCGAAATCCGGATCGATCCGCTCGCGCTGACCTTCGCGCTCGCCGTGTCGCTGCTGACCGGACTCGCGATCGGCCTGCTGCCCGCATGGCAGGCGGCCGGCGTCAACGTGCAGGAGGCCTTGAAGGAAGCGGGGCGCGGATCGATTGGATCGGGACGCCGCCTGCGGGCGGGGCTGCTGGTCGCCGAAGTCTCGCTGTCGCTCGTGCTGTTGATCGCCGTCGGCCTGCTGTTGACGAGTTTCGCGCGGCTGCAGCGGGTGCAGCCAGGCTTCGAGCCGAACGGCGTCTTGACCGCTCAGATCGCGCTGCCTCCACAGCGGTACAGCCAGGAGAAACTGGCGTCGTTCTACGAACAGTTTTTCCAGCGGCTGTCAACGCTGCCCGGCGCGTCGGCGGCAGCGTTAACCGATCGTGTCCCGCTGACCGGCGGCCAGGCGCCGGCGCCGGTCGCCGTCATGGGCACCTCGTTGCCGCCTCTCAGCGAGCGCGCGCAGGCGAACCGTCACCTCATCTCGCCTCGGTACTTCACGACGCTCGGCATCCCGATCCGGGCCGGCCGCGACTTCGACGAGCGCGACAATACGCGCGTCCCGCATGTCGTGATCGTCAACGAAACGTTCGCGCGACGGTTCTTCCGCGGCGAAAACCCGATCGGTCGCACGCTGGTGACGGGCATGGCGCAGCGGCCGGCGCAGGTCGTGGGCGTCGTCGCCGACGTGCGCAGCTCGACGCTGAACGCGCCGCCGGATCCGGACTATTTCCTGCCCGCGTTGCAGCGGCCCGAGGCGTTCACGAACATCCTGGTCCGGACCCGCGCCGCCCCGGAGGCGCTGATACCGGCCGTGCGGGAAGCCTTGCGCACGGTCGATCCGGAATTGCCGCTGCTGCAGCCGCAGGCCTTGACGACGCGGATCGCGCGGACCGTCGCCGACCGGAAGCTCGCGCTCATGCTGCTTGGCGCATTCGGCGCGCTCGCGCTGGTGCTCGCGAGCCTGGGTGTCTACAGCGTGATGGCGCATCTCGTCACCTTCCGCACGAGCGAGATTGGATTGCGGATGGCGCTCGGCGCGTCGCCCGCAGCGGTGATGCGGCTGGTGCTCGGTCATGGCCGGCGGCTCACGCTCGCCGGCATCGGGCTTGGCGTGGCCGGCGCCCTGGTCGTGTCGCGATTGATGCAGCAGGCGCTCTTCGAGGTCGATTCCGCCGACCCGCGCGTCTACCTCGCGGTGTCGGTGCTGTTGCTCCTGGTGACCGAGTGCGCATCCTGGATCCCGGCTCGACGCGCGACCCGAATTGATCCGGTGATCGCGTTGCGGGCCGAGTAGACGTCCCGTGACTACGTACCGAAGCTCCACACACTCCCGGACGACGACTTGCCCGCCATCGTTTTCGAGACAATCTTCCAGTAGTAGGCCGTCCCGGGCTGGAGCCCCGAGACAGTGACCTTCTTGGTCGCTGTTCCCGGTGACACGGAGAGAGCCTTCAAGTACAGCGGCGGATCTGGAGAAGTCCCAAGATAGATGTCCGCGGCATGGGCCCACGGCCCGGGCTTCCAGGACAGCGTCACCGTCACGCCAAGGCCGCTCGACGTGTTGGCCGGTGTCACGTACACCGGACGATCCGGCGGGAGGGGAACAAACGCCCGCGTCTCCGAGGTGCTGGCCCACTTGCGGACGAAGACTTGACGGAACCAATCGAAAAACCCGGCATCGGTGGCGAAATAATTGTGCTCGTACTGTGATTGGTTCGACGCGATGGTCCAGTTCGACGAGCCGAAGATCGTGCGCGTCTGGGAATAGAGCAGCGTCGTTTTCTGATGAAGAAACCCGAGATGCGCCCGCTCCCGGATTTTCACGCCCGCTGCGTACAGGCGATCGAGATTGTACGCCTGCCAGACGTTGTCCTTGTTCCGATACCTCGTTGGTTCGGTGATCAGCCGCACCGGCACGCCGCGCTTGACGGCACGCACCATGGCATCGGCGTGGATGGTATCGGTGATCTTGTACATGATCACGTCGATCGCGGATGTTTCCGCATCGTAGAGCGGCTTGGACCGGCTGGCGAAATTCTGAGCCGGCACGAAATTCAGATCGGGGTCGACGGCATAAGCCGGATAGGCGCGCGCAACGGAAGGCGAGTTCGCGTAGTTGGCGAAGTTCACCGTGTCGACCCAGGCATCATCGAACTTTCGCTCGAATGAGTTCACGATCGAGGTGTCCGTGGAATAGAACACCGGGTCCTGCGTGAAGTCGACTCCAGGGTTCGCCGGCACCAGATACGACTCGGTGAACTGCGCCGCCGCGAACTCCACCACGTTCTGGCCGGCGAAGATCATCGTCTTCCAGTGGAACGTGTCGCCGACGCGCCGGTAGCGCATCGGAATGCCGGCGGCCTGCAAGGAGTCGAGGATCGGCCCGTTGCGCGGCTCGGTAGCGTTCCGGCGAGGCTCGACGATGATCCGGACAGGGACTCGTGCCTTGAACCGCGCGATCACGGCGTTGGCAATCAGCGGATCGGTCATTTCCTCCATGCCGATGTCCAGGCCGATGGCCTCGCGATTGATATAGGCGATCAGCGCCGTTCGACAGTTGGTGAGGCGAGCCTCGCAGTACTGGTCGGCTCGCGCCGGTGTCGCGTGGCAGCACCACGCTACCGTGCCGATGGCGACGAGAGCGGCGGTACGATGCACGGAGTTGGTCACGGCCCGCGCCGAAGCACATCACGTGCCGTGTCTTTCGCCACCGAAGACGCTAGTGGATCAATGGCCCATCCGCGCCATGAAATGGTCGAGTTGGGCTTGCAGGGCGATGAGATACCGCTTGTTCACCTTCATCTGCTCTTCGAGTTCCGCGCAGCAGCCTTCAAGGCGGGACAAGCGTTGTTCCAATTCGACGGTCTTGGGGGCAATCGGCAGGTCGTTGGCCGTCCAGCGCGCTGAGCGTATCGTGGACCGGCGGCGAGACATTCAGTGCGCGGGATAGTAGGTCAAGGTTCGTGAAGTTTCAACTAGAACAAATGCCCAGCTAGCTTTCGAAGCAGGTCCAGCCCACAGCGTCAGCGGCGGTACGAGCCGTGTTCATACCCGGCATCCAGTTTACCGAGCGTCATGATGATCGCGCCCCACAGGAACGCCGCGACGGCCACGAACACGAGCATCTCCGAGGTCGTGCGCCGTGGTTGCCTCAGGCACGCGACGACACCGACCACGAAGCCGATGATGAGCCCAAGCGGTACGTAGATCAGCAGCGACATCGTGTGCGGCTCGGCGAGGGCGTAGGCGCGTTCTGCCGCCGTGTTCGCCACGATTGCGGTACCGGCGAAGATGCAGCCGGACATGACGCCCCACCCGAAAGCTTCGACGCCTCTGAGGGCGGGCGAACCCGCGCGGGAAGTGACCGGGGGCGTCTCGACGGCGTGCATCGCCAGCGGTGGCGCCGATGCGGCGATGTGCGGCGATCCAGGCGCCGGCGTGCGCCGGCGGTACGAGCGGAGCAGCAGTTCGGCACCTGCCGCGGCGAAAACGAATCCGAGCGGCTCGCCGAAGACATACCAGCGCAGGACCTGTCCGGCGAAGCCCCCCGCGATGGCGCCGACGACGCAGAGTTGCGTCACGAACTTGGGGTCGGCGTCGGAGGGCCTTCGTTCGAACCCCGCAACCATCAGGCCGACGACGATCCAGCCGCCGAGGATCAGGGTGCCCATACTGCTCGGACTATCGGAAGGAAAGGAGGCAGGAAATAGCGCCGGCAGCCGGGGTACGACCACAGCTATTATTTCATCTCGAAGGTTCATGCCCGATCGCGTGGCCTGGCACGCGGAGAGACTGCGAAAGGGATAGACGATGACGCTCAATCGGCGCGAGTTCGTTCAATTGGCCGCGGCGATGGGGGCCTCGCTGGCGTGGGGCGGCGCGGCTCGAGCGTCAGCCACCGGCTGGCATGAGCGGCGCGACCTTTACCCGGAGGGCGTCGCGTCCGGCGATCCCGATCCGGGCAGCGTGATCCTCTGGACCCGGCGGCCGTTCGAGTCGGGCGGCCGGCGTGTGATCACGGTGGAGGTTGCCGAGGATGATGCGTTCCGGCGGGTGGTCGCCAAGGCGTCCGCGCCGGTCTCACCGGAGTCGGATTGGACGACGCGCGTGCTGGTCGGTCATCTCAAGCCTGCGCGCGTCTATTGGTACCGCTTCACCGATGGAGAGGGTAACGGTAGCCGCGTCGGCCGGACGATCACCGCGCCGCTGGCGGACGATCCACGGCCGGTCAATTTCGCCTTCGTCAGCTGCCAGAGCCTCAATGAAGGCAAGCTCAATGGTTATCGCCGGATGATCTTCGAGGACGAGCGCGCGGCGCCCGCCGATCAACTCGGTTTCGTGCTCCACCTCGGTGACTTCATCTATGAGATCGTCGAATATCCCGACGAGGTGCCGACGCGGTACGATCGCACGATCTACGACGTCGGCCGGATTCCCGATGGCGGTAAGAGCAGCAACGGTTTCCATTACCCGCTCACGGTCGAGGGCTATCGCGTCGTCTACAAGGGCTACCTTGCCGACCCGGACCTGCAAGACGCGCGAGCGCGTTGGCCGTTCGTCGCCATCTGGGACAATCACGAATTCTCCTGGCAGGGGCGGCAGAGCATCCAGCAGGCGGGCGGCCCTCCGCAGCCGGGCCAGACCGTCAAGGTCGCCGCCAACCAGGCATGGTTCGAATACATTCCTGCGCGCGTGAAAGCGCCGAGCGGATCGCTCGACACGTTCGGCACCGTGGCGGTGAAAAATGTTCCGATCGAAAATTGGGACGACCGCGGCCTTGATGCCGAGCCCAACAATCTGAAGGCCATCAACAGCCTGATCGCGTATCGATCTTTCCGCTACGGCCGGCACCTCGATCTCATCCTCACCGACCAGCACAGCTTCTGCGGCGACGACCCGACCGATGCGGGGGACGTTGGCAAGATTTACGATCCGGCGTTCAACGGGATGTTCTCCGAGCCGGCCATGATCGCGCTCGATGCCGGCCGCACCTTCAACGGCGGTAAGCCGCCCGCCGAGCTCACCTTTGGCGACATCAGCATTCCCAATCCGCGAAAGGACTCACCCCCGCGCACGATTCTCGGACCTCGTCAGAAGCAATGGTTCCTGGATCAACTCCGTCGGTCTACCGCAACCTGGAAGATCTGGGGCAACTCGCTGGGCGCCCTCGACTACCGGGCCGATCCGCAGAACCTTCCCGATGGATTGACCAAGCAGAAGTGGCCGGCCGACACCTTCGCGGTGTTCGACAACGGCGATTGGGGAAGGACCTACCACGAGCGTGGCGAAATCTACGACCTCGTTCGCGATTCGAAGATCACCGGATTCGCGATCGTGTCGGGCGACCGTCACAGCTTCTGGGCCGGCTATGCCGCCTCACTATTGCCACCCGCCAAGTTCGAGCCGGTCGGGATCAGTTTCGTCGGCGCCTCACTCGCCAGCCCGGGGACGATGGAGGCGTTGGAGCACACTCTTAAGAAGGATCATCCGCTCCGCGCGCTGTTCCTGGCCGATCGACCAGATAGCAAACCCGAGTGGACGCACAACATGCTTCTCAAGCACGGCGTCCGCTCGTGCCTCGAATACGCCAGGAGTTTCGATCTGAAACGCGCGCACGCCGTGTCCAATCCGGACCTTTCCCCGCATCTCGAATTCGTGGATCTGGGCGGTCACGGCTATGCGACGGTGCGGCTCACCGGCGGTGAAATGCGAACCGAGTTCGTCTGCATTCCGCGCCCGATCACGCGCAGCGATCGTCCCGATGGCGGTCCTCTTCGCTACCGGGTCGTCCACACGGCATCGCTCTGGAAACCGGGCGAGCGGCCTCTGCTGCGCCAGCAAGTCATTGAAGGCGATCCCGGCCTTTCGATCTGAGCTGACCGACCGATAATGTCGCTGGTGTCGCCCACGCCACCGTAAAGCGAAAATCGTGAGACGACCGCCCGCTAGAATGGCTCCGGAGGACAAAACAGCGCGACGATCTAACTTTCAACGCGCTGATCGACAGGGGTGTCGGGCACATCACACCCGGGAGGACTCGATGCATCGTCTACTCATCGCTCTCGGAGTCGCCGTCGCATCCTGCGCGGCCATAACAGCCGCCCAGTCGACGCCACCTTCCTCGACACCTCCGGCTGACTCCCCCGCCGGCCCAGCCGCGTACACCTGCGGCAACCCGACCAGCCCTCCTCAGACATCCGGACGCGGCGCGCAGCCGACCTTTTCCCCTGGCCAGTTTCCCGTGTCCCTTCCCGCGATCTCGCTGCTCGGTGCCCGCAACGA
>Ga0068871_100000881_pt1 | contig 20004 bp, 15 predicted proteins | sample KBSMisM72_FD_72750 | JGI IMG/M metagenome (GOLD analysis project Ga0068871, IMG submission 72750) | Miscanthus rhizosphere microbial communities from Kellogg Biological Station, Michigan, USA - KBS Miscanthus M7-2 | ecosystem: Host-associated > Plants > Roots > Rhizosphere > Soil ...
GGCGATTTCTTTGCGATCGTCAGCGGCCTGAGTGCCGGCGCCGATAAAGAGCTTGCCGCAGTGACACGGGATGCAGAGATTCCTTTTCTCGGACCGGTGACGCTACTGACGCAAACCAGCGCGCAGAATAATCGCAATCTTTTTTACCTGCTGCCTGGCGCCGGTCAGCAAGCGCGCGCACTGCTCAACTTCGCAGCCACAAAGCCTGAGTTGAAAAAGTCTCGGCTCGCAATTGTTCATTCCGAAAACGAAATCGCTTTGGCGGCCGCCAATGCGATCGAAGATCAGGCGCAAAAACTGGGATGGAGTTCGGTTATCACGAAAGCCGTCTCGAACGATGCTGCGGCTACAGTTGCAGCCTTGAAATCAGAAGGCGTGGAAACTGTTTTCTTTCTGAGTGCGAGCGGCGAGGGTGAATTTATAACCGCGGCCACGTCGGCGAATTGGACGCCGCACGTTTTCCTTCTCGGCTCATTGGCGGAGAAGGATCTCGTGAAGTCAGTGCCGCTGAGTTTTAAGGACCATGTTTTCCTCTCGTTTCCGAGCGTGCCGAACGATGTCGCACCCGCGGGGCTGGCAGAACTGCGCGCCCTCGAGGAGAAGTACAAGTTTCCGCATCGACATGTAGCGTCGCAGCTAAACGCTTTTGCCGCTGCAAAGATCTTCATAGAAGGTTTGAAACGCGCGGGAAGAGATTTGAGTCGCGAAAAGCTCATCACTGCGCTCGAGGGTCTCTACGAGTATGACACTGGAGTGACTCCAAGCATTACCTTTGGCCCGAACCGTCGCGTAGGCGCAATGGGCGCTTACGTACTTTCGATCGACCCTGCAAAAAGAGAATTCATCTCGAACGGCTGGGTCAGTAACAATTAAGGACAGTAGCCACAAAAAGGCACAAAAAGCACATAAAGAAAAAAATCATGATGAAGAAAATTTTATTCGTTGTTCTCCTTACGTTTGTAATAAGTGCGCCGCTGGCTGCACAAAAGGTTGAGGATTGCGGATGCGAGGATAAGCCGCTTCCGGAAGTACTCAGCCTCGTGAATGGAGTGAAGATTACGAAGCAGGATCTGAGCCCCGAAACACGTTCACGAGTCGAGAAGTTGCAGCAGCAGGTCGTCGAAGCACGCCAGCGCGAACTCGATTTACAGATCGACTCGATGCTTCTCGAAAGCGAAGCGAAGAAGCGAGGCGTTACCCCTTCGCAAGTCGTCAAAGACGAAGTCGTTGCGAAGGTCCAGCCGCCGACTGACACCGAGGTGCAGGCTTTTTACGACCAGAACAAGGCGACCATCAAGGCTGAACTCAAGGACGCGAAGAACGACATCGTTGAATATCTTCGCTATCAACGTCAGCAGGAACAGGCTCAAAAACTCGCCGAGCGGTTACGTGCTGCAGCTCAGGTCAAGGTTCTCGGTAAGCCATCTTTCAATGCGGCAGACCGTAAAAGCGTATTGGCGATCGTGAACGACAAGCAGATCACGAATGCTGACATCGAAAACAGTTTGCGTCCATTGATCTTCAACGTTCGGGAAGAGGTCTACGCACTGCGCAAGCAGGACCTGGAACTGAAAGTGAACGACACGCTGCTCACCCAGGAAGCACAGAAAAAAGGCGTCACCACACGCGCGCTGCTCGATACGGAAGTAAGCGCCAAAGTGCCACGCGTCACTGATGCGCAGGCGCAGGCGTTCTACGATCAAAACAAGGATCGGATCAGCGGTGAGTTCGCACAAGTCAAACCACAAATCATTCAATACATGCAGGAGAGTAAGGAGCAGGAAGCGACTCTTGCATTCGCCGAGCAATTGCGACGCGCGGCGACGATCCAGATAAATCTTACCGCTCCTGTGTCGCCTGTTTTCACAATTTCAACAGACGACCAACCAACGAAGGGAAGCGCTAAAGCGTCAGTTACGGTGGTAGCGTTTACTGACTTCGAATGCCCGAGTTGCGCACGTCAGCATCCGGTGCTCGACCGGATCGTGAGCGAATTTGGCGATCGTGTGCGGCTTGTTGTGCGCGACTTCCCGCTTTCACAACACGCGAACGCGCGCAAGGCAGCCGAAGCAGCCGAGGCCGCGCGCGAGCAGGGCAAGTACTGGGAATACGCAGCCGTACTCTTTCGTAACCAGTCAGCGTTGAGCTCTGACAAGCTGAGACAGTATGCGAGTGAGCTTGGTCTCGATCGCGCTCGCTTCGATGCGTCGCTCGACAGCGGCAAGTTCGCAGAGAAGGTTCTGCGCGACATAGTCGACGGCCGAAAGCTGGGTATTAACGGCACGCCTACACTCTACATCAACGGCAAGCGCGTCTCTGACAACTCGTATGAGACTCTGAAGTCCGCGATCGAGTCGGCTCTCAAAGCTGAATAGCATCATCCACAGATTACACAGATTTTAATCTGTGTAATCTGTGGAGCCTCATTTCGCGTCGTGAAAAATTATCCCGAGTGTATGCCGGTTTCCGGAACGAATGCGACTTACACCGTGACGAAGATTCACGCGGTAAACACTTTTCTTGCCTTGGACCGGCCGATGATGAACGGCAAAAACGACCCCATCGCCCTTTCTTAGTGACACAACCATCGGTCGCGATTGCATACGCGGCCTCTGTTCAGTCATAACGAACTCGCCGCCAGTGAAGTCTTTCTCAGGTTCCGACAACAGCACTGCGACCTGTAGCGGGAAGACGTGCTCGCCGTACAGATCCTGGTGCAGACAGTTGTAGTCGTCGGTTCGGTACTTGAGGATCAGTGGTGTTGGTTTATCCTGGCCCGCCTCGTGGCAACGCCGAAGATATTCTTTGTGCGTAGCCGGAAACCTTACGTGTATTCCCATCGCGTCGTACCAACGATTCGCGATATTAATCAGGTGAGGATAGATCTCTCTGCGTAAGTGTGTGATTAGATCCGGCAACGGATATCTGAAGTAGCGATACTCTCCCCTTCCGAACCCATGCCGCTCCATCACCACTCTGCTGCGGAACAGCTCGTCTCTGTCATACAGCGTACGAACCTCGTCACATTCATCCGGTGAGAGGAGATATTTGACTACGGCGTTCCCCTCCGCATCAAGGTCCTCGGACACTTGGTGCCAGTCCAGCGCGTCAACTCGTTCCGCAATACTCTTAATGCTCGCAGGTCTCGACATACGTATCTCAAGATACGAAAATTCTTCGTCCCTGACACTCCGTTTCTTGCTCTCAAATTGAGATTTGCCAGCAGTCCAAGAGGAGTTTACTTATCGCGAGTGGCCATCTCGGGTACTCCAAACTCTGCGGCGATGAAGTTTCCGATACTAATCATTCTTTTGGCTTGCTCACATTTCGCGTAGCTGGGGTTGTCATACAGGTAAGTTCTGTAGGTGCGCTCATTGTTCAGCTCGACCACGTAGCTCATTCCGTCAAGCACGCTGGGGCTGCATCCGATAGCCTCGGCATCCGGTAAGGTTGTGATTCCCATTTCCATCAACTTACGCCAGGCGTTATCCCAACCTGATTTAGGTTCTGACAGTTGTTTCTGATATTCCCGTTTGGGCAATCCGGAGTGAATGCCCTCTACATGAACAGCACTCCACTTTCCCGCGCGGCGTTGCAAGACGAAACCCTCGAGCGCCGTCAGACCGAAACCATTCCAGACCCGCAACTCCAGATCATCTTTGGGAGTGCAACTCTCAGACTTCGCAGGTTCGCGATACGGGTGCGTTCATTGATTGCCTCAAAGAAAATCTGTTCCCAGCCGGCCTTGGGAACTATCAACTTGAATTCACTCGTAGCCGGATTCACGGTCGCGCCTTTTTGAAATTCTGAGATCCGAAGGAAAGGGGAGAGAAGCAAAATTACTAGACATAGTGATTTCATTCAAAACTCCGGTTCTTGATGCCGATAACAGAACGGTTCCTCACAATTTTCTTGCAGACGACGATATTCGAAGATGTTCAATCGGTGCGCAGGGTTTGAATGGGATCGATTTTTGTTGCGCGGCGCGCAGGGATGCTGGAGGCGATGAGCGCGATCGTGATGACAAGGGTTGCCATCGAGAAGTAGATCAACGGATCGGTCGCGCTTACCGCAAACAGCAGAGACTTCATCAACTGATTCAGCGCCAACGACGCCGAAAACCCGATTACGAGTCCGGCAGTGACGAGGATCGCCCCTTCGCCCAGAATCAACTTCATCACCGCACGCTTCTGTGCGCCCAACGCAATCCGAATCCCGATTTCTCTGTGACGCTGGACGACCGCGAAATTCATCGTCGCATAGATTCCCGCCGCAGCTAACAACGCAGCCAGAAATCCGAACGCTGAAAAGAGCCACAAGTTAAAGCGTCTCGGCGCGACGGCATCCGCGACGAACTGATCGAATGGCCTAACGTTGAATACGACACCGCGTGAGTCAAGCGCCTGCAGACGTTGCTGGACCGGAATGATCAATGAAGACGAATCAGAGTTCGTCTTCACTACGAAGTTCATGATCGGAAACGTCGCAGACTGCTGATACGACACGTAAAGCGCCGGTTCAGCATCAAGCTCGAGACTTCTGTGTTTGATACTGGCGACTACGCCGACAATCTCGCCTTTCACGAACTTGTTATCTCCGTCGAGTCGAATACCAACAGCTTCTCGTCCGGTAAGGTAGGTCCGCGCAAACGCCTCATTGACTACAAACACCTGCGGCGTGTCGTCTCGATCGCGGTCGTCGAACAAACGTCCCTGCTTCAGTTGCACACCAGCCGTCCCGAAGAAAGAAGGCGACACAACACGGTAATCGGCAACTCTCTCATCGGGCTTCTTCCCCGTCGTTTCGCCGGCGGTCCAGAACGACTGCTTCATCGTGCGGCCACCAAGCGGCAGGTGCGATATCGCGCCAACCGAAGTCACACCAGGCAAGGTGCTCAGAGTGTCCAGTGCCTGGTGGAAAAGCTGCATGCGCTTCGAACTGTTCGGATAGTCGCCAAAACTCAACGACAGTCCCGCAGTCAAAAGGTGGTCGCTCCTGATTCCCGCATCGACGGCTTGTAAACGCCAGAAGCTCTTTACGACGAGGCCCGCGCCGGTTAAGAGAACGAGTGCCAACGCAATCTGCGCGACGACAAGAGTGCGACGAACTCTGTTGGACCGTCGCGGAGTAGATCCACGGCTCTGAGAGTTTTTGAGCGCCTCGTTAAGTTCGAGTTGCGAAGCCTGGAACGCGGGAAACAACCCAAACATGATCGTGCTGAGACCTGAAATTGCGAAAGCAAAACCGAACGCCGGTATGCTCAAGGCTGATTCCGCGAGTCGCGGTATTGATTCAGGGCCGAGCGTCCGGACGGCGGCGAGACACGCTGCGGCAACGAACACGCCGGCGGTCCCGCCCAAAATAGAAAGCAACAGGTTTTCAATCAGAAATTGCCGCACGATGCGGAACCGTCCCGCGCCGAGTGCGAGGCGGACTGCCAATTCTCGATGTCTATTGTGAACACGTCCGAGTTGCAGGTTCGCGACATTCGCGCACGCGATCACGAGGACGATCGCAACTGCGCCAAACAACAGCAACAACGCGGCGCGCGAGTTACCGAACAGGTAATCGCGCAGTGGCTCAACCTGCACCTGCCAATCCTTGTTGGTGTCGGGATAGAGTTCCGCCTGTCGCTGCGTCAAGGTGTTCATTTCAGCCTGGGCGTGTTCGAGCGTGATGCCGGGTTTGAGTCGTCCGATGGTGCGACAATTATGTGTGCCGCCCCGGTAGTCGGAATTCTGTCGGGTGATCTCGGTTACGGTGAACACATCCACGCGCGCTGGAAAATTGCTTTCCGCGGGAAGAACGCCAACTATGACGTCGGTCTCGTCACTGTTTAAGCCGAACGTGATCTTTTTTCCGATGACACTTTGGTCACCGCCAAACTGCCGCAGCCATAATCCGTGACTGATGATGACGCTGGTTTCGGGTTCGTTATCGGCGAAGTCTCTACCCAGTTGAGGCCGTACGCCGAGGGTGCGAAAGAAGTTAGGTGTGACGTAGATGCCTTCGACGCGTTCGGGAGACTTGGCGCCATATAGATTGACTGGAAGCGTTCCCCACGCGGCAATCTTATCGAAACTCTGACTCTGCTCTCGAAAATCGAGAATGTCGGCGGGATTAAGAAAGGCGCCATTGACCCCCAGTGTTGCGTTGCGATTGGATAACCAAACGACTCGCTCCGAATCAGCATACGGCAGCGGGCGGATCAGCACTGTCAGGACGATGCTGAAGATCGCCGTATTGGCGCCGATCCCCAGCGCCAGCATGAGTGTTGTTATGAAGACGAAGCTGCGACTTCTCAAAAGCGTTCGCCACGCGTAACGCAGATCTTGCCAAGTGTCAGTCATACGGTCTCACTTATAGCATGTGTGTATCCACAGATTACACAGATTTGTTTTTAGAATCGGTCCAATCTGTGGTTCAATATGCCGCCGAGGTTAAATTATGGAGACCTTGCTCATCGTGTGGAGACTCTTAGTGCTGGCCGGCATCCTCGTCTTTCCACAACTGCTTGGAATTCTTCTCTATTTCAGACTCAGCCGGGTCCCTCGATGGGTAGCTGCAATCGCCGCAGCCCTGGCTCCGGCCGTTTTCTTTTTCTGGTTTACACGGTTATTGATGATCGCAGAATTCCAGAGAGCGAACCCCAGCGGTCGTGCAACATGTGGCATGCCGGCAATGGCGGCTGCCTTTCTGTTATTGGCCGGGACGGCAGTTCAGCTGATAGTCGGTGTGTTCACCCAGAGTATCCTCGCGATCGAAAGAAGAAGTCGTAAGCTACCGACCTGTTGACAACCTACACGAGTAGAGAGTAGCCTCCTGTTGATTATCAACAGGAGGCTTAACTGTTTTCATGGTCAGGGACAGCAAGCACGAAGTCTTACCCGGCACGCTCAACCTTCTCATACTCAAAACACTCGATACACTCGGACCGCTACACGGATACGGTATTGCGCGTCGCATCGAACAGGTGAGCGGCGACCTGCTCGAGCTCAACCAGGGCACGATCTATCCCGCTCTCCTGAAACTCGAGCAGATGCGCTGGATCAAAACGAAGTGGGGCACGTCTGAGAATAATCGCAGTGCCAAGTACTATTCGATAACTCCCGCCGGAAAGAAACAGTTGGCTAAGGAAGAAGAAGAATGGGAGCGCACGTCCGCAATCGTGACTCGTTTTCTCAACCCCGCGGAGAAATAAACCATGACTCGATTATTTATCTTCTGGTCGAGACTGCGTGGACTGTTTCTGAAATCAAAACTCGAAGATGAAATGTCTGCTGAAATGCAGTCGCATCTCGAGATGCAGATCGACGACCTCGTGCGCCAGGGAATGAGCCCGGAAGAGGCGCGTTACGTAGCGCTGCGAAAATTCGGCGGCGTAGACCAGCTCAAGGAAACTTACCGCGATAGTCGCACGCTTCCGTGGATCGAAACCTTCTTCCGCGATCTGCGTTACGGGTTTCGCATGCTGCGACGCAGTCCGGGCATGACTGCAGTTGCAATTCTCTCGCTGGCATTGGGTATCGGCGCAAACACTGCGCTGTTCAGTGTCGTCGACGCAGTGCTCTTAAAGACTTTGCCGGTCCAGCATCCGGAACAGCTAGTGATCTTTGAGTGGAAGTCGGGACGGCCGTTCAGAACCAGCGGCATGAGTGGCACTTCGAATGTCGATATAGCACCGGGTGAAAGAGGTCTTTCCCTCTTTCGTTACGACGTCTTTCAGGAGATGCAAAAGACACAAGCCGGATCGACAGAAAGTCCGCTGAGTGATCTATTTGCGTTCGCTCCAGTCTCGGACATAACCGCCAGAGTCGGTAACGAACCGGAAGTTATCAACGGCCAGGCTGTCTCGGGTAACTACTATCAAGGTTTGCGCGTGAATCCGATTGTGGGGCGAATGATAACTGTAGACGACGATAAGCAGAACGCGGCGCCGGTTGTGATGCTGAGCAACCAGTTCTGGGAAGAGCGATTTGCCGGCAACCCGTTTGTTATTGGTCAACAGCTCAGTCTCAATCAACACTCATACACCATCATCGGTGTCACGCCGCCCGCATTCAACGGCACGCTTCAGGTTGGCTATCACCCCGACGTCACAATTCCATTGGCGCTCGAGCCACAGTTGCGAGGCGAACAGTCACGCCTCGGAACAACGTCAGAACCGGGCGTGTGGTGGTTGAATGTGATGGGCAGGCTCAAACCTGGAGCGACTCAGGAACAAGCGCGCGAGAGTCTGAACACTGCTTTTCAAACTTCAGCCCTCGCCGCTATGCCTCCGCCCCGCAAGGCTAATCAACCGGCACAAATCGAACCAAAAGATTATCCGCGATTGATCGTCGAAGCGGGCGATCGCGGAATGTTGGACCGGCGAAAGTCGTATGCACCGACGATCTATGGGCTCTTCATCGTCGTCGCCCTCGTCCTGTTGATTGCATGTGTCAACCTGGCGAATCTACTTCTGGCTCGCGCAGCGGTACGTGGTCCCGAGATCAAGATCCGGCTCGCTGTAGGTGCAGGCCGCTGGCGGTTGATTCGGCAACTGCTGACTGAGAGTTTACTGCTCGCGACCCTTGGCGGCATCGTTGGAGTACTCTTCGCATTCTGGTTCAAGGGTGCGCTGAGCGCATTCACTGACGACAACAATGGACTGTTACCGAGTGGGGTCGAGCTCACTCTGAACTGGCGTGTGCTCGGCTTCACGTTGGCATTATCACTGCTAACGGGTCTTCTGTTTGGTCTCGCTCCGGCCTGGCGAGCAACAAGTCTCGACTTGAATTCAACGCTGAAGCAGAGCGGACGTACAACGGGCGGCAGGTCGCGTTTGAGCAAGGGATTGTTGGTCGTACAGGTAGCAGTCTCATCGCTGTTATTGGTCGGCGCCGGCTTGTTCATTCGGACACTCTACAATCTTCAACGAGTCAACCTCGGCTTCAACCAGGAAAACCTGCTTGTCTTTGCAGTACAGCCTGAACTCAATGGTTACAAGGACGAACAACTGTTGCGCCTTTACCAGCAGCTGTTCGATCGTTTTGACCATTTGCCCGGCGTGCGTTCCGCAACGTTTGGAAAGGTCCAACTAATCGCGCATGAGAACTGGTTTTTCGATTTTCTCTTGCCTGGTGAAGTTGAAGGCACTGCGCCTGAGCACGACACGATGCTGCAGGTAATTCGCGAAAACTATTTTAGGACGATGGAAATTCCATTGTTGCGTGGGCGCGAGTTTACAGCGCAGGATGACGATCATGCGCCGGCGGTAGCAATCGCCAGTCAAACGTTTCAAAAGCAGTTCTTTCCAAATGAAGAAATTCTCGGCAAGCGCGTCACCTTCAACTACAGGAAGCGTTTGGTCGAGATTGTCGGGGTAGTTGCAGACACGAAGTATCAAAGCCAGCGCAAGGAGATTGAGCCGCTTCTCTACACACCGTGGCGACAGGAAGCTACGGAGATTGGTGTGATGAACTTCGCGTTGCGAACAGTGAACGATCCGACTGCGTTGACTGCTCAAGTGCGCGAGGTTGTGCGGGATTTGGATAATAATCTGCCGGTCACTGAGATCGGCACGCAGTCTGCCCGATCGGAAAAGACACTTGCACAGGAACGAACGTATGCGCGTTTGTTTAGTTTCTTCGGCGCCCTGGCGCTGGTACTCGCGGGCATCGGACTCTTTGGCGTGCTCGCTTACTCCGTCAGCCAGCGGACTCAGGAGATCGGGGTGCGCATGGCGTTTGGCGCGCAGGTGTGGAATGTGATCTCGATGGTGGTCTGGCAAGGCATGAGGCTGGTGCTCGGGGGGCTATCGATCAGTGCGCTGGTTGGTTATGTGTTGGTGCGTTTGCTGAACAGTAAATATTTTGGACCAGACACGTGGCAGCAGCGCATGAAGCAACAACTCTACGGAGTTACGATGAGCGATCCGCTGACCCTGATCGTAATCGCCCTGCTCCTGGCGCTCGTCGCCCTGCTTGCGTGTTGGTTGCCTGCCCGCCGCGCCGCGAAGGTCGATCCACTCGTGGCGCTGCGGTACGAGTAGTTGCGGGCGGCAATCACGTCAGAGACTACCAGCCCGAGAGTCTGGCTTGGATACAGTCAGTACCGCCCGCGGTAGCGGGTGGGTCACCGATCAGCTTGCGAGATTACTGATGATCCATGGAGCATGAGGACTGACCCACCCGCTACCGCGGGCGGTACTGACTGTGTCCAACAACGGTCGTTACACTCCCGTTGTGGCCGTAGATCCGTCGGTTCGTGAGGTACGCATCGACGTCAATCCTCAAAATCGGGTAAGTCATTACCTTGACCGTGCAGCACATAATCGATCGCATTAGCCACACTTCGTTCATTCCACAATTTTATCTTGCTTCCTCGGTCGGCCCATGGACTAAACGGATACTGCCATAATTGATCATTCCTTAGTTGCCTGGTCGCGTTTGCTTTAAAGGTATTTAGTACCTGTGCCGGTTTGCTATTGGCTGTCACAACAATATGTACATGGTTCGTTCGCACATTGAAAGCCTGAAGGTTCCATCTTCGAATGCTACACGTCTCGCGGACCGCTTTCTCGACCGATCTTCTCGCTCTTGCTCCGAGAGTAAATGGAGGCCTCTTTAGTTGCTTGCGATTGTGGCGCAGCCAAGCTGTATTTGGAGGCAGGTATGGGCCACCATAGCTATTGTTAAAGCGATCGATGGAACCACGCTCGTCGCCATGTAACCACGTACCGTAGCTGCGAAAGGTAATCAAATAAGCGAGAGGAGTGTCCACATGATGAGGATGAAGAACCTTTCTGAGATTTTGATGCATATTCTCAAAGTAGTCTTTGACTGTCAACGAGAAGTGCTGTGCAGCCTGAGACGCCCCTCCTTCCTCTTGTCTCCCCATACGAACCGCGTTATAGTCCTATGGCGAAGCCATAGGAGGGTTGCATGACCGCTAAGACTGAGATCTGGCAGGGGACGCTGGCGCTGATGATTCTCAAGACGCTCGATGCGCTTGGGCCGCTCCATGGATACGGCATTGCCCGGCGGATCGAGCAGACCAGTGGAGATTTGCTCTCGCTAAATTACGGCACCCTGTACCCATCGCTCCTGAAGCTGGAGCAGGAGGGCTGGATCGTCTCTGAATGGGGTGTTTCCGAAAACAACCGCAAGGCGAAGTTCTACAAACTCACACGCTCGGGCCGCAAACAGCTCGAAAGAGAAGCCAAAGAGTGGAATCAGACCACCGCCATCGTCGCACGCTTCTTCGCGCCCCAGGAGGAGCACTCATGAGAAAACTTCGCGCCCTGCTGTTGAGACTTAAAGGACTGTTCTCCAAAAATGATGACTTCGCCGACGAGCTCGAGAGCCATCTGCAAATGCATATCGACGACAACATCCGCGCCGGGATGTCGCCGCAGGATGCACGGCGTGATGCTTTAATGAAACTGGGTGGCCTCGACCAAACAAAAGAAGCTTACCGCGATCGCGCCACGATTCCATTTCTCGAAAGCCTCGTCCAGGATCTGCGCTTCACGCTCAGACAGCTTCGCAAGAATCCGGCGTTCACGATCACAGCCACCACGATGATAGCCCTTGGCATCGGCGCCAGCGTCGCGATCTTTGCTTTCGTTGACGCCGCACTCATTAAACCATTGCCATACCAGAATCCTTCGCGTCTTCTCTTTGTGACGGAGTCGAATCGGGATATTCCACACGCGGCAATTTCATATTTCGACTATCTCGACTGGAAGAAACAGAATCGAGTTTTCGACTCGATGGACGTCTATGGCCCACGCGGCTTCGCCGTCAACACGTCCGCAGGCGCCGAAATGGTTCCCGGCGCCCGCACTAGTGATGGCTTCTTTCGTACGCTTGGTGTCACTCCCGTACTCGGCCGCGATTTTTACCAGGGCGAAGATTTGCCCGAAGCGCCGCAGACGGTGATTCTCAGCTATGCATCATGGCAAAAGCGTTTTGGCGGTAAATCGGATGTCATCGGGCAGTCAGTAACCCTGTATGAAGTACCCTACACGATTATCGGAGTGCTACCGCAGAACTTTCATTTTGCGCCACTCGAGAATGCCGAATTTTGGACCACTCTGCACCCCGCGCTGCACCTCGCCGGTACTTGCGACGCGAGACGGAGTTGTCACTATCTGAACGGATTAGCACGTCTTAAAGAAGGAGTATCCGCAGAAGCAGCGCTTGCTGATCTCAAACGCATCGCGAAAGACCTCGAAGCCCAGTACCCGGATTCAAATCGAGACCAGGGCGCAACGGTCGCGCCGTTATCAGAAATAATTGTCGGCGACGTTAAACCGATCCTGCTGTTGCTGCTCGGCGGCGTTGGGTTGTTGCTTCTAATCGCGTGCATCAACGTCGCCAGCCTCTTGCTCGTGCGTTCGGAAACGCGTCGACGCGAGTTGTCCGTGCGACGCGCTCTTGGTGCAACCAGGACTCGCTTGATTCGTCAGTTTGTAATTGAAGGTCTGGTGATCGTTGCTGTTGGAACTATAGCTGGACTTGTTAGCTCTTACTGGGCCATGCAGATCCTGAATGGGCTCATCCCCAAAGACATGATGGTGGGAATGCCGTACTTCGACGATCTCGGATTGAATCCTCGTGTGCTCATGTTTGCACTCGTGCTCGCTGGATTTGCGACCGCACTCTTCTCACTCAGTCCTGCGCTTCGCCTTTCGACGTTGGATGTAAGAGAAGGCATGGCGGAAGGTGCTCGTGGCAGTGCCGGTAAAGCCTGGACGCGGATCGGATCCAAGCTCGTGATCCTCGAACTCACGACTGCGATGGTGTTGCTGGTTGGCGCAGGCCTTCTCGCCAAGAGTTTCCATCGCTTGCTGCAAGTGGATACGAATTTTGAAACGCGGAATCTGGTCACGATGCGACTTAGAGCCCCACTCTCTACTTATGGTGAAGACCCGCAAGCCGTCGCGCTCCAGCGCAACCTCGTTGCTGAGATCAGGACCTTGCCCGGTGTTAGCTCGGTGGCTTTAGCCGATACGTTGCCGGTGAATTTTAATGGCAATACAGACTGGATCAGATTTGTGGGCCGTGCTTACGGCGGTGAGCACAATGAAGTAAATCAGCGAGGCGTGAGTTCCGACTATTTCACCACCCTGCAAGCGAATCTTCTGCGAGGTCGAATGTTTACGGACGCGGAGGATCAGAGTAAGCCGCAGGTAGTTGTCATCAACCAAACTCTGGCGAAGAAGTATTTTCCGGGTGAGGATCCGGTTGGACAACGATTCGGTGATACCCAACTGACTCCCAAATCGATCAAGGAGATCGTCGGAATCGTCGACGACATCAGAGAAGGGCCGTTGGAGTCGGAGATTTGGCCGGCCTATTACTACTCACTCAATCAACAGCCTGATATTACTTATTGGGTCGTGGCTCGGACGTCTCAGGCGGAGCAGTCGGTCATGCCGGCACTTGCCGACGCCATACATCGCATCGATTCGCGGATCACTGTTTCATATATGACAACGATGACGGCGAGAATCAACGAGTCGCCGACAGTTTACTTGCGGCGTTCGTCGACTTGGCTTGTCGGCGGTTTCGCGGCCGTAGCGTTGTTGCTCGGGGTTGTTGGGCTTTACGGAGTGATTGCGTATTCGGTGAGTCAACGTACGCGTGAGATCGGGGTTCGCATTGCGCTCGGTGCGCAACGCGGCACGGTTTATCGACTCATACTGAAAGAAGCGGGTGTGCTGGCGCTTGCGGGAATTGTGATTGGGACGGGATGCGCGATTGTCGCGGCGTCGCTGATGCGCAAGTTGTTGTTTGGGACACCGCCGTGGGATATCACAACGCTTGTTTGTGTGGCGGTCGTGCTGGGAGTTTCGGCGCTATTGGCGAGTTTTCTTCCCGCGCGGCGCGCAGCGTCTGTCGATCCGATCTCCGCCTTGCGCGCAGAGTAAGATTTAAAAATCTCGTTCCGAATTATTTAAATCGCGTCGGCTTTATGTTGGTCGATGATGTGGTCGGCGGCGCGGTCCGAGATGGCGGCGATTGTCAGGGATGGATTTGGGCCAACTGGACCAGGCATCACTGAGCCATCGATCACGTAAAGCCCCGGATAGCCAAACACTTCACCATACGAATTAACCAACCCATCATTCGCCGTAAACCCCATCGGGCAACCACCTAACGGGTGCGCCGTGAGCACCTGATGCAAGTACTTGTACGACGGAGTATCGATGTACTTACCATTCAAAGCTTTTGCAATCGCATCACCGGTTCGCCGAACGCGATCGAAATATGCTTTCGATTTGTTGCGGGTCCAGTCGCAGTCCAGCAAATCTCCCTTGAGTGACATACGGCCATTCGCAAAGTCGCGGCCCATCGCGATGAGTGCAAGCGTGCTCATCGTTGTCGTCGCAGGCCCGAGCAGATTCGCGATTTCAGCGCTGAGGTTTGCGTCGTTGTTCAAGCCGGTGCGGTACTTGAGGCGCATTTTGAAAAACTTAAGGCCTCTGAGAATAGTTCCGGGAAGCCCTGACAGTTCTGCAATCCAACTAAATAAATAAGGAATGCCGGCGTCTTCCATGTAAAAACCGCGACCCGTCGATCCGTCTCCGTCAAGACTGTCGCCTACACGAATTGCACTCGTGATCACTGGGCCGAAACTCGGATCGAGATGTCGCGGCACCAGCTTTCCATTCCGTCGCTCCTTAGTATTGATAACGAACGACAGCAGGTCGCCATTCACCGAAAAGCGCGAGCCAAGTATGTTGCGATTCAGGAACGGAAACGAAGCGATATTCCTCATCAAGAGATACGGCGAGCCAAAAGTTCCCGCCGAGATGATCAGACGCTTACACGTGATGCTGAATCGTGGCGGCGGTGGACATTTTCCACTTGCCGGATCGATCGTTGACGGATTGTGCCGTAGAAACTCAACTCGGTATCCCACTCCGTCGACAGGAGTCACAGTCTTTACTTCGCATAATGTTTCGACTCTTGCGGGATGCGGGTTTTGATGAATGGCCGCCGTGATGTACGTGTAATCGAGCGTGTTCTTGCTACCGTAATTACAACCGATGTTGCATTCACCGCAGAGACGACACGTGGAGCGCGTTTGATCGCGATTCGTCGTAACGGTGTGATAGTTCGGTCGATCCTCAGGAATCTGAGCTCCCATGATTGGAGGGTTCGCCTGATCATCTTCATCAGGACTACTCACATTTTTCGTCTTAAAACTGACCGCTAAATTCAGCGGCAGCCAGCGGTGTGTTGAAGGGTCTCCAATTTGGATGTGTTGGTTGACCTCCTGCATGGCCAGCGTCTTAGGCGTCTTGTCGTAAGGTGGATGTGCGAGCGGATACTCCTGCACGTTCATCATCTTTTCGACGCGCTCGTAGTGAGGTTCGAGACATTCGTATGTGATGGGCCATGGATCGTATCCACCATCCTCCCGATCTTCCTTGAACCACTGCGGGTCTTTGCGGAGATGGATGTTGGCATAGATCAGCGACCCGCCTCCCAGACCACTCGACACGAGCGCTCCCGATTTCTTGAACGACCAGATGTCAAAGAGCCCGAACAAGCCAGAACTCGGATCCCAGAAGTTCTGACCCAGGTCGTAAGGTTTGCGCGGAAAAGAATTGGGAGGATATGCCTTGCCGCGTTCGAGCAGGCAAACGCGCAAGCCGGCTTCCGCCAGTCGATAGGCCATCACGGATCCTCCGAACCCTGAACCAATAATCACTGCGTCAAAGAAGTCGGTTTCTGATGACATGGCTCTCCTGGTGCTCGCAACTGTTGGACTGGTGTGATGCGAAGAAGCTGCCGTTGCGAGTTGAGTATCAGACCTTGAGCTGAGCTGGCCCTATTAAATAGCTTTTGCGGAGAACTCACAAGGTTTACAGGCGTGGCACTAGCGCTCCTGGTCACAACGTCAGCACCCCTAAAAGCCAGAACCTTACTTGGACAGGGTCAGAACCACCTCGCGGTAGCGGGTGGGTACGTCGTAGACGCGCCGGGATTCAAAACGCTGCGCGGCACCCACCCGCTACCGCGAGGTGGTTCTGACCCTGTCCAAGTAAGGTGCCGAATTTTCAGGCGAGGTAAGTGTGACTTTACCTGTTGAGACTTTGAGATTCACTTTGCCCGCATATAATGAATCGTTAGAATGCCCGAAGGGAAGGTCCAGAAGGAGAGTTGAGTTCTAATCAGTGGCCGAAGCTAAAAAGAAAATACGCTGGTCGTCTGCGTGGGCTGACGCCCGCGAGCTGGTATGGTCGCATCGCCGCCGGCTCGCACTCGGCGCTGTTCTCATGATCATCAATCAGGCAATGGGACTCGTGTTACCCGCGTCGACCAAGTACTTGATCGACGTGGTAATCGGGCAAAGCCGCACAGACCTACTCTGGAACATTGCTCTCGCAGCAGCTGGCGCGACACTCATTCAAGCGTTAACAAGCTTCAGCCTGTCGCAAGTCCTGGGCGTCGCCGCTCAACGCGCCATTACAGAGATGCGCAAGAAGGTCCAGGAGCATGTTTCTCGATTGCCCATCAACTACTTCGATTCCACGCAAACGGGTCAATTGATTTCCCGAATCATGAACGACGCTGAGGGTATTCGGAACCTGGTAGGTACGGGATTGGTCCAACTGGTTGGCAGCGTCATCACTGCCATCGTCGCCCTCGCAGTTTTGTTCTGGCTCAACTGGCATCTGACTTCAGTCACGATTCTCGTGCTCGGTGGATTTGGTGGCGCACTTGCCTATGCCTTCACGCGTTTGCGCCCGTTGTTCCGCGAGCGGGGTGCGATCACGGCAGCACTTACGGGCCGGCTCGCCGAATCGTTGGGAGGCATACGTATCGTCAAAGCGTACACGGCGGAGAAACGTGAGGCGCTGACTTTCGCGCGCGGAGCTCACAATCTTTTTCGTAACATTGCTAAGTCGATGACCGGTGTGTCTGCGGTGTCGGCGTTTTCGTCACTCGTGATAGGCGCGGTCGGTGTCGTCATCATCCTCGTCGGCGGTCATTCAGCCGTGACGCGACAGATGACCGTGGGCGACCTCTTCATGTACGTGATGTTTACGGGAATGATGGCGATGCCGCTGATTCAATTCGCGGCGATCGGGACACAGATTACCGAAGCCTTTGCGGGACTCGATCGCATTCGCGAAGTGATGAACATGAAGACCGAGGACGATGAGGATTTCGCGCGCGCGCCATTGCCTGAAGTGCTGGGTGAAGTGGAATTCGAGAACGTGTCGTTTGAGTACAACGCCGGAGTTCCCGTACTCAAGAATGTTTCTTTCACGGCGCCGGCGGGTTCGACCACTGCGCTGGTTGGTTCGAGCGGTTCCGGCAAGAGCACGCTCATCAGTCTTGCGATGAATTTCAATCAACCCTTGTCGGGCAAGATCAGAATTGACGGGAAAGATCTGCAGACTATTCGGCTGCGCGATTTTCGTTCTTACCTCGGCGTGGTGATGCAGGATAATTTCCTATTCGACGGAACGATTGCCGAAAACATTTCGTTTTCCAATCCGCACGCGACGATCGATGAAATCAAGCAGGTGAGTCGCATTGCTCATTGTGAAGAATTCATCGAGGGGTTTGAGAAGAAGTACGACACGGTTGTCGGTGAGCGTGGCGTGAAGTTGTCGGGTGGTCAGCGCCAACGTATCGCGATCGCGCGGGCGATTTTGGCCGATCCGAGATTGTTGATTTTGGATGAAGCCACGTCGAGTCTGGACAGTGAAAGTGAAGCGCTGATTCAGGATGGGTTGCGTTCATTGAGGCGAGGTCGAACAACTTTCGTCATCGCGCACCGGCTCTCGACGATTCGCAGCGCCGATCAGATTCTGGTGATTGAGGGCGGCGAGATCGTCGAGCGTGGCACACATGAAGATCTGTTGGCGGCTGATGGACGGTACAGGCAGCTTTACGATAAGCAGTACAAACTCGAACTCAATCAATTCGTAAATCCCGGCGAAGACTTCACACCCGATCCGCAACACGCCGCCGGCGCCCGCCCGACGCGGCTGTCGAATTTGTAGCCACAGATGACACGGATTGTTTTCGGATCTCTATCCGTACCCAATCAGCGTCATCTGTGGCTCAAATAGGTTTGATATAGGCTGACCACCATCAAGTAGCCGATGATCAAAAGCGAGATCGTGAGCAGCACCGTATTGCGCATGGGGTGCTGAATGAGAATTACGAGATTCACAACTCCCAGCACTAACACTAAAGAAAACGTCAGCTTTTTAAATCTGACCGTTCGGGTCGGATAAATGAAGTCGATCGGGACAAAGTGGAGACAACACACCACTCCGATTACGATGACGTTCCACAGCGGACTCAGGCCCAGCACGAAGATATAGAACACAACGAAGTTCCACATCGCCGGGAATCCTCTGAACCGGAAATCATCGGTAATCGCTTTGAGATTTGTGTAATGGAAAAGAGACACGAGCAGCATCGCCGCGCAGCAAACGAGACGAACTGACGAAGGCAGCAAATGGGATTCGTACAACAATAGCGTGGGTACGATCACGTCGTTGGTAAAGTCGATTACATAATCCAGCATCCTCCCATCGACATCAGGTAACACCTCTTTCACCCGAACAATTCGAGCCAGAGTTCCGTCGACAGTGTCGATCAGCACGGCTACGAAGAGCCATAAGAGTGCCGCTCGGTAATCGCCATTGACGACTGCGACCAGAGCAAGTAACCCCGCGATCACACCGGTCGCAGTGAAGATGTGCACTCCCCAGGCGAGCAGTTTTCGACCCATACTGTCGGACACGGCAACTCCAATCTAAAAAATTGAATGAGGCGCAGATCCAAATCCCGCAAGATTCTCCTGAACATCAGTCAACCACAGATGGGCGCGGTTTGAATCCGTAATCAATCCGCGTCAATCCGTGGCTAAGGCATGTTGATTGCACCTCACAAACATTAGGGTAACGTGCGTCGCACCAACATTCAAAATTTTGGAAGCTCCAGGCGTATGAAGACACTGTCCTTCAGCATACTCTTACTTGCCACGCTCATCACGTACACAAGCAACGCTCAAACGAAGATGAAGCCGTGGCATGAATGGTCCCGAAAGGATGCGGAAACAATACTCAACGATTCTTCGTGGGGGAAGACGCAGATAGAGACTGACACTTCGGAGCTGATGTTTCGTCCACAAGCTGCGCCCGATGCGAGGACCGGCGCGAGTAACGCCGATCCACGTCGCGACGAGCGCGGTGGCGCGACTAATCAGGCGACCGACGTGAAGTATCGAATTCGTTTTCTCTCCGCCAGGCCGATCCGGCAAGCACTCGCACGGCTGATCGCAATGGACCAGATGGCTGAGGATCCAAATGTCAAAAAGTATATGGATGATTTTGTCGAGCGCAATTTTGATAAGTGGATCGCCGTCACCGTCGGTTTTGAGTCAACCGATCAAAGATTCTCAGGGAAGGCGCTGCAAGCGTTCGCGAGTGCTACGACCGGATCGTTGAAGAACAACACCTACCTCGAGCGCAAAGATGGCAAGCGTCTCTACTTACACATCTATCAGGCGCCCAGTGCGGACGGCCTGGGTGCAAAATTCATCTTCGAGCGTATCGTCGACGAACGGCCTTTTCTGAACAGCGAGAGCGGCGAAGTTAGATTCGTGTCTGAAATAGCCGGCGTGAATCTAAACATCCGTTTCAAAGTTGCGGAAATGATGTACGACGGCAAGCTCGAGTACTAAGGTTTACGCCGGAGACGCCACAACTGCTGGGTCGCGAGCAGGACGGAGAAGAGCGCGAGCGCACCGAAGACGATAAGTGTCCAGACGAAGAAGAAGGCTCCATGGGAGTTGGCGATCCTGCCGCCGGCCATTCCCGCTCCCGTCATGTGGATAACTGGGACGCCGAATGTGAGCAGCGACAAGATAAGAATAAGGATGTATCCCGATCGGCGTTCCGCGTAGACCAACGTCGTTACCCACAGCCAGAAGACGAAGACGAAAATGGGAACAAGATTCGAAAACTTCCCCGGCGCA
>Ga0068871_100000882_pt1 | contig 19997 bp, 17 predicted proteins | sample KBSMisM72_FD_72750 | JGI IMG/M metagenome (GOLD analysis project Ga0068871, IMG submission 72750) | Miscanthus rhizosphere microbial communities from Kellogg Biological Station, Michigan, USA - KBS Miscanthus M7-2 | ecosystem: Host-associated > Plants > Roots > Rhizosphere > Soil ...
CGCGTCACGTAGTCGCCTGTCGACACCATCCGCTGCGCCACGAGACCGGCGAACGGCGCGCGGACGGTGGTGTCGGCAACAGCCTTGCGCGCCAGGGTCACGCGGGCGCGCGACGCCTGCAGTGCCTGGTACTGTTGCTCAGCCGCGTTCTTCGCCGATTCGTACTGCTGCCGCGCGGCTTCGACCTGCGTCTTGCGCTGGTCGTACTCGGACTGCGACACGACGCGCTGGGCGAGCAGCTTCTCGATGCGGCCGAATTCAGACGACGCGAGATCGTAGTTCGCGCGGGCGTTGGCGACTTCCGGCACGCGGTTCACGTCGTAGCCGTTCTCGCCGAGCGCCAGCCGCGCTTCGATTTGCGCGGCGTTGGCTTCGGCCTCTTTCAGGCTCGCTTCGGTCTCGACGGGCGAGAGCCGTACGAGCTCTGCGCCCTGTGCGACGGCGGTGCCGCGCTCGACTGGCGTCGCGATCACGCGGCCTGCCGTCTCGGCGGCGACGTCGGCTTGCTCCTCGGCGGTGAGCGTGCCGGTCACACGGATGAAGCGTGCGATCGGCTGCTCTGTGGCGGCAACGGGCGCCACGGCGACGGCAACCGCGGCCGTCTCGCGATCTTTGGTCTTGGCGTCTCCGGCGCTGCACGCGCCCAACGCGAGCGAGCTGGCCGAGAGGAGGGCGAGAAGAGTTGGATGAATGAATGCGCGCGACATAAACGACGACTCCTACGAAGCTTTCTCGGCTGCCGGGTGTGCGTCCGGCAAGCAATCGGCATCGACAAACGTAGACTCGAGCGGACCTGTGGTCTGCAGCCCGCGAAGCGTGACGGCGAGCACGTCGCGTGCGAGGCTATCGGCATTTTCACCCGGCGTCAGACGTGCCGACAACCGCATCATCGCCGCTCCAAGTAAACCCATCGTCAACAAGCGAAACACGACGTTCGCGTTGAGATGCGACGGGAGAGCGCCCGAATCGATGCACGTCTGGATTTGGGCGATGAGGTGCGACCTCAGCTCGCGCGCGAACGCGAAGCGCTCGTACGCCTGGCTGATGCGCGGCACCGATCGATCGACGAACATCAGCTCGAAGTACTGCGGCTGCTGACGGCTGAATTCGTAGAGGCGCCAGAAAATGCTGCGGACGCGCTCGAGCGGATCGACGCCGGCCAGCTGGGCGTCGAAGCCGGGATCGTCCGACATGTGCAGCAGGCGGAATCCTTCTTCCGCGAGCGCGTAAAAGATGTCGTCCTTGCTGGGGAAGTAGCCGTAGATGGCCGCCGGACTGTATTCGATTTTTTCCGCGATTTTGCGAATCGAGACGTTGCGATAGCCCTCGGTGACGAAGAGCTCGCGCGCCGCGTCGAGGATGGCGCGCCGCACCGCTTCGCGATCGCGTTCCTGCCGTTCTTTGATGCCCATGAATCGATACTACTCTGAACAGTGTTCAGTGAATCAACGATGTTTGACGCCAGAACAGCGTTCATCGTTTCAAATGTCTGCAAATTTATGCAGCGTAGGACTTTAGCGGATGTGGTGTCGGCCTTCAGCCGAGCGATCAGACCGCCAGCAACAGTGCAATGAGCCCGACGAGGTACATCCCTGAGGCGGTCACTAGCGTGGCCCCGAAGCCCCAATTCATCGCGATGAAGATGGCCAACGTCGCGCCGACGACAGACAGCGCGCCGTTCATGCCCCACGCCCAGGTGACCATTTGCGGTGCGCGTGAAGACAGCAGCCGGAGGCCCGCCGGCATCGGGACGCCGAGCGCGATGCCAATCGGCACGAGCGTCGCGACCGCGACGGCGATCCGCGCGCCGCGAGAAAACGGAATCGCCCAGGTCACGAGCGGTGTCGCGATGCCGATAAAGACGAGCCCAAGCGCCGCGATCGCGATGAGCGTGACCGCCGTCGATCGCGCAAGCGCCTGCTCGCCGAGACGCCGGCTCCACGCCGCGCCAATGCCCGTTCCCAGAAGCAGCGAGAAGAGCGTCACCGTCAGCGAGTAGACAGGATGTCCGAGCAGCAGCACGAATCGCTGCAGCACCGACACTTCAATCAGCATGAACCCGGCGCCGAGCGCGCCGAAATAGAGCAGCCACGGGAACCATCCGGGCGCACGAGTCCCGCCCGCGAGGATGAGGGGGCCGATCACGAACAGCACGACGAGCGCGGCTGAGATGCCCATCAGCGTCAGCAGCGCACTCAGCCCGTTGCCAAACAGCATCTCGCGGCCGAACGCGACTTGAAACTGATCCTCCAGCTTGGTGGTGTGGAAGAAGAACGGCCGGTCGTCGGTCGTCGGACGGATGTCTTGCTTGTACGTCGCATAGAACTGCTGGCGGTCCGCCGCCTGAATGAGCCGGGGATAGTCGGCCGTCGGCATCCCGTCAACCCAGTCGACCGGCAGCGCCGGCGCTGGCTCGCCGTCAAACGTCGGCGCGTAGATGACGTTGAACTCCAGTTCCTTGGCCGCGGCGCGCAAGGTGGCGATCTCGCCTCGCGTGAACTCGCTCTTCTTCAACATGAACGTCTGCACGCGGTCGAACTGCACAATCGCAAGATGCTTCGAGACGTCCCAGCCGCGCGCCTGGCCGGCCTCCTGCGCGAGCGACACCAGCCGCAGCCCGTCCAGTACCCAGCGCGTCATCGTCAGGACGCCGTTGTCGGTGAGGTGATCGATGTAGTCGTCGAAGGCTTCGACGGTGTAGAGCGTGTTTTCGGTGAGGGTGTACGCGCCGGCCGCGGTGGCGGCCCACGTGTCGACGAGGGACGCCTGGATGATGTCGTAGCGATCGCGCGCGCCTCGCACGAAGCTGCGGCCGTCGTCGACGGCGATTCGCACGCGCGGGTTCGTGTAGATGCCGCCCGAAAAGTCCTTGAACTCGCCGCGCATGACGTCGTTGGCGATGATCGGGTTGATCTCCACGCCGTCGACGTGTCCCGCGCCGAATACGAGCGCCGAGACCAGGTCGCGCCCGCCTCCGGGGCCAATCACGAGCGCCGAAAACCCTGGCGGCTTGAGTCTGTACGCCACGGCAGTGAGCTCGTAGCGAAGGAACTGCACGTTCGAGAGGTCCGGCGAGAGCTCGAGGATCGGCGTCGACGCTGCGGCGTCGATGTCCATGTAGCGCGTGCGCGGCACGGGGCCGCTGTAGGTCTGACTGAGCGACCAGTTGTCGTGCGTCCGCTCGTACACACCGATGCGCGAGAAGGAATTCCACTTCGCGAACAGCGCACGATCGCCGACGTGTCCCTTCGCGTCGCCGATATCGAAGCCGGCGACCCCTGACAGCTGTCCGCCCAGCGCGACGGCCATCACCACGACCGCAATCGCCGCGACGCGTCGCCGCACGCCACCGGGAGCGAACAGGACGGCGGCGGTCAGCGCGAGCGCGGCCGCGGTCAACACGACGCCCGGCGCGCCGACGCGATCGAGCAGCGGGATGAGCACCAGGCACCCCATGGCGGCGCCGATCAAATCCGATGCGTACACCGAGTTCACACGAGCCGAGAGGCGCGAGATGGCCAGGGTGACGACCAGGCCGCCCGTAAAGAACGGCAGCGCGGCAAGCGCGTAGATCGTCAGCATCAGGATGAGATTCTCGCGCGAGTACGTCAGCCCGATCCGCAGCCGGACGAGGAAGAACAGCGCGGCAAGCGTGCAGAGCGCGTAGACGACCGACTCAGCGGCAAGCAGGGTGTCGGTGTCGAATCGGTCCAGCCTCTTGCGGAACGTGAACGCAAACACGCCGCTCGCGCTCAGCCCGAACAGCGCGATCGAAATCGCCAGAAACGCGAAGTGGTAGTACATGATGACCGAGAAGATTCGTGTGAGCGCGAGCTCGGTCATCAGCAGCGTGGCGGAGGTGAGCGCGACGCCTGCGAGATGGCGTTTCATGTAGGTCGAAAGAGTCTACTCCGGTATCCTGCTGCGCGATGCTGCTACGGCGGGCGTTTCTCGCTGCCTCGACTGCCTGGGCTGCCGCCATTCCGCTCGCGGCGTACTCCGCGAGCCGTCCTGACGGCTCATCCGTCACGTATGCATTCGCGCTCGGTGTGTATGGTCTCGGCCGGATCGTGTGTCATCAAATGCCGGCACGTTCGTTTCACGTCTGGATGACGTCGCTGCCTGTGTGCGCGCGATGCACGGGCATCTACGCAGGCGCGGCGCTCGCCGCACTCGCCCTTCGCGGCCGGCTCGTGGACACCCGATCGAACCCGAAGATTGTGCTGCTGGCGGCGCTCGTGCCGACGGCGGCGACGCTCGCGTTCGAATGGACGACCGGCGTCATGCCGTCGCATTGGATCCGCGCGCTCGCCGGCGTGCCGCTCGGCGTCGCCGTGGCATGGGCGATCGGAATGGTAAACTAGCGGCGCATGAGCCCAGCGCGCGCCACCACTGCAGAGAAGTCTCAGCCGGGTGGCCTGGTGCTGTTGTGCCTCGCGTCGTGGGCGATTCCCGGCATCGGCCACATCTGGCTGGGCCGCCGCGCCAAGGGCTTCGTCTTCCTCGTCACGCTCCCGCTGATGTTCGCCGTCGGACTGGCGCTGCAGGGCCGTGTGTTCTCGTTCGCCGCCTCCGACATTCTCACGACGCTCGAGGCGGTTGCGCAGTTGGGCATTGGCGTCATGTACTTCCTTGTCGGTGCGTTCGGGTTCGGCAAGGGCGACATCCGCTCGATCACGTACGAGTACGGCATCAGCTTCTTGATCGTCGCCGGCCTGTTGAACGCGCTCGTCGTCATCGACGCGTACGACGTCGCCCTCGGAAGGAAGTAATGCACAGCCATCTGGCGGTGATGGCGCTCTTCGCCTTCTTCGTGTCGCTCGTGTTTTCGGTGCTGGCGAAAGACACGCCCCGCGAGCAGGCGCGGCTGGGCGGGCTGATGTTCGCCGGTTTCATGCTCGCCGGGCTGGCGGTCGCCTGGCTGCTCTATCCCTTTCCGCTGCGTTGATCCACTCCGATGCGCACGATTGAAGCGACGCCGCCTTCGGCAGGGACGCGCATCGCCGTCGTCGTGTCGAAATACAACGACTTCGTGACGGATCGGCTGCAGCACGGTGCGCTGGCGGCGCTGGCCACGGCTGGTGTGGCCGGCGGGAATATCACGGTGATCAAAGTGCCGGGTGCGTTCGAGATTTCTTTCGCCGCGCGGCAGGCGGCCGCGTCCGGCGAGTTCGACGCGGTTGTCTGCCTCGGTTGCCTGATTCGGGGCGCCACCGCCCATTTCGAGTACATCGCATCCGCGGTGTCGCACGGACTCACCGCGGCAGCCGCCGAAACCGGTGTGCCCATCACGTTCGGCGTGTTGACGACGAACTCGGTGGAAGAGGCGATCGAGCGGGCGGGTGAGGGGCCGGCCAATAAAGGCTGGGAAGCGGCGGTCGCCGCGGTGGAAATGGCGACGGTCATCGCCCAGTTGAAGCGGCAGTGAAAAAGGATCCGCGTCATCGCGCGCGCGAAGCCGTCCTGCAGATTCTGTATCAGTGGGAAATCGGGCGCACGAGCGTCGACAAGGCGACCGAGACGTATTTCGATTTGCAGTGGAACGACGCCCAGCCGCCGTCAGACCAGCTGCGCGACTTCGCGTCGTCGCTCGCGTCCGACACGGTCAGGCGGCTCGCCGAGGTCGACGCGCTCATCGCGGGTTCGGCGGAGCATTGGCGTCCGGAGCGAATGGCCGTCATCGACCGTCTCATCCTGCGGATCGCCGTGACCGAGTTCTTGCGCGACCAGGACGCACCGGCCGCCGTGGTCATCAACGAGGCGTTGGAGCTGGCGCGGACGTTCAGCACCGAGGACGCCGTGAAGTTCATTAATGGGATGCTAGATGGGATCAAGAGGAAGATGGCAGGGTAGGCAGGACAGGCAGGAAAGGAACACCGCCCTGCACAGGCGCGATTAATCGCATGGCGACACTAGAAGAACAAGTAGCCCAACGTCGCTCCAACCTCGAAGAGCTGACGAAGCTCGGCGTCGAGGTGTATCCGCGCCGGTTCGCTCGCACGCATTCCATTGCCCAGCTCGTCGCGGGCTACAGCGAGCGGACGCGAGAGGAGCTCGAAGCCAATCGCATCCAGACGACGACCAGCGGCCGCATTCTGGGAATCCGGTCATTCGGGAAGGCAAGTTTTCTCGTGCTGTCGGACGGCCTGAAGACCATTCAGGTGTACGTGCGCCAGGATGCAGTCCCTGAGCTCGATTTCAAGGTCTTCAAACTGCTCGATTTCGGCGACGTGATTGGCGTCGAGGGCTGGCTGTTCCGCACGAAGACCAACGAGTTTTCCATCCACGCCTCGCGCGTGCAGTTCCTCGTGAAGTGCCTGCTGCCGTTACCCGAGAAATGGCACGGGCTCACCGACATCGAAACGAGATACCGGCAGCGCTATCTCGATCTGATCGTGAACCCCGACGCGCGGCACGTGTTCGAGGCGCGCAGCAAGGTCATTGCCGCGCTTCGCGAGTTCATGACGACTCGCGGCTATCTGGAAGTCGAGACGCCGATGATGCAGCCGATCGCCGGAGGCGCGCTCGCGCGGCCGTTCGTGACGCATCACAACACGCTCGATATGCCGCTGTATTTGCGGATTGCGCCCGAGCTGTATCTCAAGCGGCTGACCGTGGGCGGCATCGAACGCGTCTTCGAGATCAACCGTAACTTCAGAAATGAGGGCATCTCGACGCAGCACAATCCCGAGTTCACGATGATGGAGTTCTACGAGATGTACGCGGACTACCATCACCTGATGAGCATGACGGAGGAGATGTTTGGGGCGGTGGCGCGACACGTGACCAATGGCGACGAGGTGCAGTACGGCGACCGGACGCTGTCGTTTGCGCCGCCGTTCCAGCGGCTGTCCCTCCGCGAGGGCGCTCGCGCGGCGGCGTCGAAGAAGCTGGGCCGAGCGGTGGCCGAAGGCGAGCTTCGCGATCGGGACGCGGCGGCCCGGCTCGCCCGCGATCTGCATCTCGAGGTGAAGTCGACCGACGGCCCCGGGAAGATCGCGACGACGATGTTCGAGACGCTGTGTGAGGACCAACTCGTGCAGCCGACGTTCGTTTACGACTTCCCGACCGAGGTGTCGCCGCTGTCGAAGCAGCGCCCGGACGATCCGGATACGGTCGAGCGCTTCGAGCTGTACGTCAACGGCGTGGAACTCGCCAACGGCTTCAGCGAGCTGAACGATCCGGTGGAGCAGCGGCGTCGGTTCGAAGCGCAGCTGACGGACCGCGCCGGTGGCGATCTCGAAGCGCATGCGATGGACGAGGACTACATCCACGCGCTTGAGTACGGCCTGCCGCCGACGGCCGGCGAAGGCGTCGGCATCGATCGATTAGTCATGCTGTTGACGAACAGCCCCTCGATTCGAGATGTCATTCTCTTCCCTTTGCTTCGGAAGAGAGACTGAGCGCTCAGCGTAAGTTCGCGCCGGGGGTGGGCCCCGCCGCCATAACAAAATGGATCTTCCCTTCGAACTGCAGATCGCGCTCCGCTACCTGCTCGCCAAGCGCAAGCAGGCGCTGATCTCGGTCATCTCGCTCGTGTCGACGATTGGCGTGACGGTCGGCGTCATGGCGGTCATCATCGCGCTCGCCGTGATGACGGGGCTTCAGCAGACGCTGCGCGATCGGATTCTGGGCAGCCAGCCGCACATCTACGTGTCGCGTCCGGGCGGCATCGACGACTACAAGGCGGAAGTCGAGAAGCTGCGCGCGATGCCGCACGTCACGGGCGTGGCGCCCGCGCTGCTCGGCAAGGCGCTGATCTCCGCGTCTCGCGGCGAGGACTTCATCACCATCAAGGGCATCGATCCCGCCCTCGAGCCGAGCGTCACCGACATCTCGCGCACGATGCACGCAGGCACCCTCACCGCCATCGAACGACCGGCGCCCGCCACGGCCGACGGCGTCACGCTGGACGGCATCGTCCTCGGCAAGGATCTCGCCGACACGCTCGGGGTGGTCGTCGGCGATCTCGTCATCGTCAGGACGTTGCATGGGCACCTGTCGCCGCTCGGCATGGCGCCGTCCACGCGGCGGCTGCGCGTCGCCGGCGTGTTCAGTCTTGGGCTCTACGAATTCGACTCGACGTACGGATTCGTGTCGCTCGACGTCGCGCACCGGCTCTTCGACAAGCAGGAGGTCGACTTCATCCAGCTCCACGTCGACGACATCTATCGGGCGCCGGCGATCGCGAAGGAAGTATCGAACCGGCTCGGCTCGCAGTACTACGCGCAGGACTGGGGGCAGTTGAACAAGGCGCTGTTCTCTGCACTGACGCTCGAGAAGCTCGCCGTGTCGATGGCGATTGGGTTGATCGTGATGGTCGCAGCGTTGAACATCGTCGCCTCGTTGATTCTGCTCGTGATGGAGAAGCACCGTGACATCGCGATCCTCAAGACCATGGGCGCCGGCGCGAAGAGCGTGACGGCAATCTTCATGTTGCAGGGGCTGCTGATCGGCGCCATCGGAACTGCCGTGGGCGCGTCGCTCGGGCTCGCCGTGTCGTACTTCTGCAACAAGTACGAGCTCATTCGCGTGCCGACCGACGTGTACCAGGTGTCGTACATGCCGTTCATCGTGCTCGCCGCCGACTTCGCGATCGTCGTCTCGGTGGCGGTCCTGATTTGTTTCGTCGCGACGATCTATCCGTCGCGCCAGGCCGCGCGCCTCGATCCCGCGACGGCGCTCAGATACGAATGATCGATTTCTGCCACGAAGTCACGAAGCACACGAAGGAGGCACGAAGCATGTTTTGTACAAGAAGTTCTTCGTGCGGCTTCGTGAATTTCGTGTCTTCGTGGCCGAAGGGCGGCCGCCCATGAGTTTCGTCTCCGCTCGCGGGATCGTGAAGAGTTACCAGGTCGGCGACGCTGCGCTGACGATCCTTCGCGGCCTCGACCTCGACGTGAACGCGGGGGAGATGGTGGCGATTGTCGGCGCGTCCGGCGTCGGCAAGAGCACCTTGCTGCACGTGCTGGGCGGGCTCGACCATGCAGACAGCGGCGCCGTCACGATTGGCGACGTCAACCTGACAGGACTGCCGGACGGGGAACGGGTCTCGTTCCGGAACCGGAGGCTCGGGTTCGTCTTCCAGTTTCATCACCTCCTGCCGGAGTTCTCCGCGCTCGAGAATGCCGAGATGCCGATGCGTATCGCGCGGATGCCGCTTGCGGAGGCCCGCCCGCGTGCTGAAGAGCTGCTGCGACGTGTGGGCCTCGGCGAGCGTCTTACTCATCGTCCGGGGATGTTGTCGGGCGGTGAGCAGCAGCGTGTCGCCGTGGCACGTGCCCTGGTGATGAAACCCGACATTCTGCTCGCCGACGAGCCGACCGGCAATCTTGACGAGAGAACGGCCGATACACTTCATGAGCTCTTACGCGAGATGCATGCGGCCTACGGGTTGACGTCGATCATCGCGACGCACAATCCGCGGCTGGCTGAAGCGTGCGATCGCGTGTTGAGACTCGAGTCGGGACGGTTACAAGATGCCGTATAATGTGGTTAGTTTTCTTGTGACCACAACACTGTCCGCTTTCACTTAGGCAGGCTGGATGTTCGAACGGTACACCGAGCGAGCCCGACGAGTCTTATTCTTCGCACGTTACGAGGCCAGCCAACTCGGCAGCATTTCCATTGAGACCGAGCATCTGCTCCTTGGGTTGATTCGGGAAGGCAAGGGCCTCACAAGCCGCATTTTTGCGCGCTCCCATCTTTCGCTAGAAAACATCCGCAAGGAAATCGAAGGCCGGACGGTCTTCCGCGAAAAGGTGTCGACCTCGGTCGAGATTCCCTTCAGCGCCGAAACCAAACGCGTGCTGCAGTTTGCCGCCGAAGAAGCGGACCGTCTGCTGCACAACTACATCGGCACGGAACACCTGCTGCTCGGCATCCTTCGCGAAGAGCGATCGGTGGCGGCCTCCATCCTCATGGAAAAGGGGATGCGGCTGAACAGCGTCCGCGAGGACATCGTGCAGCTGCTCAACGAAAAGACGACGCTGACGCGCGTGAAGGAAACGCCGCTGCTCGCCGAGTTCAGCCGCGACCTCACCGAGTCGGCGATGAAGAACCAGCTCGACCCGCTGGTCGGCCGCGACCACGAACTGGAAAGGGTGCAGCAAGTTCTCTGCCGCCGCACGAAGAACAACGCGGTGTTGATCGGCGAGCCGGGCGTCGGCAAGACGGCGATCGTCGAGGGCCTCGCGCAGAAGATCGTTTACGGCGACGTGCCGCACTTCCTCGCGGACAAGCGCATCCTTGCGTTGGACATCTCGTTGATCGTCGCCGGCACGAAGTATCGCGGCCAGTTCGAAGAGCGCCTCAAGGCGATCATGAAGGAGCTGACCGACAACCCGAACATCATCGTGTTCATCGACGAGCTGCACACGCTGGTGGGCGCCGGGTCGGCCGAAGGCTCGCTCGATGCGGCGAACATCCTGAAGCCGGCGCTGTCGCGCGGCGAAATCCGCTGCATCGGCGCGACGACGCCAGCGGAGTACCGGAAATACATCGAAAAGGATCGGTCGCTCGAGCGCCGCTTCCAGGCGATCAAAGTGGATCCGCCAGGCGAGCGCGAGACCATCGACATCCTGCTCGGCGTCAAGGATCGGTACGAGAACTTCCATCACGTCGAGTACACGCGCGAAGCGATTGAAGCCGCCGTGTATCAGAGCAACCGCTACATCACGGATCGGTTCCTGCCCGACAAGGCGATCGATCTCGTGGACGAGGCGGGCGCGCGCGCGAAGCTCAAGGAAGCCGGCTACAGCGAAGAGTTCGGCGAAATCAACAAGAGCATCCGCGTGGCCGTCGAGCAGATGGAAAGCGCGGTCAGCCAGAAAGACTTCGAGAAGGCGCAGTTCTACCGCGAACAGGAAGTCACGGCGCGCGAGAACCTGCAGTTCGTGCGCGAGAAGTTCGACGTCAAGTCGAGCGCGCGCAAGGTCATCGTCGGCAAGGCTGAAATCGACGAAGTCGTCGCGAAGTGGACCGGCGTGCCGATGGCGTCGATCAACCAGGACGAAGGCGACAAGCTGCTGCGCATGGAAGGCGAGCTGCACAAGCGCGTCATCAGCCAGGAGCGCGCCATTTCGGCCGTGTCCCGCGCCATTCGCCGTTCACGCGCCGGGCTCAAGAATCCCGCGCGTCCGGTCGGCAGCTTCATCTTCCTCGGCCCGACGGGCGTCGGCAAGACGGAGCTGGCACGCGCGCTCGCGAACTTCCTGTTCGGCAGCGATCACGCGCTGATTCGCTTCGACATGTCCGAGTACATGGAGAAGCACTCGGTCAGCAAGCTGATCGGATCGCCGCCCGGCTACGTGGGCCACGAAGAAGGCGGTCAGCTGACGGAGAAAGTGAAGCGCAACCCGTACTCTGTGGTTCTGCTCGACGAGATCGAGAAGGCGCACCCGGACATCTTCAACATCCTGCTGCAGGTGTTCGAAGACGGCCATCTGACGGACGGCCTCGGGAATCGTGTGAACTTCAAGAACACGATCATCATCATGACGTCCAACATCGGCGCGCGCTTCATCCAGAAGAAGAGCTCGCTCGGGTTCCAGTCGGCCGAGACGAGCGCCATCGAGAAGAGCGTCTCCGACATGGTGCTGGGCGAGGTGAAGCGGACGTTCAATCCGGAGTTCATCAACCGCATCGATGAGCTCATCGTGTTCGAGGCGCTCACCGACGACGACCTGCGGCGGATCATGGGGCTGCTCGTCACGCAGTTGAACGAGAACCTGAAGGATCGCAAGTTGCAGATCGCGCTCTCGCCGGAAGTGGTGGACTGGATTATCGAGGTAACTTGCAAGGATCGCTCGTACGGTGCCCGCCCGCTGCGACGCGCCATCCAGCGCTATGTCGAGGATCCGCTGTCGGAGGAACTCATTCGCGGTCACCTGCGCGGGGGCGAGATCGACGTCTACCTCGACGCAGGCCAGCTCTCGTACCGCCCCACCGGCGAGCTGACTGCCGGCCGCAAACTGGCGTAGCCGGTCCCTTATGTTGGGCAGGCCTTCGGGCCTGCCTGGCCTTCGGTCCGCCGTTAAGCGGACCTAAAGGTCGGCGCGACATCAGAAAGACCGGCCGCCAGCTTCAATTCGACGTCTAAAAACCGGTAGACTAAGTAGTTCTGGGCGTCGCCCGTTGGTAGCTCCCCCAATGTTCACGCGAGTCGCGGCCCTTGTAGGGCTTCTCGGGTTGGTCGTGCTGTACGCCGCGCCGGTGGCGGCACAGCAGCAATCGCCTCTGCCGCCGGCGCCGATCAGCAGTTCGACGCGCATCTGCGGCCAGGATGTGGCTCCTCCGGTCAACCTGCCGCCGGCAGGCTCTGGTCCCGTCCTCTATCTCTATGCCCCGTGTTTCGAAGAGCAGGGCGGTGCGTCGGTCATCGAGCCGGAAACCTACCTCTACTACATGCACCTGAAGCCAAGCCTGCCGACTCAGAACCAGTGGACGCCGTGGGACGAGGAAGCGGAAAAGACGGTCCACGACGACTTCGTCCGGCTGTGGGGCACCAACTTCCTCGAGAACCTGTGGATCGAATCGCAGGACTACATGTTCTCCAACGGCGTGGTCGGCAAGTTGATCACGTACCACATGGAAGAACGGCAGCGCGTGAAGATCGTGGATTACGTCGGCACGAAGGAAATCGAAGTGTCGAAGGTCAACGAGCGGCTGAAGGATCTGATGGCGGAGATCCGGCTCGACACGTTCATCGATCCCGCGCTCGTTCGCCGCGTCTCGGGCGTCGTCCGCGACATGCTGAAAGAGAAGGGCTTCCAGAACGCCGAAGTGACGCCGGAGATCGTGCCGCTGCCCGGCAGCCCGAAGATCATCCACCTCACCTTCCACATGTCGGAAGGCCCCAAGGTGAAAATTCGCCGCATCCTCTTCACCGGGAACAAGGTGATGAGCGCGCGCAAGCTGCGCAAGGCGATGAAGAACAACAAGCAGATGTGGTTCCTGTCGTGGATCAATGGACGCGGCACGTTCCAGGAGACGGCCTTCGACGAGGACGCGGATCGCATCTCCGCGCTTTATAAGGAGCACGGCTACATCCGCGCGAACGTCGGCGCGCCCGAACAGCGCTTCCTCGGCGATTCGAAGGACAAGAAGACGCGCTACATCGAGCTGCGCGTCCCGGTCACGGAAGGTCCACGTTACAGGGTCGGCGAGGTCGAAGTTGCCGGCAACACCGTCGTCAAAGGCGAATTCCTGAAGCCGCTCTTCAAACTGAAGACCGGCGACTGGTACAACGAGAAGTTCCTGCGCAAGGGTCTCGAGAGCGCGCGCGAAGTGTACGGCAGCGCGGGCTACTGGGAGTTCACCGGGTTCCCCGATTTCAAGTTCCGCGACGACCCGACGCCGGGGCAGGAAGTGCCCGAAGCGATTGCCGCGCCGCTGCCGGCGATCGTCGACGTCACGATGCGTATGCAGGAAGGCACGCAGTACTTCGTCAACCGGATTACGTTCGTCGGCAACACGACGACGCACGATACCGTCATCCGGCGCGAGATGAATCTGGTCGAGGACAGCGTCTTCAACACCGAGTCGTTGAAGTACAGCGTCAAGCGCATCAACCAGCTCGGCTTCTTCAAGCCGCTCGAAGAAGGCAAAGGCGTCGACGTCAACAAGGTGACGAACGAGACCGGCAAGGTCGACGTCCGCATCAAGCTCGAAGAGCAGAACCGCAATCAGATCTCGTTCGGCGCCGGCGTGTCGCAGTTCGAGGGCTTCTTCGGCCAGCTGTCGTTCCAGACGTCCAACTTCCTCGGCCGCGGCGAGAGCCTCACGCTGTCGATGCAGGCCGGCTCGCTCGCGCAGAACTACACGCTCGGCTTCACCGAACCGTTCCTGTTCGACCGGAACATGACGGCCGGAGCGCAGTTGTTCAAACAAGAAATCCACTACCTCAACCAGTTCACGCAGACGACGACCGGCGGGACGCTCACGTGGGGTGTGCCCGTGGGCAGAGGGTTCACGCGCTTCTTCACGAACTACAGCTACCAGCGCGTGCGCGTGAGCGACATCAACGCGGTCTATACCGATCCCACCGTGCTGCGCCGCAATCCGTTCCTGCAGGACTCGCTGCTCATCGGCCAGGGCGGCGAGCGCGTCATCAGCACGATCACGCCGAGCCTGGTCCACAACACGGTCGACAACCCCATCTTCCCGACGTCGGGCAAGCGCTTCACGCTGTCGCTGGCGCTCGCGGGCCTCGGCGGCAACGTCAGCTACTACGAGCCGACGCTTGAAGGCGTGTATTTCTGGAAGCAGAGCAGCCGGATGAACCTCGGCTTCCACAGCACGCTGCAATACATTCATCAGTTCGAGGGGTCGCAGTCGCTGCCGATCTTCTCGAAGCTGTTCCTCGGCGGCGAGTACACGGTGCGAGGGTTCGACATCCGCAGCATCGGACCTTCCGATCCGGTGACGGGCCTCGTGCTCGGCGGCGACAAGAGCCTGCTGTTCAACATCGAGCAGTCGTTCGTGATTGCCGGCCCCGTGCGCGCGATTCTGTTTTACGACGCCGGCCAGGTGCGCGGACCGGGGCAGTCCTTCGGCTGGCACGAGGACGTCCTCGAGCAAGTCGTGCCGCCCGGACCGATCCTGGTCGACCCGCGTGCGCCGCTGCAGCTCGTCAACCCGAACCTCCAGCCGGTGTTCAACATCGTCGGCCAGCGCAGCGCGTTCAAGACGTCGACGGGCGTCGAAGTCCGTTTCTTCATGCCGGTGTTGAACGTGCCGTTTCGTTTGATCTTCTATTACGATCCGCAGCGGGCCGGCGTGCTCGACAACTCGCTGCAGCCGCAGCAGGCGTTCGGCTTCCGATTCGCCGTCGGCTCGACCTTCTAAGGAATGCAGACTATGACCCGAAAGCTCGGATCCGTTCTTGTCGTGTTGGCTGTGCTCATGACGTCAGCCTGTTCCGACAACACGCTGTCGCAGCTCGCGTCGGCCAGCAACCCGGCGCCGAATCCGCAGACCGAGGCGTTCACCGGGACGTTGTCGCAGAACGGCGCGTTCACGCACATCTTCACGATCAGCACGCTCGGCGCCGTGACGGTGTCGATCGTCAACCTCTCGCCGACCACGTCGCAAATCGTCGGACTGAGCCTGGGCGTGTGGACAGGCAGCACGTGCAGCACGAGCCCGCAGACCGGCGGAAGCGCCACCGACACGGCAACCACCGGCTCGACCATCACGTTGAATGCGACGGCCGCCGGCAACCTGTGCGCTCGACTGTACGATGTCGGCTTCGTGACCACACCCGTGCTGTACACGATGACGATCACGCATCCCTAGGACAGGTCAAGCACTGCAGACCGATTGCCGTCGAGTCTTCTGTAGTGAGAGTTTTAGGGTAAAATTCGATGGATCCCGCTACTCGAAAGGACGAAGTTTAATGAAAGTTGTAGTGATTGCTGCGTCGCTTGCGCTCGCGATGAGCGCCGCTCCCGCGTTTGCTCAGGCGGCTCCGGGCCAGAGGCCCGCGCCGCGCCCGGCGGCTCCCGCGACGTCGACGCCCGCCCCGGCGCCCGGACAGGCCGCGCCGGCTCCGCCTCCCGTGCCAGTGCCGTTCCCGGCCGGCGCCAAGATCGCGTACGTGAACCTGCAGATGATCGCGAACCAGTCGGCGGAAGGGAAAGCGCTGACCGCGAAGGTGCAGGCGCTGATGCAGAAAAAGCAGAACGAGGCGCAGGCCAAACAGAAGGCGCTCGCCGATGCGCAGCAGAAAATCCAGCAGGGCGGCGCGCTGTTGAGCGAGGCGGCCCAAGCCGCGCTCCAAAAGGACATCGAGCGCATGAACGTCGAGGGCCAGCGCTTCCAACAGGACGCACAGGCCGAGATCAACGAGCTCTCGACGCAGCTGCAGAACGAGTTCCAGCAGAAGCTGTTTCCGGTGCTCGATCAGCTCGTCAAGGAGCACGACCTGCATCTGCTGCTCAGCGCGGCGGACGCGGGGATCGTCGCCGGCAACGCCGGCATCGATCTGACAATGGAAGCCGTGCGGAAGCTTGACGAGAAGACGCTGGCCGGCGGCGCCAGGCCTCCGGCTCCGGCCGCTGCGACTCCGGCAACCGCGAAGTAAACAGGCTTAGAGCTGAGGGCTTAGGGCTCAGGGCAGTTACAATCAGCCCTCAGCCCCGTGCCCTCAGCCCTGTCCGCCCCTTCGTCCGTGTCCGCCATCAACCTTCCCGTCCTCCTCGATCGCATCTGTTATCGATATCCGTCTCAGCTGGTCGACGCCATCGTCGAACACGGCTCGAACCGGCTGGTCGGCGTCAAGAACGTCACGCTCAACGAAGAGTTTTTCCAAGGACATTTTCCGGGCACGCCGCTGATGCCGGGCGTGCTGATGCTCGAAGCGCTGTCGCAGCTGGCGGCCGTGCTCTTGTTGCATCGCGAAGACGGCGCGCCCGACGCGCGCGTCTACCTGCGCGCCGTGAACAACATGAAGCTCCGCCGCCAGGTTGTTCCAGGCGATCGGCTGCGATTGGAGATCACGCTCGGCAAGCGGCGATCGTCGCTCGCCCGCGCACGGGCCGCGGCCTACGTCGGCGATCAGATGGCCGCCGAAGCCGAGCTGCTGTTGAACGTCGTGCCCGACGGCACGGAAATCCATCCGACGGCCATCGTCCATGCGCGCGCGTATGTCGGACGCGGCACGACCATCGGCCCGCACGCTGTCATCGGGCCGCACGTCCGGATCGGGGAGCGCTGTTCCATCGGAGCGTCGGCCGTCATCGACGGGTGGACCGAGATTGGCGACGAAACTGAAGTCTTTCCGTTCGCGTCCATCGGCCTCATCCCGCAGGATCTGAAGTTCAAAGGCGAGATGACGAAGCTGACGATCGGCCGTCGCAACGTCTTCCGCGAGTTCGTGACGATCAATCGCGGCACGCTTGGCGGCGGCGGCGTGACCGAGATTGGCGACCACAACGTCTTCATGGCATACGTGCACGTCGCACACGACTGCCACGTGAAGAACGACACCATCTTCGGGCCGCACGCGACGCTCGGCGGACACGTGACGGTCGAGGACTTCGCCAACATCAGCGCCGGCTCGGCGGTGCATCAGTTCTGCCGGGTCGGGCGGCACGCGTTCGTCGGCGGCTATTCGGTCGTCACCAAGGACGCGCTGCCGTTTGCAAAGACGGTTGGCAGCCGTCCTGCGCGCATCTTCGGCATCAACACGATCGGCCTGATGCGGCGCGGCCTGGCTCCGGACGTGGTCGACAAACTCAAGCGCAGCTTCCGTTACCTCACCCAGTCGAAGATGAACACCACCAAGGCGCTTCAGAAAATCGAAGGCGACCGATCGCTGTCGTGCGAAGAGGTGCAGCACTTGGTGGACTTCATCCGGACGTCGCAGCGCGGCGTCATCCTGCGCCGCGCCACGCGCAAGGCCGAAGAAGTGCTCGCCGACGAGTAGACCGCGACCAGATGCGTATTGGCCTCATCGCCGGCAACGGACGGTTTCCTTTTCTGGTGCTGGAGGCCGCCCGCGCCCAGGGACACGACGTCACCATCATCGCCGCGAAGGAAGAAGCCTTTCCCGAGCTGAACGACGCCGCGCTCCGCACTGGCGCCGCCATCCATTGGATTTCGATCGGCCATCTCGGTAAGTGCATTGGCCTGCTGAAGGACGCCGGCATCACGCAGGCGGTGATGGCCGGACAGGTGAAGCACACGAAGATTTTTTCCGGCATCATCCCGGATTGGGAGATGGGGAAGGTCCTCGCGAAGCTGATGTCGCGGAACACCGACGGCCTGATCGGCGCGATTGCGAACGTGCTGAAGGACCACGGCATCGAGCTGATGAACTCGACGACGCTCATTCAGCCGCTGCTGGCGAAGCCTGGCGTCTTTACCGCGCGGCAGCCGACCGAGGAGGAGCGGAAGGATCTCGACTTCGGCTACCGGATGGCCGACCAGATCGCGGCGCTCGATATCGGCCAGACGATTGCGGTCAAACACCAGGCCGTGGTTGCCGTGGAAGCCATGGAAGGCACCGACGAGGTCATCGCGCGCGCCGGCCATCTCGCAGGCCCCGGCGTGTGCATCATCAAGGTCGCGAAGCCGAAACAGGACATGCGCTTCGACGTCCCCGTCGTCGGTTTCGCGACGATTCAGGCGATGCGCGTCGCCGGCGCCGCGCTGCTCTCGATTGACGCGGGGAAAACACTGTTGCTCGAACAGGACGCCGTCCGCGCGTCCGCGAACGACGCGAAGATCGCCATCGTCGGCCGGCCGCTGCCACAGTGACCACTCGTCGCCACGAAGACACGAGGCACACGAAGACGCACGAAGATTCGTCTTGTACGAAATTGTTCTTCGTGCACCTTCGTGATCTTCGTGCCTTCGTGGCCAAGAGGCTGCAGTAGTTGACAATCCGAATTGGCGTCATCGGCGTCGGTTATCTCGGCAAGCACCATGCGCGCATCCTGTCGGCGCTGCCGGGCGTGCAGCTCGTCGGCGTTGTCGACAAGAACCTCGGACGCGTGACGGAGATTGCGTCCGAGTACGGTACTCGCGCGTCGATGGATCCGCGCGAGCTGATGGGGAAGGTCGACGCCGTCACGATCGCCGTGCCGACCGAGCTTCACCACGAAGTCGCGTTGTCGTTTCTCTCGGCCGGCATTTCGGTGCTGGTCGAAAAGCCCATGGCCCGCGATCTCGACGAAGCGGAGGGCATGATTGCCGCGGCCAGGAGGGCGGGAGCCATTCTCGCCGTGGGCCATACCGAGCGATTCAACCCGGCCGTTGCCGTCGCGCGAGAACATCTCACGGAACCGCGGTTCATCGAGGTGCACCGTCTCGGAGTGTTTCCCGAGCGGAGTCTCGACATCGACGTCGTGTTGGACGTCATGATTCACGACCTCGACGTCATCCTGTCGCTCGTGAACTCTGACGTCGAGTCCATCGACGGCGTCGGCGTGCCGGTGCTCACCAAGCGCGTCGACATCGCGAACGTGCGCGTGAAGTTCAAGAACGGGTGCCTGGCAAACCTGACCGCGAGCCGCATCAGCCGCGATCGCGTGCGCAAGATTCGCTTCTTCCAGCCGGAGGCGTACCTCTCGATCGACTACGCCGAGCAGAAAGTGGAGAAGTTCACGCTGAGCCGCCTGCTGGGCATCCCGAGGATCGAGGGCGGCAGCATTCCTGTCACGAAGGAAGAGCCGCTCGCGCGGGAACTCGCCGACTTCGCCGACGCCGTGCGCACGAAGCGTCCGCCGCTCGTCGACGGCGAACAGGGCAAGCGCGCGCTCGCATTGGCGAAGGCGATTACAGATAAAATAGCCGCCACGTCTTAGCCACGAAGTCACGAAAATCACGAAGGTACACGAAGTAGTCCTGTACAAGAAGTGAGTGTTTCGTGCGTCTTCGTGAGCTTCGTGTCTTCGTGGCAGACATCTGACGATGTACACCGACCTTTCGGAATTTCTGGCTGACCTCGACAAGCGCAAGCTGCTGGCGCGTATTTCAGACGCGGTCAGCCCCGACCTCGAGATCGCCGCGGTCACCGATCGCGCATGCAAGTCGCCGAACGGCGGGCCGGCGCTGGTGTTCGAGAAGCCGACCGGCTTCGACATCCCCGTCGCCGCCAACGTCTTCGGATCGATCGAGCGCATGTGTCTCGCGCTCGGTGTGAAACAGCTCGACGATCTTGCGCACGAGATCGACGAGCTGATGACGCCGCCCCAGCCGAAGGGGCTGTTCGACGCGCTCAAGCTCGCGCCGCTCGTGAGCCGCCTGAGCGACCTGTTGCCGAAGACCGTGAAAGACGCGCCGTGCCAGGAGGTCGTGCGCAAGGACGGCTCGCTCGACGAGATTCCGATCCTCACGTGCTGGCCGGAAGACGGCGGCCGCTTCATCACGCTGCCGCTGGTGTTCACGAAAGATCCCGAGAGCGGCGTCCGCAACATCGGCACCTATCGCATGCAGGTGTTCGACGGCCGTACCACCGGCATGCACTGGCAGCGCCACAAGGGAGGCGC
>Ga0068871_100000886_pt1 | contig 19951 bp, 19 predicted proteins | sample KBSMisM72_FD_72750 | JGI IMG/M metagenome (GOLD analysis project Ga0068871, IMG submission 72750) | Miscanthus rhizosphere microbial communities from Kellogg Biological Station, Michigan, USA - KBS Miscanthus M7-2 | ecosystem: Host-associated > Plants > Roots > Rhizosphere > Soil ...
ATCCTTAGATCCTCAGATCCTCAGATTTGCTACGCCGTCCTGGCGAGGACGTGCGGGGCCGCCGGGGCCGACATCTCTCCCTGCATCACCTCGCCGTGCTGGCTCAGGTCGAGCCCGATCTCCTCCTGCTCCTCGGACACCCGCAGCGGGATGATGAAGTCGGTGAACTTGTAGAGCACCCACGAGCCGCTGAACGAGAACGCGGCGACGAAGATCAGCGCGCCGCAGTGCACCAGGAACGTGGTTGCGTGCCCCGACATCAGGCCGACGTCCTTGGCGAACACCCCGGTCATCAGCATGCCGACCATGCCGCCGACGCCGTGGCAGGGGAACACGTCCAGCGTGTCGTCGAGCGTCGACGCGTTCTTCCAGTGCACCATCAGGTTGGAGACGACGCTCGCGACCGTGCCGATGAAGATCGCCTCGCCGACACCGACATACCCGGCGGCCGGTGTGATCGCGACCAGCCCGACCACCGCGCCGACGCACGCGCCCAGCGCCGACGGCTTCTGCCCGCGCATCCGGTCGAAGAAGATCCAGGCCAGCGCCGCTGACGCCGACGCAGTGTTGGTCGTCGCGAAGGCCATCGCGGCCTGACCCGACGCGGAGAGCGCCGATCCGGCGTTGAAGCCGAACCAGCCGAACCAGAGCATGCCGGTCCCGAGAATCACGAAGGGGATGTTCGCCGGCGTCGTCGCCTCGCCGTTCTTGTGCGTCGTGCGCCGGCCGAGCACCATCGCACCCGCGAGCGCGGCAAAACCGGCCGACATGTGCACGACGGTGCCGCCGGCGAAATCGAGCACGCCCATCTTGTGGAGGAACCCCTCAGGCGCCCACGTCCAGTGCGCCAGCGGCGAGTAGACGAAGATGCTGAACAGGCACATGAAGAGGAGATAGCTGGAGAACCGCACGCGCTCCGCGAACGATCCGGTGATGAGCGCCGGCGTGATGATCGCGAACTTCAGCTGGAAGAGCGCGAAGACGATCAACGGGATGGTCGGTGCGAGATCGGGATGCGTCAGCGCGCCGACCCGCGTGAACATGAAATAGGTGCGCGGGTCGCCGATCAGGCCGTGAAAGCTGGTGCCGAAGGCGAGGCTGAACCCGACGACAATCCACAGCAGGCTGATCACCCCCATCGCGACGAAGCTCTGCAGCATCGTCGAGACGACGTTCTTGGTCCGGACCATGCCGCCGTAGAAGAACGAGAGGCCCGGGGTCATGAGCAGGACCAGCCCGGTCGCCGTCAGCATCCACGCGGTATCGCCGGCGTTGATGGGACCGCCGGTGACCGCCTGCGCCGCCGGGCGGAAAAGCGCCCCCGCCAGGCTGACCGATGCCACCAGCAGAAAAGGAATGGATGAATATTCCTTGATCCGGTCCGTCTTGCTCCTGACGTCTGCCAAAGTCATCGTCCCAGCCCCCTCCGTGGACGATGTTACCAGTACAGTGCGTTTTGAGCACAAAAATAGAATCGAAAGAGCATATTTTGCCGTGAGTTTGCGCCAGCGCTCGTGGAAACGTGCGCATTCAGCACGTTCTGACGGTCACGCCGGTTCGGCCACTGCTGCACCACTCACAGCGCAGGTTGCAGCGCGACGCGCACTCGATGTTCAACCCTCTCGCCACGGCCGAGTCTGGATCTGCACTTTTAGTGAACCCCGCCGGTCGGAGTAACAGTAGACGAGTCAATACCTTAGGTCAGCAACTCACGTCGCCTCCGTCTCCCCGCGGCGAACCCTGTGTGGTACGATGGAGTTTTCTCCGAAGGGTCAAAGTCGATGTCGACCGTGAACAGCTTCGGCACCCGCACCCCCCTCGCCGTGGGCGGCCGCACCTACCAGATGTTCAGCCTTCCCGCCCTTCAGCGCGCGGGCTTCCCGGAAATTGCGAGGCTGCCGTTCTCGCTGAAAATCCTGCTCGAAAACCTCCTTCGCCACGAGGACGGCCGCTTCGTCAAGGCCGCCGACGTCGAAGCGCTGGCCCGGTGGGACGTCAAGAGTACGGCGCAGAAAGAGATTTCGTTCGCCCCGGCGCGCGTGCTGCTGCAGGATTTCACCGGCGTTCCCGCGGTCGTCGATCTCGCCGCCATGCGCGACGGCATCGCTCGGCTCGGCGGCGATCCGAACAAGGTGAATCCGCTCCAGCCGGTCGAGCTGGTGATCGATCACTCCGTGCAGGTGGACTTCTTCGGTCAGGCCAACGCATTCCAGCTGAACGCTGAGCTCGAGTTCGCGCGCAATAAGGAGCGCTACGCGTTCCTCCGCTGGGGCCAGGACGCCTTCGACAACTTCCGCGTGGTGCCGCCGGACACCGGCATCGTCCACCAGGTCAACCTCGAGTATCTCGCGCGCGTGATCATGGCGGCCGATTCGCCGGACGGCCCCGTCTGTTTCCCCGACACGCTGGTCGGCACCGACTCGCACACGACGATGGTCAACGGCCTCGGCGTGATGGGATGGGGCGTCGGCGGCATCGAGGCCGAGGCCGCGATGCTGGGTCAGCCGATCTCGATGCTCATCCCGCAGGTGCTCGGCTTTCGCCTGATCGGCACGATGCTGGAAGGCGCGACCGCGACCGACCTGGTCCTGACCATCACCGAGAAGCTGCGCAAGCACGGCGTCGTCGGCAAGTTCGTGGAGTTCTTCGGCCCCGGCCTCGAACATCTGACGATTGCCGATCGCGCTACGCTGGGCAACATGTGCCCCGAGTACGGCGCGACGATCGCGATCTTCCCGATCGACGAGATGACGCTCGACTACCTGAAGCTGACCGGCCGCGAGCCCGAGCAGGTCGCGCTCGTCGAGGCGTATGCCAGGGCGCAGGGCATGTTCCGGGTGGCCGGCGATCCGGATCCCGTCTATACCGAATCGATCGAGCTCGATCTCGGAACCGTCGAGCCGTGCCTCGCGGGTCCGAAGCGGCCGCAGGATCGCGTCTCGCTCAAGCAGGCCAAGAGCGGATTCCAGGCCGGGCTCAGCTCGATGATGGCATCCTCGTCGAAGAAGGGCGCGGAAGCCGGCGGCTCATCGCATGTGTCGGCGACGGCCGGCGGTGCATCGACGGCGGTGGCCGAGCCCGCCGTGACCGCGGCGCTCGAGCACGGTGCCGTGGTGATCGCGGCGATCACGAGCTGCACCAACACGTCGAACCCGAGCGTGATGATCGGCGCAGGGCTCGTCGCCAAGAAGGCCTTCGAGCGCGGCCTCACGCGGAAGCCGTGGGTGAAGACCAGTCTGGCGCCCGGTTCCAAGGTCGTCACCGAATACCTCAAGAAGTCCGGCCTCGACATGTACCTCGACGCGCTCGGTTTCAACCTCGTCGGCTACGGCTGCACGACCTGCATCGGCAACAGCGGTCCGCTGCCGGACGACGTGTCGGCCGAAGTCGAAGCGCGCAACCTCGTCGTCGCCTCGGTGCTCAGCGGCAACCGCAACTTCGAGGGACGGATCCAGCAGCAGGTGCGGGCCAACTATCTGGCCTCGCCGCCGCTGGTGGTCGCCTATGCGCTGGCCGGCAAGATGACGATCGATCTGACCGCGGAGCCGATCGGCATCGACAAGAAGGGCGTGCCGGTGTACCTGCGCGAGCTGTGGCCGACCGAGCGCGAGATTCAGGAGACGATGCTGACGTCGGTGACCTCGGCGATGTTCCGCGAGCAGTACGCAGACGTCTTCGGCGGCGACGATCGATGGAAGAACCTGAAGGTGCCGGGCGGCGATCGCTTTGCCTGGGAGCCCGACTCGACCTACATCCGCAATCCGCCGTTCTTCGAGTCGATCACGATGGAGACGGCGCCGGTCCGCGACATCACCGGCGCGCGGGTCCTCGCCCTGCTCGGCGACAGCATCACGACCGATCACATCTCGCCGGCCGGCTCGATCAAGAAAGACAGCCCTGCCGGGAAATACCTGATGGAGCACGGCGTCCAGCCCAGTGACTTCAACTCGTACGGCGCGCGGCGCGGCAACCACGAAGTGATGATGCGCGGCACCTTCGCGAACGTCCGCCTTCGCAACCAGATGGCGCCGGGCACCGAAGGCGGCTGGACGACGCACCAGCCCGACGGCGAGGTGATGACGATCTACGACGGGGCGATGAAGTACAAGAACGAAGCCACCCCGCTGATCGTGATCGCCGGCAAGGAGTACGGGTCCGGATCGTCGCGCGACTGGGCGGCCAAGGGCACGCTGCTGCTCGGGGTGCAGGCGGTCGTCGCCGAAAGCTTCGAGCGCATTCACCGCAGCAACCTCGTGAACATGGGCGTGCTGCCGCTCCAGTTCCAGACCGCCGCCACCGCAGCGACGCTGGGCCTGACCGGCCGTGAACGCTACGAGCTGACCGGCATCGCGCAGGGGTTGAAGCCGGGCGGCCTCATCACCGTCCGGGCGATCGGCGAAGCGGGCAAGGTGACCGAGTTCCAGGCCGTGGCGCGCATCGACACGCCCGAGGAGCTGGTGGCGTTCCGCCATGGCGGCATCCTGCCTTATGTGTTGCGCCAGCTTGTCGGAAAGAAATAGCGCGAGCACGCTCACGGCGTCCGCCGTCAAGCAACACGCGCGTCTTCTCGGCTTCGACCTCTGCGGCGTTGCTCCGGCGGCCGATCATCCCGAGCTCGGGTTCCTGCGCGAGTGGCTGGACCGCGGCTACGGCGCGACGATGACCTACCTGCATCGCACCGCCCGGCGCCGCGCCGACGTCCGCCACGTCGTGCCTTCCGCGCAGACCGTCATCGTCACCGGCACCTTGTACAACACCGATCGGCCGTATTCGACCGAATGCGCCGATCGCGGCCGCGCGCAGATCGCCCGCTACGCGTGGGGCGACGACTACCACGACGTGATCGGCGCGCGGATGGAATCGCTGCTCGCCTGGATGCGCGAACGATCGCCGGCGCCGTTCGAGGCCCGCGCCTACGTGGATACCGGGCCGGTGCAGGAACGCGTCTACGCGCAGTATGCCGGCCTCGGCTGGATCGGCAAGAACAGCTGCGTCATCAATCCCGAGATCGGATCCTGGATCTTCCTCGCCGCGATCATCTGCAGCCTGCCCCTCGAGGTGGACGCGCCCGCGCTCGATCAGTGCGGCAGCTGCACGCTCTGCATCGAGGCGTGCCCGACGCACGCGATCGTCGCGCCCGGCGTGCTCGACTCGACGCGCTGCATCTCGTACCTCACCATCGAGCGGCGCGGCGACATCCCGGAAGCCTCCCGGCCGGGCATCGGGTCGCACGTCTACGGCTGCGACGTGTGCCAGGAGGTCTGTCCCTGGAACGCGAGCGCGCCGCGATCGGCCGACCCGGCGTGGCAGCCGCGGCCGGCCTGGGATCGCGTCGACCTCCTGACGCTCGCCCAACGAACCGACGATGAGCTGACGGCCGCGTTGCAGGGCAGCCCGATGACGCGCGCGAGGGTACAGGGTTTGCGTCGTAACGTTGCCGTCGCGCTGGACAACGCACAGGATGGCCAAACGCCCGACCAGGACATCGCTGACGCGCGTTCGTGACGAGGCTGAACACTGCCGCGCGTGCGACCTGTGGAAGCACGCGACCCAGACGGTCTTCGGCGAGGGACCGCGGAAGGCGGCGCTGATGCTGATCGGCGAGCAGCCGGGCGACGCCGAGGATCTCAGCGGCCATCCCTTCGTCGGCCCCGCCGGCCAGCTCCTCGATCGCGCGCTTGCCGACGCCGGCATCGACCGCGGCGCCGTTTACCTCACCAACGTCGTCAAGCACTTCAAGTTCGAGCCGCGCGGCAAGCGGCGCATCCACAAGAAACCACGGGCCAGCGAGATCGGCGCCTGCCGCCCGTGGCTCGACCTCGAGATCGCGCTGATCAAGCCGCGCGTGATCGTGTGCCTGGGGGCGACGGCCGCGCAGGCGCTGCTCGGGCCGCAGTTCAAGGTGACCGCGCGCCGCGGGGTGTTCGTCCCGTCGCCGCTCGCCCCGCGTGTCCTGGCGACCGTGCATCCCTCGTCGATCCTGCGTGCGCCGGATGAGGAGACGAGGCGATCGGAAATGACGCGCTTCACGCGCGACTTGCGCACGGCGGCGGGCGCGCTATTATCTGAGTGATGGCCTCCTCCGGGTCGCTCGCGCCGTCGTTTCTGCTCTCCATGCCGCAGCTCATGGATCCCAACTTCAGCAGGACCGTGGTGCTCCTCTGCAAACACAGCGAGGACGGGGCGTTTGGACTCGTGGTCAACCGCCCGCTCGTGACGACCGGCCGGGTGACGGTGAATCTCGACCCGCCGGTATCCACCGACCGTGAGCTGCAGGTCTGGGTTGGCGGTCCGGTGGAGCCGCATCGCAGCTGGGTGCTGGTGGGCGAGGAGCCGAGCGAGGCGGAGGACCTCCGCGGGATGAAGATTGCGGACGGACTCTATCTCTCGACGTCGCCCGATCTCCTGCGCCGGCTGCTCGAGCCGCACCCGCCGTCGCTGTCGCGGCTGATCGTGGGCTACTCCGGCTGGGGCCCCGGCCAGCTGGAAGCCGAGCTCGAAGAGTCGTCGTGGCTCATGAGCGACATCGATCGCGATCTCATCTTCAATACGCCTCCCGATCGCCTCTGGGAAGCTGCGATCCGGCGCCTCGGCGCGGATCCCGCGACGCTGACGATGTCGCGCGGCGTCCACTAGAGCACGCGCCGGCCGTCAGGTCGTATACAACGTGATCAGCAGCAGGGCGAATCGGTAGCCCAGGACAATGCTCACCACGACCACGGTGAGCGCGACCACCTTCAACGCCCGCGCGACGCCGGCTGCGCCGTACACGTTCTTGACCGCCACGGTCAGGTAGCTCGCGCACGCGATCACCAGCGCGATCGAGATCAGGTGATCCAGCCGCTCCGATGCCAGCCCGGCGCCGCCAAGCCGCCGGTCGACGGCGGGAATCACGTTCGCCACGCAGAAGAGCAGGAGCAGGAACGTGTACAGGTGGAGCGAGAAGACCGCGTGTGCCACGACCGGACGGCCGCTCCGATGGAACAGGATCGCCGGCGCGATCACGAACGACAGCGCCATGACGATGATGAGCGACCGCGCGTTCAACGCCACCGCGCGATTGAAGAGGGGGGCATAGACGGCGATCGTCGAGTGGATGGTCTCGAGGCGGCGCGTGACCAGGGTGTCGGCCAGGGGACTCCAGGGTTGCGTGTGCAGATGCGCGTCGAGCGGCGTGGTGAAGACCCGGCCGCCCGTCAGCGATTCGATCGCGAAGAACAGCACGTTGGCGATCAGGAAGAGCGGTACCGGTCCGACGTAGGCCTTTCGCTGTCCCTCGAGATAGGCCACCGTGAGCGAACCCGGACGGCTGACCAGGTACCGGAGACTGCGCAGGAGCCGGCCGTCCACCTGCGTGAAGGCCTGGACCAGCTGTTCGAACAGGCCGCGCAGCGCGAGATCGCGCGCGCGAAGCGGCTGTTCACCACAGATCGGGCAGTAGGGCGTGGAGACCGCACGATGGCACGTCGGGCAGGTCCACGGCTCGGTGTCGGTCAGGCTGCACCTCGGCTGCCGCACATGGTGTCACGTCGGCTCCCTGGCGGGCGGTGACGGCCATGCTAACATCCCGCGCCGATGATCCCCCTGTTTCGCCTTGTGCGCGCGGGTCTGGTGACGGGCGTCACCGATGGACTGTTTTCGAGCGTCCTGAGCGCGTTCGTCTATGGTTCCACCGTGACGCGGCTGTGGCAGGGGGTCGCGTCAACGCTGCTCGGCGCCGCCGCCTTCGAGGGCGGCCTTCCGACAGCCGCGATCGGCGTGCTGATGCATTTCGGCGTCGCCTTCGCCTGGTCCGCCGTCTTCCTGCTGCTCGTCCTGTCCTCGGCGTGGCTGCGCGGCGTGCTCGCGGCTCCGTACGGCGTCGTCGCGGTCGCCGCGGTCTACGGACCGCTGATCTGGCTGGCGATGTCGCTGGTCGTGATTCCGATGCTGACGCACAGGCCGCCGGCGATCAACCTGCGCTGGTGGGTGCAGCTGATTGGACACGCGCCCTTCGTCGGGCTGCCGATCGTCGCGATGATCGGCAGTGCTATGGCCGGGCATCCTCTTCGGTAATCTCTTCGAGCTTCGCGAGCAGCGTCGAGAAGCCGCACCGTTCCGGATCGAAGAATCCCCACTCATCCTGAAGCGGCTTCATCTTCCTTGCGGCCGTCGCCGGCGCCGTTGCCGCTGTCGCCGCGACTGCCGCCGGCGGAGTGGCCGCGGCAGGCCGCGGTTTCTTCACCAGGCGGAGCGGATTGGCGCTGGCGCCGTCGGACGGGCGTGCGGCAACCGGCGGCGGCGGGGCGGTCGAGTGGTCGGTGCGGCGCCGCTCGAGATCCTGGCGCAGCGACGCGACGAGCTCGATCCAGTCCGGCTGCTCGGTGCGGGCCACCGGCGTTTCGATCGGCACTCCCTCGAGCGCCGGCCAGATCCGTCCGGGCGTGAGGTACATCGGCGCCCAGCGATCGATGTCCGCGCGCGGCGGTTCGGCCGGCTCGAACAGCAGCGCTTCGGAGAAGACCGGTTTCTCCAGCACCAATGTCGTCGGCGTGTCGTCGGCGAACAGCGACTCCACGAACATCTCGTCGGTGAAGAGCGGTTCGGAAATCGGCGCCTTCGGCTCGATCGCCGCGGCCGCGACCGGCCGTTCAGGCGCGGCCGTCGCCGGCGTCAGCGCGGACGGCGGTTCCAGAATCGCCGGCATCAGGTCCAGCGCTTCGATCGGATCGTCGGCGCCGGCCGAGATCGTATAGACGCCGACAGCCTCGCCGTCATAGCGCTCGGCGTCCGCTTCTTCAGCCAGGCCCTCGAGCTCCTCGGACAGGTCGATCAGCGGCTCCTCGCCAGGCTCGCTCGGCGGCTCCTCGATTGGACCGGCCGGCGGCTCCTGTACCGGCGCCGCGGCCCACGTGTCGCTCGAGTCGGCCCACGCCTGTTCGTAGATCACCGGCGCAGGCGGCGGTTCCACGTGAGGCGCCGGCGCGAAGGCGGCGTCCTCTTGCAGCGCCGCGTAGTCTCGCGAGGTGTAGTCCATCGCCGGCGGCGGCGCGGACGCGATCGCAGCCGGCTCGATCACGATCGGCGGGGCGGCCGCCATCGGCTGATCGTGCAGCAATTGATCTTCGGCGTTCAGCAGTTCGTCTTCGGCGATCTGGGCGCGCTCCGCGGCGGCTTCCTGGAGGTAGGTCGAGATCTGTTCGCCGAACACCGCCGGATCGCAGCCATCCGGCTCCTGCGACGACGGGCGGTTCTTTCGCCACTTCGCCAGCATCCCGGCGGCGGGCGCGCGCTTCTTCGTGCCGTTGGCCAGTACCGGAATCGTCAGCGTGCGGACGTGCGCCGCCGCGGCGATGACGCGCAGCGCCGCCGCCAGTGCGGCATCGTCCTGCGGTGAGAGCAGCGCGGGCACGAGCACGAGATCGGGGACGCGGTTGCCGATCGCATCCAGCGCGCCCTCAGTGGTGTCGGCGATGACCAGATCGGCGCCCACCTGCTTCTGCACGATGGCAGCGAGATGGGCGGCCTGGCGCCGGTCCGGTTCGATCGCAAGAACAATGGCCATTTAGGTTCGGAGCATGAAGAACGTGAGGACCGCCGCCGCCAGCGCGAAGATCAGCAGCGGCGCGTGCCCGATGCTCTGTTCGCGCGCGGCCCCGATGATCACAGTTGTGAGATCGTGCACTTGGCGCCCCGCGCCCGCCAGTTCAACGGACGGGTGCGCGACGATGCGCCGCGAGACGTGATCGCGGACGCGGTCGTCGAACGTGATCAGCACCAGCAGCAGGATGGCGACGGTGCCAGCCGACATCAGCGCCTCACGAAGTACCCGTGGCATACACGTCCCTATCGCAAAGGCCGTTCCCACCCCGCATCTCGCGGCAATAGCAGCGTTTTCGGCCTGATCTCCCATGGATCCGGGCCTGGCGGAACATCGTCGAGGCCGCGGCGCATGCCCGGCGGCCGCCGGCTCACACGAAATTCAACCGCCGCGTTACGAATGTGCGTAGCCGGGTCCGGTTCGGCACGGCGCGATCGCAGCCCGAATCGGCGGCGCGCGATCGGCCGTAACCGCACCACCGTTCCCAGGTTTGCGTCCGATCGGCGTGGTGCCGGATCCACGCGTGGCACACCCGTTGCGTTTTCATCCATCGTCACGCGGTCGCCGTCGTTACCGTGACCGCATTTCGCACACGCGACTGTGCGCGTCAGTTCACGCGCTGGAGGAACGGAAATGAAGTTCATCACTGGTCTCAAGAAGTTCGCGCGCGCCGACGAAGGACAGGACTTGCTCGAGTACGCGCTGCTCGTCGCGCTGATCGCGCTGGTCTCGGTCACCGTCATCGGCGTCGCCGGCACGAACGTGAAGGCGATCTTCACCAGCATCGGCACGGCGCTCGCGCCGGCGTCGTAGGCGCAAGCCGGCGGATCCAGAACCGGGAGCGGAGCCGTGGCTCCGCTCCTCGTTTTCGAAAGGATTGTTTCATGGCGCAGCTGATGACGGCGATTAGGCGGCTGATCTCGCAGGAGAGCGGCCAGGACCTTATCGAATATGGCTTGCTCGCCGCGCTGATCGCGGTGGTGGCCATGGTGAGTGTCGGCGCGCTCGGCGACACCATTTACAACGTGTTTTGGAAACAAATTGGCCAAGCCATCTGATTTTCTCGCGATCGCCACGATCATCGCCGGCACCGGCACCGGAGCCGCGATCGACATGTGGACGCGTCGCGTACCGAACCCGCTGACGATGGGGTTGGCGGCAACCGGCGTCGTCTATGCCGCGTGCGGCATCGGCGGCCTCTCGCTCGGCGCCTCGCTGGCCGGCCTCGCGCTCGGCCTGGCGCTGATGCTGCCGGGACATCTCATCGGCGCGACCGGGGCGGGCGACGTCAAGCTGTTCGCAGCGGCGGGCGCGTTCATCGGCCCCGCGCACATCGTCGCCGCCTTCATCTATACCGCGCTCGCCGGCGGCGCGATCGCCATCGTCATTTCGCTGGCGCGGCGCCGGCTGCGACAGACCGTCGGCGACACGGCGCTGTTGATCGCGACGGCGGGGATGAACGCCTCCGCGATCGAGAGCCCGCTCGAGAACAACCGGTTCGCATACGCTCCGGCGATCGCCGTCGGCACGATGCTGGTTGCGTTGGGATTTTAGAAAAAATCGCGTCAACGAGGGACTGACCTATGGCTCGTATGCGTGTGTTCATGGTGTTCGTGCTGGCAATGACGGCAGGGGGCGCGCTCGCCTTCGGCACGTACAACTATATGCAGCGGCTGCCAGCCAAGAGTGCATCGATTCCCACCCGTCCGGTCGTCGTTGCCGCCGCCGATCTCGACATCGGCGCCGAGCTGCGGCGCGAGGACATCCGGATCATCGACTGGCCGGCCAACGCGGTGCCGGCCAACTCGATCGCCGACCCCAAAGATGTGATCGGCCGCGGCCTGGTGCTGCCGGTGATCGAGAACGAGCCGTTCCTGCCGATGAAGCTCGCGTCGAAGGAGGCGGGCGCCGGCCTGCCGCCGGTGATTCCGCCGGGCCTGCGCGCGGTGTCGGTCAAGGTCAACGAAGTGATCGGCGTCGCCGGCTACGTCCTGCCCGGCACGCGGGTCGACGTCGTCGCGACCGTCAGCCCGACCGGCAACGGCGCCGACATGACGTCGAAGGTCATCCTCACCAACGTGCAGGTGCTCGCGGCCGGCACCAAGATCGACCGTGAGACCGACAAGAACAAGCCGATGCCGGTGAGCGTCGTCACCATGCTGGTCAACCCCGAGGAGGCCGAGCGCCTGACGCTGGCCAGCACCGAGGGCAAGATTCAGCTGGCGCTGCGCAACCCGCTCGACAAGACCATCCCCGCCACCCCCGGCGTGCGTCCGTCGGCGCTCTTCGGCTTCGGTGCGGCGACCCGCACCGCGGTGGCCCGTAACCACGTGGTCCAGTCCGGTCCTTCGTCAGTGAAAGCCGTCGCAGCCACCGCACCGGAACTGCCGACGGTCGAGATCATCCGCGGTGACAAGCGTGCGCACGAAGTCGTGCGCCAGGAGCAGTAGCATGCGCAAATTCGTATTGATCCTCCTGATCGCGGTCGCGTCCCCGCGCTGGGTGTACGCCGCAGATGACGCGTCTTCGGTAAAACTCCTCGTCGGCCGCTCGACGGTCGTCGACGTCGGCACCGCGATCGCGCGGGTGTCGCTCACCAGCGCCGACGTCGCCGACGCGGTGGTCACGTCGGCCAACCAGCTGCTGGTCAACGGCAAGACGCCCGGCACCATCTCGATGTATGTGTGGGAGCGCTCCGGCGGCCTGCACCGCTACGAGATCGTGGTGCAGCGCGATCTGGCCCACCTCAACGACCAGATGAAGCGCCTGTTCCCGGGCGAGTCGATCGATGCGCAGAGCAGCGGCAAGGGCATCGTGCTCTCCGGCCTGGTGTCGAACAAGGAAACCTTCGACAAGGCGTTCAGCGTCGCCGGCGGCTACGTCGAGAAGGCTGACGAAGTCGTCAACATGATCCGGATCCAGGAGAGCACCGCGAGCAACCAGGTGCTGCTCCGGGTGCGCTTCGCCGAGGTCAGCCGCAGCGCGATTACCGACCTGGGCGTGACCCTGTTCACCGGCCCGAACGGCTACAAGGACGTCCTCGCGCGGACGACGACCTCGACGCCGGCGCCGACGTTCGACAACTCGGACCCCGGCGCGCCGAAGCTGGTGTTCAGCGACTTCCTCAACCTGTTCTTCTTCGACACCAAGCATCAGCTCGGCGCCGCGATCAAGGCGCTGCAGACGAAAGGGCAGTTCCAGAGCCTGGCCGAGCCCAACCTCGTCGCCGAGAGCGGCAAGGAGGCGAGCTTCCTCGCCGGTGGTGAGTTCCCGATTCCGGTGGCGCAGGGCTCCGGCGCGAACCTGGCGATCTCGGTCGTCTACAAGGAATTCGGCGTGCGCCTGAACTTCACGCCGGTGATTCACGGCGACCGCGTCCACCTCAAGGTCCGGCCCGAGGTCAGCACGCTCGACTTCGCCAACGGCGTCCTGCTGAACGGCTTCCGGATCCCCGCGCTGAGCACGCGCCGCACCGAGACCGAGGTCGATCTGAACGACGGGCAGACGTTCGCCATCTCCGGCCTCATCAACAACTCGATGAACTCGACGCTGCAGAAGATTCCGGGGATCGGCGACATTCCCATCCTCGGCCTGCTCTTCAAGAGCAAGGCGGCGAACAAGGACCAGACCGAGCTCGTGGTCATGATCACGCCGCAGATTCTCCCGAGGAATTCTCCCGGCGTGACCAACGCCCTGCCGAGCACGTTCGAACCGTTCCTGCCGCCCGTGCCGGCCAAGAAGCTGGTCGAGCCGCTGCCGCCGGCCTTCACGCCGGCCCGGCCCACCGCGGTGGGCGTCGCGAACCCGGCCCCCGTCGCCGCCGTGCCGGTCAACGCGGCCGCACCGGTCGCCCCGGCGCCCGTCGCTGCGGCGCCTGCGACACCGTCGCCTGCCGCCGCCGCCGCCATCCTCGCTCCGGCGCACCCGCCGGTCGTCGTCGTCGGTCCGACGCCCGGTAGCGCGGCTGCTGCGCCGGCCGCCACCCGTCAGCTGACGGCGGACGAGCAGCGCGCATTCGACCAGTCGCAGAAGCCGGACGAAGCGGCCAAGTCGGTGGACGCCAAGGAGCGGAAGAAGCAGGACGAGGCGAATCGCAAGAAGGAGAAAGAGGATCAGGAGCGCCAGGCCAAGGCGGCGAAGGAGCAGGCCAAGCACGACGCGGAGGCCGCGAAGGTCGCCGCGGAGCAGGCCAAGCGCCAGGAGCGAATCGAGGCGGAGGCCGCCAAGACCGCGGCCGAGCGCGCGAAGCGTCAGGCGGAAGCGGAGAAGAACCGCCAGAAGGCGCTGGATGAGGCCGCGGCGAAAGCCAAGGAAGCCGAAGCGCGGTACCAGGCCGAAATCGCTCGGTCGTCGAAGTAGGCGAGGTCATGGCACAACTGGTAGGTCTGATCGTCTCTGAAGACGACGCATTCAAGAAGCACTTCGGACGCCTGCTGCGCGCGGGGGCGATTCCGGTCAGCGTGGTGGACGAGCGCGCGGCGCGCGAGACCACCTCGCCCGACCTGGTCATCGTCGATATCCGCGGCGACGCGTCATCCTCGATGTCGAGCATCGAGCGGCTGCGCGCCGGCGCGGCCGGCGCCGGCATCTTTGCGGTCGCGATGGCGGCCGACCCCGACCTCATCCTGCAGTCGATGCGCGCCGGCGCCAACGAGTTCTTCACCTGGCCGCCCGACGAGGAAACGTTTCACGGCGCCGTCCGCCGCACCGCGGGACGGCGCGAGACCGCGCAAGGCGCCAAGCCATCGGCGACGACGCTGGTGTTCTTCGGCGCGAAGGGCGGCGCCGGGACGACGACCCTGTCGGTCAACTGCGGCGTGGAGCTCGCGCGGCTCAGCAAGAAGTCGACGGTGATCGTCGATTTGAAGCCGGGGCTGGGCGAGGTCGCCCTGTTTCTCGGCATGCGCCCGCGCTACAGCCTGCTCGATGCGATCGACAACCTGCACCGCCTCGATCGCGAGTTCCTGAAGGAGCTCGTGGTGAAGCACAAGTCCGGCCTCGAGATCCTCGCGGGCTCCGATCAGTTCGATCGGCCCGGCGCCGCCGACGGCGGCGCGATCGAAGAGCTGTTCCGGCTGCTGGCGCGGCAGTACGAGTACATCCTGGTCGACTGCGGCAGCCAGATCAATTCATGCACGGTCGCGGCGCTCTATACCGCCGACACCATCTTCCTGGTGGCGAACCCGGACGTGCCCTCGATCCGCAACTCGCAGCGGCTGCTCGACCGTGTCCGCCAGCTGGGAGCGGCCGGCGAGCGTGTCCGCGTGCTGCTCAACCGGGCGCAGGAGCCGTATCCGATCCCGCCCAAGCAGATTGAAGGCGCGCTCGGCCACCCGATTCACCACACGTTCCCGAGCGACTACAAGACGGTGTCGACGGCGCTCAACTCGGGCGTGCCGCTCGCGCTCACCGGCAATACCGACATTGCGACCCAGTTCGATCATTTCACGCGGCAGATTCTGGAACCAGGCGCGGTCGTCCAGACGCCGCAGCCGGCGCGGCGCAAGCTGCCCGGTCTCGATCGCCTGACAGCCGGCATCGCCTCGGTCTGGTAAACCCATGAACACTCTCGCTACGCCACCGTCGCCTGCTTCAAAGCCGCAGCCACCCCGCCAGCAGTATCTGGATCTGAAGGCGGGCGTGCACAAGAAGCTGCTCAACCGCCTCAACCTCGAGGCGCTGGCGCAGTCGGACCGCGCGCGCGCGGAAAGCGAGATCCGCACGCTGCTCGGCGCGCTGCTCGCGGAGGAGGGGGCGCCGCTCAGCCTCGGCGAGCGCGAGACGCTGTTCGTCGAGATCCTCGACGACGTGTTCGGGCTCGGACCGCTGGAGCCGCTGCTGCGCGACCCGTCGATCAGCGACATCCTGGTCAACACCTACAAGAACGTGTTCGTCGAGCGCGGCGGGCAGCTGGAAAAGGTGGCGGCGAACTTCCAGGACGATCGCCACCTGATGCGCGTCATCGACCGCATCGTCAGCGCGGTCGGCCGGCGCGTCGACGACAGTTCGCCGATGGTCGATGCCCGCCTGCCCGACGGCTCCCGCGTCAACGCCATCATTCCGCCGCTCGCGGTGGACGGGCCGATCCTCTCGATCCGGCGTTTTCCGTCCGAGCGGCTGCGCGCCGACGACCTGGTCACGCTGCGCGCGCTGACCCGGCCGATGCTCGAGTTCCTGTCGCACTGCGTCAAGGCGCGGCTCAACGCGCTGATCAGCGGCGGCACCGGCGCCGGTAAGACGACGCTGCTCAACGTGCTCTCCAGCTACATCTCCGAAAAAGAGCGCATCGTCACGATCGAAGACGCCGCCGAACTCCAGCTGCACCAGGAGCACGTGGTGCGGCTCGAGACGCGGCCGGCCAACGTGGAAGGCAAGGGCGCCGTCCGCCAGCGCCAGCTGATGGTCAACGCCCTCCGCATGCGCCCGGATCGCATCGTCGTCGGCGAGGTGCGCAGCGAAGAAGCGCTCGACATGCTCCAGGCGATGAACACGGGCCACGACGGATCGCTGACCACCGTCCACGCCAATACGCCGCGCGACGCGCTGACCCGTATCGAGACGATGATCGCGATGGGCGCGACCAACCTGCCGGATCGCGCGATGCGGCAGCAGATCTCGTCGGCGATCCAGCTGGTGGTGCAGCAGACGCGCCTCAGCGACGGCTCGCGCAAGATCACCAGCATCTCGGAGATCACCGGCATGGAAGGCGACGTGATCACGATGCAGGAGATCTTCCTGTTCGAGAAGATGGGGATCACGCAGGACGGCAAGGTGATCGGCCGGTTCCGCGCGACCGGCGTCCGTCCCAAGGCCTGCGAGCGGCTGAAGGCGTCGGGGATCCACCTGCCGGCTGACATGTTCGAAGGCGTCACGGAGGTGCGGTGATGCTTGCCGCCTTCCTCGTCTTCGTCCTCGTCGCCGGGTCGATCGTCGGCGGCTACTATGCCATCACCCTGCTGCCGGGCATCCTGGCGGCGCGCCGCCTCGATCAGCGCCTGCGCGACGTCTCGACCGACGTCGTGTCGACCGAGGCGAAGAGCGGCGACGACACGGTCCTGCAGCACAAGACCGAGGGGCCGCTGCCCGGCATGGATCGCCTGGTCTCGGGCACCGGGTTCGGCAAGCGGATCGCCCGCCTGATCGAACAGTCCGGCGTGCGGACGACCCCGAGCTCGCTGGCGCTGATCAGCATCATCTCGGCGGCCAGCGCCGGCATGATCGTGTTTCTGTTCGTGCCGCAGCGCTTCGCGCCGCTCGCCGCCGCGTGCCTCGGCGGGTTCATGCCCTTCGCCTGGCTGCTGCACAAGCGGTCCTCGCGGCTGAAGCGCTTCGAAGAGCAGTTCCCCGAGGCGCTCGATCTCCTGTCGCGCGCGATCCGCGCCGGCCACGCGCTGCAGACCGCGCTCGGCATGGCGGCGGAAGAGCTGCCCGAGCCGGTCGGCCCTGAATTCAAGAAGACGTTCGATCAGCAGAACTTCGGCCTGCCGCTGCGCGACGCGCTCAACGAGATGGCGGCGCGGATCGGCATCCTCGACGTGCGCTTCTTCGTGACCGCGGTGCTCATCCAGCGCGACACCGGCGGCAACCTGTCGGAGATTCTCGAGAACCTGGCGCACGTGGTGCGCGAGCGCTTCAAGATCCGGCGCCAGGTGCGCGTCCACACCGCGCACGGCCGCTTCACCGGCTACGTGCTGCTCGCGCTGCCGGCGGCGCTGGCGATCGCGCTCTCGTTCATCAATCCCGAGCACATGCAGACCCTGTTTCGCGAGCGGATGGGCCAGATGATGCTCATGGGCGCCATCGTCATGCAGACCATCGGGTTCATCTGGATCCGCCAGGTCATCAAAATCGAGGTGTAGGCCGTGACGATGCTGCTTCCGGTGCTGGCGTTTCTGTTCGGTTCCCTCCTGATTGCCGCCGCGGCCATGGCGTTCGCGCCCGGCGCGACGACCGCGATCGAGCGGCGTCTCGGCGAGGTGACCGGGACGCGGGTCAAGGCGTCCACCGACGACCCCGGCTACGACCGGGTGATGATCGACACGCTGAAGAAATTCGGCGCGATGGCGCCCCAGTCGCGATCGGAGATGGGGAAGCTGCAGCAGCGGCTGGTGACGGCCGGCTACCGCGGGCACGAAGCCGTCGCGGTGTTCTTCGGGATCCGGCTCGGCTGCGCGCTCGCGGTCTTCGCGCTGCTGGCGACGCCGATCCTGGTGAAGCCCAACCTGGCGCTCGCGCTCGTCGGCTGCGCGCTCGGATATCTCCTGCCGAGCATGGTGCTCGGGCGGATGGCGAAGAAGCGGCAGCATCGGATCCGCCTCGGATTGCCCGACGCGCTCGACCTGCTCGTGGTCAGCGTCGAAGCGGGACTCGGCCTCGACCAGGCGATCCAGCGGGTCGGCGCCGAGCTTGATTTTGCCCATCCCGACCTGTCGAGCGAGCTCCGGCTGATCAACCTCGAGCTGCGCGCCGGCAAGGCCCGCGTCGACGCGCTGCGCAATCTCGCGGAACGGACCGGGGTGGACGACATCATCTCGCTGGTCGCGATGCTGGTGCAGACCGACAAGTTCGGCACCAGCGTGGCGCAGTCGCTGCGGGTGCACTCCGACACCGTCCGCACCAAGCGGCGTCAGCGCGCCGAAGAGGCCGCGGCAAAGACCGGCGTCAAGATGGTCTTCCCGCTCGTGTTCTGCATCTTCCCGGCGATCTGGGTGGTGACCATCGGTCCGGCCATCATCAAGTTCATCGAAGTCATCGTCCCGATGGCGCACCAATGAGCCTCGCAGCCCTCGCTCCGCTCGCCGAGCTGCCGAACGTCGCCGCGGCGCCGCCGGTACCCCGCTCGCTGCAGGATACCGGCCTCGCCATCGACCAGATCGAACGGCTGCTGATCAAGACGCTCTACAGCGGCGAGGCGACCGGCCTGTCGATCGCCGATCGCATCCGTCTGCCGTTCACGATGATCGAGCCGCTGATCGAGCGGGCGCGCACCGAACAGCTGATCGAAGTGCGCGGCTCGACCGGCTCGGGCGCGTCCAGCTACCGCTACGCGCTGACCGACCTGGGGCGCGATCGCGCGCGCCAGTATCTCGACGCGAGCCAGTACGTCGGCCCGGCGCCGGTGCCGCTCGCGGCGTACGTCGCGCAGATGAAGGTGCTCGCGGCGGGACGCCAGTTCATCGATCGCGAGCGGCTGCGCCAGGGGTTCTCGCACCTGATCATCAGCGACCACGTCCTCGAACAGCTCGGCCCGGCGGTCAACGCCGGCAAGGCGGTGTTCCTCTACGGCCCTCCCGGAAACGGCAAGACGGTGATCGCGGAGGGGCTCGGCCGCGCGCTCGGCGGCGACATGTACATGCCGTACGCGCTCGACGTCGACGGCCACATCCTGACGATGTTCGACCCGATCATGCACGAGTCGCTCGAGGAGGACCCCGAGTCGTCCATCGTGCTCTCGATCGCGCCGCGCGATCGGCGCTGGGTGCGCATCCGCCGGCCGGTGGTGATGGTCGGCGGCGAGCTCACGCTCGACATGCTCGACCTGACGTTCAACCCGATGACCAAGTTCTACGAGGCGCCGATTCAGCTCAAGGCCAACGGCGGCGTGTTCCTGGTCGACGACTTCGGCCGGCAGCGCATCCGGCCGCAGGAACTGCTGAACCGCTGGATCGTGCCGCTCGAGAGCCGCTTCGACTATCTCACGCTGCACACCGGCAAGAAGTTCCAGGTGCCGTTCGACGTGCTCATCGTGTTCGCGACCAACCTCGATCCCGCGTCGCTCGCCGATGAAGCGTTCCTGCGCCGCATCCCCTACAAGATTCCGATTACCGATCCCTCGACCGACGAGTTCACCCGGATCTTCGATCTGAACTGCCGCCGCCGGAACCTGCGCTTCCACAAGGTGATGGTGGCCTACCTCCAGCGGCGTCACTACGGACCGCTCGGCCGGCCGCTGCGCTCCTGCCATCCGCGCGACCTGCTCGATCAGGTCACCGCGCTGTGCCGGTATCGCGGCATCGAGCCGTCGATCACGCGCGAACTGCTCGATGCGGCCTGTGCGTCGTACTTCGTCGACGGCGCGAAGCCCGACGCGCCGCTGGCGCGCCGCGAACGGCACCGCAGCAGGCGTTCGGAGGTGCACTGATGACCGCCGGGACGCTGGCGGACCGCGTCCTGTCGGAGCCGGTACCGTACCGGCCGTTCAGCCCGGCGGTGAGCGATCTGATCGGACGGGTGACGATCGGCGCTCTCTTCTCGCTGCTGTCGATGAACCTGTTCGCCGACTTCATGCGCACCGGCCACGTCACCGGTCTGCTGCTGCTGGTCAGCGAATCGCTGGTGGTGGTGCTCACCGTCCTGCGGCGCCGGGCGATG
>Ga0068871_100000890_pt1 | contig 19914 bp, 22 predicted proteins | sample KBSMisM72_FD_72750 | JGI IMG/M metagenome (GOLD analysis project Ga0068871, IMG submission 72750) | Miscanthus rhizosphere microbial communities from Kellogg Biological Station, Michigan, USA - KBS Miscanthus M7-2 | ecosystem: Host-associated > Plants > Roots > Rhizosphere > Soil ...
TCCGCGGAACCGGAATGAATGTCGTGAGACGAAAAGAACTCTCTGTAAATGCATCAAATCATTCGTTTTTTGAGAAAAAAGCATTTCCGCTCTTTGAAATATTGATTACAAAAAAGCCCCCTGCAATTGCTTACAGAGGGCCGTGGGGCAATAAATAATTATTGCATTGTGATAATGGTTGTAGGAAGTATTGAAGCGGATATACCTGCTTTCAGGTAGTTGGTACTCCAACCAGCCGGTGCCGATACGCTCTTATCTACCCAAGCATCCCATTCGGCACCAGAGGTTTGGAAATATTTTACCCAATTATAGCTCATGTTCACATCTGTACTTGGCACACCTGAATAGTTGGCGTAGCAAATACCTGAATTAGAATACGGTGTGCTTGAACTATAGATCACATTGTGATCCATTTTGATGTGGCTTCCACCCTGCACTTGTGCACCTACATAGCCAGGGTTAACCATTTTATTCCAGCGTGCCACCTGGTACGAGCCACCAACATCGCCTAAAACAATACCTGCTGCTCCGCCTGAGTCGTGCTGAATCTGACCGCCCCTGATCCAGTTGCCAATAACCTGTATAGAATCGCCGGGTAAGCCGTTAGACTGATATAAGCTCAATCCGTCCTGCGGATGACCGATGCCCGGGATATCTTCGCATTTGTTGTTGTTGATCTGGTTACCACCACCGCTTACACCCGCAAATTGAACAAAGCAACCATCGGGAAATGGGCCAAGCATGTTAAGAAATTGATTACTGTTTACCTTAATAGTTGATCCCTGGTAAACGTGAACACCCGATTTCACATTGGTTATGAAGCAATTATCAATCGTAATGTTCTGACAATTGTTCAGCATGATACCATACACTAAAGCATCTGCCAGGCGGCAATTGGTAATATGCACGTTGGTGCAATTGTATAAAGCAATGCAATTGGAGCCGCCGCTGATGGAAAGTCCGCTAATGGTTATATTGCTTTTACTGTAATAAGCAATAGGTGCCGCAGCAGTATAAGTTGTGGCTAATGAGCTAGTAGCATTCACAACATCCATCGAATTAGAAGCTACTGTTGTTTTGCTGACCGGTGCAGGTTGCTGGTCTTTTTGACATGATGTTAATCCTGCTGATAATAAAGCAGCTACTCCTATTGTAGCCGCAATTGAACATAGTTTGTTTTTGGGGGACATAATAATTTTAAATTAATTAGGACCTCTTCTACGGCGAACAATGTTGCAACGTTTATTAATTATTTCTCATTGATTAATAAAATTGTTAATAAAGGCAAATAATTATCAACAAAATAAATTTATAAGGTTAGACAGGCGTCTCTCTGGAGCTCATGCCCTTTATTTGCATTTATTGACCTTTGATTTAACCAATAAGAAACTTTAAGCCCGTAATAAAGTTAACCTAAATGACATTCGCCGCACAATTAGGGCTTTGTCATTTATCATTTCTTTTCCTCTAATCCGTGAAGAAACAATTTGTAAATGTGGATAATTATATTTTACTTTGTAAAACAAAGTACTTTTATGATATTCAATTCAAGCTATTTTATATTCTTTGCTCTATTGCTACTCGTTGAATTACTGATTGGGATACACCTGCACGATGCTCTTATCCGGCCTTATGGAGGAGATTTCCTGGTGGTAACTCTGATATACTGCTTCATCAAAAGCTTTCTTGATACGTCAGTAATGAAGACTGCAATAGGAGTTCTGATATTCTCCTACGCTGTTGAAATATCACAATATTTTCATTTGGCTAGGGTTTTGGGACTTCAACATTACAGGGTAGCATTGCTGATACTGGGGGGCAGCTTCTCATTCAGTGACTTAATGTGTTATACGATGGGCATCCTACTGGTGTTACTTATAGAAAGGGTACGAATTAGCCGCAAATTGAGTTTTTAATTGAGTGGAAGGGATATAAATGAGCAGTTATTTTGTAGATAAAGATTCTATTGTCCGGCAGCTTTGGGGCAAAGCCGACACCATCCTGTTTATTTTTGCAGGAGCATCAGCAGAGTTTGCTTTAAACAAGTCGGTAGATTGGCTTTACTTTACCGGGCGCCTCCCCTCCGATCCTCTTGGCCGCTTATTTAGTACTGTAACTTACGCCCGAAGGATCCTGTTTTCAGATTACGATGGTGCGTTACGTGCAATTGACCAGATCACGGCCATCCATAAAAACGTTGAATCAGGAAGAGGCATGAAAATTCCGGATGAAGCTTACCTGGATGTTTTATTCCTGCTAATCGATTATTCAATCCGGTCCTACGAGTTATTGGAGCGAATACTTTCAGATACGGAAAAAGAGGAAGTGTTTGAGGTTTTTTATCGTGTAGGCAAGCGTATGCAGCTTGTTGGCTTACCTGAAAACTATCACGATTGGCTCATTGTCCGCGAAAAACAGCTAACCGACAACTTATATTGCAGCGACTTTACGTTTGACCTTTACCACCAATACCGCAAACATCTGGGGCCTATTCGTTACTTTGTATTAAAACAGGCACAGCTGTTATTGGTGCCAGGGCATGTTAAACAACTGCTCAGGTTAGGCAACATCCATTGGTTATCACCTGTGTTAGTTATCTATAAGCTGTTAGGGTTCGTCAACCTGCAAAACATCTTGAAAAATGTTATTCTACCGCCTGCATATGTAGCACAAGTGCAGGCGATGGATCATGTGTCCTGATTTACTTCCTTTTATGATCAACTTTCTTTTGAGTCGTATCCCTGGCTATATTGGTACCACCAGAACCGCTGTTATCTACGCTCGAAGCGTCACCTGTCTTATTGGTTATAGCTGCTGTGTCCTTATTCATTTTTTCAACCTTTGCGGTATCTGCACCATACCGGTTACCTACAGTGTCCTTCGCTGAATGATCATCAGAATGATTGATACAGGCAGTAAAAGAAGCTATAGCACTCATCGTTAAAATGACCTTGCTTACATTTTTCATGATTTTGCATTTACCTGTATAAACAACTCATGATTACAGCAGTTTCAAATATTAACTTTTAAATAAATCAATTTAATTAAAACCTAATAAAACGAATAACGTTGTTTTATTGATTAACATTTAATTTAATAACAAATATTATGAGAAGATTAAGTGCATTTATTATAGCGGCTGTCCTTGCCGGAGCGCTTGAGGTCGCGACAGCGAAAAGTGAACATTCTACTACAAATAGCAACGCGGTGATCACCAATCACGCAATAGCCATTCAGGATACAGTTCCGACAAAGAAGAAGAAAAAAACAGATCCGACTCAACCAACACCGACACCAACACCGACTCCAACGCCTACACCTAGTCCCAATCCAAATCCGCCTGCGCCAAACCCTACGCCAAATCCAAACCCGACTCCTAGCCCGAGTCCAAACCCTCCTAACCCTAGTCCTAATTCGCCTACAAACCCGAATCCTACAACGCCGCCACCAACCAGCCCAAGCCCTACCACACCAACAAATCCAACAACGCCTCCAAATCACTAATAATGTGATTTGCTGATTGTTTTCATATAATCCAGATGGCCGGTATACTACCGGCCATTTTTTATCTGGTTAAGGTTAAATTTCATTTTATCTTTGCGCATGGATTTTAAGGATACAGACGAGCAGCAGCCCGAACAGCAAGACATAACTATTTACTCCAAATGGACTATTTTAGCATTCTCCATATTTTTCTCGCCGCTTATAGGCAGTATATTGCTCATGATCAATTTGCGCTCGGTAGGGTTTAAAAGACAAGCAACCGGTATATTGTTATTTTCCATCGGTTACCAATTTGTAGCAGCCATGGTAATTGGTAGTATAATGAAGTTGCCTGCAAATGTCAACAGTATGGCACTGCTTCAAAACACACAGTTTATTATTTATAGTTTGGTGGCTCAAATTATCGGTGGCGGCATACTAGTTGAATATTTTTATAAAAAATATTTCCCGGCAGATAATTACAAATACAAAACTGTGTGGCGCCCTTTGGCTGTTATTCTCATCATTACTTTAACTATCAGCCTTCTCCGTTAAATAAAAATCCCGCTAAGCACTTACTCAGCAGGATTTCAGGAATGATCCGGAATGACTTACAATCCGAAATTAAGGCCTATAGTCGTGTTAAACGTATTAAATGACTGCCTAGTCACTATTCTGCCAATGTTTGTAGTGCGGTCCTCGTTTTTGATAGATGGGCCCTGCGAAGACATGTACGCCCCTCTCGCCGTTAAAAATACATTATCGCTTAACTTAAAGCGTAAAGCCGCAATGCCGCTATAAGCCAACACCGTAGCCGAAGCACTTCTTTGATAAAAGACTGCCGTCTGATTGGTAACACCACTTAATGAAATATTGGTTTCAGGAGTTGAGTAAACCTTTAATATGCCAGCCGAAGCTCTCAGATCTAACAAAAACTTTCCCGTGGTAAAAGTATACTGCGGGCCCAACAGGATGTTTACTGTTTGATAACGCTTTGTCGCGGTCACAATAGCATAATCAGCACCGTAAGAGTTAGTATACCCTGCAGCAAGGCTATCTGCATTAGCCTGGTTCAATTCGCCATTGTCCTGGTAAGTAATGGAGCCACCCAAACCAAGATGCTTATAAAAATACCAGGTTCCGTCTACGCCATAAGTTAGTCCTTTTTTTGCGTAACCCGCTTTATTATTATAATAATCAGCTTTTTTGAAATCACCTAATGGATTGGATACGCCTCCAAAAAAGCCAAAATAGCTAGTCAAATTAGTCGTCGTCTGCTGCGCATGAACACTTGTTGCGATGAAGGCAAAAAGTGCTATAATTAGTGTTGTAAATATTCTCTTTATATTATTAGGATACATGTGATGCGTGTTTAAAGTTTCAGGATCAATTGCTGGTGAAGGTGTATGGCAAGTTAGTAAATGCTCCGCCCAAAATATTATCAATGGTGATAACCGTTGCCCCTGTACTATCTACAGACGATGAACGCGAATAAAAATGGAAAGTACCTGTAATTTGTTTCTTTACTGAATCAACCGAAGTAACCGTTATGCTTCCGCTGCCGGGTGAAACAGCACCGTGAGGTAAAAAGACATATTGACCGTTTTGATAAACCTGTGTTTTATAATCAACAAGAACTGAAGAACCATCTATGTAATAAGTGTCTGCTGCAAAACCGGGAGTATTAGTTGCATTATTCAATATAACAGTCATAACGATCTGCTTCTGCTCTTTGGTTCCCTGTAGCAAAAGTGTTTTTGTTTTACTAGCCGAATTATAAGTGATGGTATGGATTACGCTATCCGGCGCCCATACAGCGCTATTGATATTAGCCTGAAAAGGTTTGGTGGTGTATGCGCTACCGATAATAGTATCCTTTTTACAACTCTCTATTACAAATAGTCCGGCTAATAGTAGAAAAGTGAAGAGTCTAAGTTTATTCATATTTTTTTATTTACGCAGATAACGGGTTTTCTATTCTTTAATTATTACGGTAACCATTATTTTACACTATTTAACATTTTGGCAAATACAGCACAAAATGCTATAAAGGGCGAAATAACGAAATTATTCCATCAATTGTAAACGATTTGTAAACAGGCTGCAAAGTTGAGACTTTTATAACGCAAATCAGACAAACCTGAATTAAATTACTATTATAATTATTTAGGGGAAGTAATTTTGTATAGCACATGCTTTTTCAACCAGTTCCCGTCAGGTATTAAGGGATGATCAAACTCTCCTGCCTTATTCATTCCGATCCGTTGCATTACTTTTTCCGAGCGGTAGTTATGAATTGCTGTGAATGAGTAAATTTCTTTCAGGTTAAGCTTATCGAACCCGAAATCAATACACGCCAGCGCTGCTTCTGTGGCAAAACCATACCCCCAGTTTTCTCTGCTTAGTCTCCAGCCTATTTCTATGCATGGTGTAAAATACGCCTCAAATCCCGGCTCACATATCCCGGTAAAGCCAATAAACCGGTGGTTATCTTTCCTTTCCACAGCAAAAAAGCCGTACCCATGCCGATCGACATAATCAGATATTCTTTCAATCTGAGTCAAAGTTTCAGCAGGTGTTTTAATAGACGGAAAGTACTCCATAACCTCGGGATCTGCATTCAGGCTGATGTACGGTTCCTGATCACTTTGTTGCCACTGCCGCAAAATCAGGCGAGGTGTTTCAATAAAAATAGTCGGCATGAATAACTGAAATCACTTTGAAAACCAGTGAATATAGCCACATTCGGAACAAACATAACAAGTAGCTGTTTTATCAAGCCACTCTAAATTAAGGAAAGTTGTTGTCGGACTATGTAACTGTTCCTGTCTCGTATAAAATGTATCATTATTACAATGATGGCAATTAAGTAGTTTGTCAGCAATCTCGTACCGGTTCGCTTCTTCTGTAAAAAATCCCATAGTTTGTTTAAGGTTTATTAGCCCTTAAAAATACGATATTACTTGTGTTTATGTAACATTTCAAAGGATTTTGTATCCATGTAATAGCTTATATTTATCAATTAAAAATCACCTAAAAACAAATAAAATGGATCATTCATTAATAACTACCAGTAACGAATTAGAAGGATATAAAATAGTAAAACACCTTGGCATGGTACGCGGTGTTACTGTGCGCAGCCGTAGTGTATTGGGAAATATCGCCGGTGGCTTTCAGTCGCTTTTTGGTGGCCAGCTTTCTATTTATGTTGAACTTTGCGAAAACGCCCGCGAAGAAGCCTACCAGCTATTAATACAACATGCACAGGTTACCGGTGCAAATGCGATTATTGCTATGCGTTACGACGCCAACGAGATTATGCAGGGTGTAACCGAAGTTTTGGCTTATGGGACTGCTGTGGTTGTCGAGAAGGCTTAAGCAGCACTTGCAGTAGCAGTGGCAGGCTCACATCTTTTACCGCAACTGCTACTGCCGCTGCTACTAAAGAAGCGGCGACATTAACCTTGCCAATTTCTCAGGTAGTTGTTTATAATAGGGACGTTTTTTCCAGGTATTGGGGCTTATCTTTTTAGCCTGTTTAATATCCTCGTAGAAAACATCCCTTAATTGTTTGGCCGTAGCAATATCGTAGATCATGCTGTTCACCTCAAAATTCAGCTCATAACTGCGATGATCCATATTTGCAGTACCGATAATAGCCAATTGCCCGTCCGAGACCAGTGTCTTTGCATGAACAAACCCCTTTTGATATAAATAGATCTCAACGCCTACAGCCAGCAGATCACCATAATAAGAACGTGCGGCAGCATTTACAAAAACCGAGTCTGATTTATCGGGCACTAAAAGTTTTATACTAACACCGCTCATAGCTGCTACTTGTAAAGCATCCATAATAGCCTGACCGGGAATGAAATATGGTGTTGTAATCAGCAATTCTTTCTCCGCCAGGCCTATGGTTTGCACCATTGAGAACATAACCGTCGGCGCATCCGAGTCGGGGCCACTGGCGGCTATCTGCACAGTTGCTTTACCCTTATCAGTAGGCTTGGTACAAAAGAAATCCTGTTCCAGTTTGAGGCGTTTACCTGAACAAAAATTCCAATCGGATATAAACAAATACTGCAGGTAATATACTCCGGGACCACTGATTTTCACATGAGTATCCCGCCAGAATAACTGTCCGGGCTTATTAATATATCTGTCGCTTACATTTATGCCACCTACAAACCCCGTACAGCCATCCACCACAATTATTTTGCGGTGATTGCGGTAGTTCACCCGGTTGGCCAGTAAAATAAAATGGATCTTATAAAATGGGAAAGCATCCACTCCGGCAGCCTTCATCTCGTTAACAAATGATCGTCGTATAGAGCGGCTGCCAAAGTCATCATAAATAAAACGCACCGCCACACCTTCCTTTGCTTTTTGTATCAGGACGTTTTTGATCTCGTCGGCAATATCGCCATCTTCAAAAATATAATATTGAATATGGATATGATGTTTCGCATTGCGGAGCGCTTCCAGCACGTCAGGAAACTTATTTTCACCATTGACCAGCAACTTCACTTCATTGCCACCTGTCAATGGACTCATACCATCCTTCAACAGATATAGCGCCAGCTTTCTATGTTTTTTGATGGCCAGTTCTTGTGTATCCAGCGCTTTTTCGGATTCGAGGGTGATCCGTTCGCGCAAATCAGCTAACGTCGCTTTGTTGCGAACAATTTTTTTACTGTATAATTTATTCTTACGCCTGTTTGTTCCGAAGGCAAAATAAATAGCTATACCAACCAGGGGTAGAAATATGGTGAGGAGCACATAAGCCAGCGCCTTATCGTTCGACGGAGTGTTGTAAACAATGTGCAGGCAAATGACAATAATCAGCAGGATATAACCTATATCAATCAGCAGTTCCCAGTCCATTATCTACAATGATGATCGCTAAAGTGTTAAAAAATTTTCGCCCGGTTTCAATACATAATCCTTCCCTTTCCATACCAATCTGCCTGGCACCTCCCCAGGTAAAGTAATATTGATATGCCATTTATTGTTTTGCAAGGCATATTTTACGCTGATGGCTCCTTTTGGATGAGGAATTTCGCCGCCGATGTGTGTTATGGCGCCCAAGTGTGGTTCTATTTTCACTTTTCTGAAACCCGGTGCGTCGCTCTCTATGCCTAATACAGTCCGGTACAGTTCAATATTTGGACTCGATCCCCAGGCGTGGCAATCAGAACGGGATGCAGCAATATCCGACATTTCGGCCCAGGTAGTCATCCCCATTTTAATATTATCGCGCCAAATACCAAGCCAGCTGATGTAATCATTACCCAACCCTGCCTTGATAAGCGCCCGATGCAGATAATATTTAAAGTAAATAGATGCCGGGACGAGTGTGGTATCCGACAATAACTGATGTGCTACTTTTGGGGTCTCCACAGGTGTAGTCACACCGGTAAGAATTGCCAGCGAATTGGCATGCTGAGAAAAAACATCTTTTTCTGGTCTGTCTGCAAACTCATTTCTTTCGGGCACCCAATACTTAGCCCGGATAGTTTGTTTCATTTGTACAGCACGTTGTTCGTAAGTGGCGGCATTTTCCTTGCTGCCCAATTTGCTTTCCAATTCGGCAGCCACCTGGTACGCCCATAATAATTGCAGATCAAGAATTGATGAGTTGCCATTCTCTCCTATTGGCCCCACGCCTTCATTCCAGTTGCTTTTCGGCTTAGGGGTCTTGCCATTTGCCCAATCGGTAAATTCCCAATATGGCGGATTATTTAATGAACCATCTGCCTGCTGATAACGGTTAAAGAAAGCAAGCACATCACGTGTTCCCTGCAATTTATCTTTCACAAATCTACTATCATCACGATACAAATAATAATCGTGCAGCATACCTATCCACCATAAAGAAAATGTGGGTATCTGCTGCTTCACCGCTGTAGGGTAACGGCTCTGTGTTATCCCTTCCGAAATTCGCGAATGATCTAAAAGTGTAATAGCATTGCGCGCCAACCGGTCATCTCCGCTATTATAATACGATACTAATGCCTGTATGCGCGTATCGCCTACATATTGCAACTGCTCATAATACGGGCAATCCATATAAGTTTCCCAGGCGCATAAGCGGGCGGTGCGCCAGCCTATTTCCAGTATTTTAGTAAGCGTATCATCCTTCGTTTCCAGTTTGGCATTATACTTAAACGGATAGCCTGTAAACATACTGTACAGGTCGTCTATCACCAACGGTTCGTCCTTTGTTTGAACAGTCAATTGAATATATCGGAACGTACGCCAGTTTAAGGGCATAAACTGCTGTCCATCGCTGCCATCGCTGATTAAGCTGTCCTTTCGGCCAACAAAACGCTTCCCTTCTATTTCATCGCGGTTGCCTTTAACTGTTTGTTCTTTCCAATCTTTACTGTGTTCACCTTCTGTTTCTATTTTGTATAGGCCCTCGGCATAGCTTAATAAGATACCGGCATCCTTACCCTTGCTGAAAACGATGGTAGGATACGCGTTGGTCAGATAAGTCTGATCAAGCAATATAGTTGCCTGGGTATGTGCAGGTATGGTAACCGGCCCCTTTTCTGCCGGAAATGTTGATGGCAAAGTAACCCCATCCGCCTTCCGCATTTTCTGCATACGCTGCATCACCAAATCACGAGCTGGGATAGGCGATGGCACCAGCATCCAGCCTTCAATAAATGTAAACTCACCTTTGGGTGTACCGTCTGATACTTTTTTAGCTGGTTTCCATTTGGTATCATCAAAATCAGCCTGCTGCCAGTTTTTAGGATGCAATTTCATAGTGATCTGTTCACCGGGCCCCGCAGCATAATAACTGTGAACAAGTACCACCGGTATCGGGGCATAAGCCGAATCGCGGTAACATTTCCAGCTCGTATTGGTATTTATCTCCTCTTCTGCCTCTGTATGCCCCTGCAAAATAAAACCCGTATGGAAAGTCATCTGGGCTGTTGGCCTGATAAGTCCTTCGTTAAAAGCGATCGTGCTTATCACATTTTTTCCTTCTTTCAGGTAGGGTGCCAGGTCTACCGTTTCATAGTTCCAGTAATAAAAATCGCCGCGTGCAGGACCTATAGATACCAGCATACCATTCACAAATAATTTGTAGCGGTTATCGGCTGATAGATGTACCAGGTAAGTTGATGGTTTAGTTGTTAAGTTGATTGCCTTCCTGAACAAGCATATCTCATAATCAACACCCGTGCCCCCGGGAACAGTTATCCATTGTGCATTCCAGTGGTCGGGTTTATTGGTTTGATCAGGCGTTTGGGCGTAAGACCATGTACGGATAAATAGGAATAAAATAAAAGATAGTAAAAGGCGGTTCTTCATTATAGGTTTATTTAGATGAAAAGAAGACGCCTAAATTTAAAGAAGAGAATTGATTATTTATGCTTTTTAAAACAAAGCAGTTGGCAAACCATCCATACTGGTGCGGTTTTTTTCGGCTTTATAGGCTTCAAGGCCCTCGGCACCTTTCTTCAATGCCCATTTTTCGGCATGATCGCGTTCGCCCAGATATTCATACAACGGTACACTGAAACCGCAGGATGTTTGCACTTTATCAATGTCAGCAACAATGATCTGCCGGGTAGCGAGCTGCAATTGAAAATGTTGTGTCAGATCATTCCATTCCGAATCACCAGGCAAAATAGTACGCCCATGCCCATACAAGCGCAAAATATTAGGCGGCCCTTCAAATGCGCAAAACATAAAGGTAATGCGTCCGTTTTCGAGCAGATGGGCCGAAGTTTCATTTCCGCTTCCAATCACATCCATGTATGCTACCCTGTGATCTGACAACACCCTGAAACTATCACTACCCTTTGGAGAAAGGTTAACGTGCCCATCTAAACTAAGTGGTGAACTTGCCACAAAGAACATTTTTTGCTTTGCTATAAACTCTCTGTGCTGATCGAGAATGCTGTCATAAAATTTTGCCATGGCAATTATTTGAAGTACGACAACGGGATCTCTTTCCACATACCATGCGAAAGATGCCCGGTAAGCAATTCATATATCAGGTACAAAGGCCAGAAGATGTAAGCAAGAATCAGCAGAATAATATTATGGTTATAATACCAGTTAACCATTAAAGCGTATATGCCCAAAAGCAGGTAGGCAATACTCGAGTCTCTTTTATTCATAATAGAAGTTTTGGCTATACAATAATAACAATTTTGACGCGTAAATGTTATTTGAAGGCTTTTGAGATGATAACCAAATATACGAGTGATTTACAGCAGTATATTAACGTTTACATTAAGTACATTTCTTAGAAATAAAACACTTTTTGTTGAAAACAAGCTAAAAGTGGATAACTAAAAATTACGCTAATAATAAAAAATACGTTTATTGGTAAACAATTCTACTTAAATAAGGTTAACATAAAAAAAATAAAACAACTTATCATGGCAACAACAGGGAGCGGAATAACCGCGTATTCAGTAAAAACCAAGACTAAAAATGTTCCGATGATCGATCCGGTTATTGATGTAAAATCAGGCAGGTACATTGCAAGCGGTAAAGACAGCGCAGGCAATAAAATGTCGGCTATCATGAGTAAAGCTACTGCTGAAGGACACATTAAAGATGGGAATGCTAAAAAAGGCACCGGCTGGTAATTAACTCCTGCTGATCATGCCGCTGGCATCTGTGATGCTTTGGTACAATAAATAAGCCCTGCCACCCGGACGGTAGCAGGGCTTATTTGTGAATAATATTTTCAGTTGCCTACTACAACGGTCGCATTAGCCATCATAGAATGTATAGTGCAATGATAGGTATAAGTTCCTGCTGTCGAGAAGGTTTGTTTGAAGGTCTGATCCGTTGCCAGGCTTCCGCTATCAAAGCCTCCGTTCAAATCAGTAGCAGTATGCGGACTGGCGTCTTTGTTCGTCCACGTAACTGTTCCTCCTAGTTTAACATGCACTGTAGCTGGTGAAAATGCAAAATTGGTAATACTCACTGAAGCTGCAGCAACAGGTGCACCACCAGCATTAGAAGTAGGGTTTGAAGAATTGTTTGAGCTCTTACCACAACCCGGAAATAAAAAGAGGCCACAGACTACTACCAGGGCCAAAGAAATGATTTTAGTTTTCATAAAAAGTGTATTTTCTGTATTATGTATACAGTCATCACGCACTCATACGCAAAAAGGTTGCCCAGGGGTTAAGAATTTTAAAAATTTCAAGACTTATAAGGGTTTAAAACTTCGTAAATCTTTGATATTATTTATTTCACCAGATTATCTACCCTATCGTAATATTCATTTTGGAGCTTCAGTGTTGTATCATCAGCCTTAACTTCTTTCAACGCTTTTATGAATGATGCTATTTCATGATCAGTAATAAACTTGCCAAATTCTGATGTTGCCTTGTCGCCCTCACCTGCATAATGGTTAGGGTATGATGCATACCACCATATCGGTGTGTATAGGTTAGGGATATTCAGTCTTTTCTGATCGGCTCCGGATTGTGTTGCAGCCCTGTCCATCCGCATCAGGTCGGGGCGATAATAAAGCAACACAGACGTTTCACTTTCGCCGGCATGCTGATCGGTTTTCATATCAGATTTATGCATCTGGCGATATTGCTTTGCATAATCCTGATCATCCCTATCCGGTGCATAAAAATAGATCACGTAGTTATGCCTTTTATTGAGGAAAGATTGCATAAAAAAACGGATAAATTCGGGGTTACCGCCGTGGCCGTTTAATATCACTATTTTCTTGAATCCATTCCTGGCAATCTCGTCACAAGTTGCTTCCAGCAGATCGTAAATCAGGCGGCTTGGCAAAGCAAAGGTGCCTGGTTGTTGTTTGGCTTCATTGATCTGCCCGTAAAAATAATCAGGAAATACTACGGCATACTCTTGTTTGGTAGCCCTTGCGGCCCATTCGCGAACATGTATAAGATCAGTCCCTATTGGTGAATGGGGCCCATGCTTCTCCAATATGCCAAATGGCAGAATACAGGTTTGTGATGATTTATCTAACGCAACAGGGAAATCGGTTGCGGTCAGCTCGTCCCAACGGGCAGGAACATCCTGTGCAAAAGCGTAACCGCAAGCAAAAAACAGGATAAAAAACAGAACAGTTCTCATTTTAAGGGTGCATTGGTTAATGCAATGAAGATAACAAATCGGGAAAGGATTTATTGCAAATAACCAAATTATTACACGCGCCAATCCTTATAAGGATGTATCGATAAACTGGCATTAGTATAACGCCCGTCGTAGGTAACTTCCATGGTTACCCAATCAGGTTTTTCAAACTCTTCAGTTTCACTTTTCAACTCTAGTTCGGCGACTATTAACCCGGCATTATCGCCCGAAAAAACATCCACTTCCCATATTTTACCTTTGAATGGAACCAGGTAACGCATTTTCTCGGTACTGTTGGTAGTAAAGGCCTTCAATATTTCCAGGCCATCGTCCAGCGGAATTTCATACTCATATTCTTTGCGGCTTAAGCTTGATACCTTGCTTTTAAAATTCAGATATCCTTTCTTGTCCGACACTCTTACACGGATAGTTTGCTTACTATCGCGCAGCATATAGCCCTGCCGGTATGAGATACCGATCGGCTTTTCTACCTGCTCCCATTTTTTATGGTCAACCAAAAACTTACGTTCTATTTCGAGTCCCATTGTATTAATGCATAGTCAATTGTTGTGTCAGCATAACTTTTCGTTCAAAATCGTGCGCCAATGCGGTAATCGATCTTTTCAACCGGGCATTCTGACTTTTAATTTTGGTAATAACAGGTTTTGAATTAAATCCAGCGGACGAAAATAACTCCATCGCCAGTACATTATCATGCCAGTTGCCTATCAATGTTTGTAGTTTATCAAGGTAATCATTACTGATCTGCAATTTGCCGTCCAATGCACCATGGGCAATTTTCCGGTTATACATCAGCGTTTTGATATGTTTACGGGTAGCATGTAATTCATCGGTAAACTGCAGGTTGTCCAGCGATGAGGCTATATTGTATAGCTTCGTTTTATAAAACTGCACTATGTCTTTATTACCTACAGACTCCAGGTCGTCACCGATGTTATTATATGCCGTTTTGATGGTCTTCAAATATTCTTTCCCAAGCTCTTTCACCTCTGCCGTACCTTTTTCTATCTCATATAAATGACTCATAAAAAAGTCTTCATTCTTAAACTGGAAACGCTGGCCGTACTGCAGATTGATGAAGGCATCGCGGATCTCGCCACAACGTTTAAATATTTTCCTTACTGGTTTAAAGTCATTTTTTAACGGATGCTTTGTTGAATTAATGTCCAAAAGTTCCAGCATGGCCCGCAGTTTTTTTACCTGCACCCGAAAAAGGTGCAACTCTTCCTGTTCACCGCTTTCAATAAATTTTTTCAAATGATCAGTCATTCCCTTCCACTGATCATTGAAATAAATTTTCTCTTTTTTTCTCTTCATTTATCCTAAGTTCTCAACGTAACATCTTTAACGCATCTACACTTTATTTTTATGGTATACGTTACATTTACCGTATAGTTATTAGTCCTTATTGTAAAAAAATGTTAAACCCCAGGCTTATTTGATGGCCTCTTGCCTGAAATAGCTATATTTAGCCGGCACCTTTGATACACCAATTTTGATGAATTTAAGAAAATTTTTACTTGTTCTATTAGCGTCAGTTACTATCATGCATTTTTCGGCCTTTGCACAGCGCGACAGTATACCTTTGACTACCATTATTGCTAAAACCCAAAAACTAACTAACGATCATCCTGTAGAAAAGGTTTATATCCATTTTGATAAACCTTATTATGCAGTAAACGACACGATTTGGTTCAAGGCTTATGTCACTATAGATTTACATCAACTGTCCTCATTAAGTAAAATATTATACATCGATTTTATTAGTGAAGGTCAATTGCCAAGGGAGCTAAAACTGCAAATTGTGAATGGCACTGCAAGCGGTTCGCTTATCCTGACGCCTGATTTTGCCAAACGTGGAAATTTTCATGTAAGGGCCTATACACGATGGATGCGGAATGCCGACCAAGCCTATTTTTTTAACCGGACGATAACAGTTGGAGCCAATAGTACCGGACTGGTATTACCTCATATCACTTTCAAAAACTCTATATCAGAAAAGTCAGATAAAATAAATGCCGAAATAGTTTACAAGGACGAGCAAGGCAGGCCTTATATCAACAAAAAAGTGAGCTGGAAAGCATTGAATGATGATGGCACGATAAGCAAGGGAAAAGGTGAAACCAATCAAAATGGTGTGCTGAACATCAGTTTCACAAGCGACAAGCCAGCTGAATTGAGTTCAAGCGCAATCAGTACTGATTTGGAGCTGGAAGACAAAAAGATTGTGACCAAAGCCTTCCCGATACAATTAACACCTCCGTCTATAGATGCGCAGTTTTTCCCTGAGGGAGGTTATCTGATCACCGGGATACAGTCGCGCGTAGCCTTTAAAGCAATAAAACCTGATGGCCTGGGCATCGACTCAAAGGGTACCATTGTAGACAATAGCGGCAAGGTAGTAGCTAATTTCTCCGCTCAGCATTTAGGTATGGGAGTATTTATTCTAACACCTGAGAATGGAAAAACCTACAAAGCCAACTTTACTTTTGCCGATGGGTCGCAAAGCAGTTTTGATTTACCCAATGTACGGGCTGAAGGTATTAACCTGTCTGTAAACAGTGGAGCTAAGGATAGCATAGGCATAAAAATTACAGCAAATGATGGCTATTTCCAGAAGAATCAGGGCCGGACATTTTATGTTATGGCCCAAAGCGGTGGCGTGGTATGTTATGCAGCTCAAACGGTGTTACGAAACAACAACTACTCAGCTTATATAGCAAAAAGCAAATTCCCAACTGGCATTTTACAGATTACTGTTTTCTCGTCAAAAGGTACACCATTAAGCGAACGGGTAATTTTTATTCAGAATAATGATCAGCTAAACCTTACTATGAAAACTGATCAGTCCACTTATTCACGCAAGCAGAAAATGCGGGTATTGGTATCGGCTAAGAACAATACCGCGCCTTCTGAAGGTAACTTCTCGGTATCGGTAATTAACGAATCAATTGTACCTTATGACGATGATGATGCACCAACCATATTAAGCCAGCTGCTTCTGACATCAGATTTGAGAGGTTATATCGAAAAACCCGGCTATTACTTCAATCATCATGACGAAAAAAGTGTAGACGATCTTGATGCTCTGATGCTGACGCAGGGATATCGCCGCTTTACTTATAAAAATTTACTGGCAGATAAAATCCCGCCAATAGCCTTTTTACCAGAGCAAGGTATAGCCATATCAGGTATGCTCCGTAATAATACCGGCTTACCCATAACCCGGGGCAACATTCGCTTATTTATACCTGATAAGGCCTACTCTACACAAACCGTTACCGATGCGAACGGAGCATTCAGATTTCCTAATGTTCTTGTTTCGGATACATCAAAAATAAAAATTACAGCACGCGATAATCCCAATAGTAATAGTCTGATGCTTAGTATAGATCCATTGATTGGACCACCATCGACGATATATATCAACCCGGCAGGAGAAATAACGAATATAGACAGTACACTTCGTCCTTATTTACAAAATAACAAAAGACAATTAAACGTGCCCCGTGTACTGGAGGGTGTAGTTATCAAAGATAAAGCCAACATAAAAAAGGTTAGTCATTCAGATTATAGCAGCTTAACAGGGTTAAGCATGCTGGCTGATCATGAAATTCCTGGCGAAAGGTTTAAAGATTGCAACACCTTTACCGATTGCCTTATAGGCGCCGGCCTTGGCTTAACTTATGATAACAATAACTTTTACATCACAAGAGAATACAATGGTGGTAAAAGAACCCCGGTTGCCTATTATGTTAACGGCATGCCAGTAGATTTCAGTTATTTATATAATGTTGATCCGAAGATGGTTGAGTCTGTTGAAATATTTAATAGTGATGGCTTTACCAACATTAACAGAACCACCGGTACCAGTGGCGTTTTGGTAGTGAACATCAAAAAAATACCTAAAGGCGAGAAAATATCGAAAGATGAGTTATTGGCTATGCTGCCAAAAAACAACGAAATAGAATTTATACCCGGCGGCTACAGTACAGCCCGTACATTCTATTCGCCAAAATACGAAAATGCTTCAGGCAATGCAGCCGGCAGTGATTACCGCAGCACCATATACTGGAACCCGGTAATAGCAACAGACAAAGCCGGCAATGCTTCATTTGAGTTTTTCAACTCAGACGGAACAGGAATTTACAAAGCTATTATCGAGGGCATTGATAAAGACGGCAATATCGGGCGCTATGTTTATCGGTATAAGGTTCAATAGTTTGAATAAATTTTCATAGATTTATTTAAACTTAAATTAAACCTTTAAACAATGAACTTCTCCTTAATCAACTGGCTGGCAGTGATTGTTGCCGGCCTCTCCGCTTTTGCAGTCGGCGGTATCTGGTATTCGCGCCCGCTTTTTGGTAACGCCTGGATGGTAGACAGTCATCTAACCGAAGAACAAATAAAACAAGGCAACAAGGGCAAAATATTTGGTTTCACATTTGTTTTCTCGCTGGTAATGGCGGTGAACCTAGCTATGTTCCTGGCTGATGCGAAAACTACAGCATCCTGGGGTGCTACCGCAGGTTTTCTTGCTGGCGTATGGACTTTCTGTGCCATAGCTATTCACAGTTTGTTCGAGCTTAAAAGCTGGCGTTATATTTTCATTAATGGCGGCTATAGCATTGTTTCGCTCACACTGATGGGACTTATAATTGGCGCCTGGAGATAGGCCAACATTGTATTTAATTGATATTCATGAAGCTGTATAGTGATAAAAGCTATATGGCTTTTTTTGTGCAGCACAGTTAAATTATATATTAAAATATCTTATTAATATTGTTGGCATATAGCTTAAACTAATTGAACCAGCAATTGTCATACTTATAAATTTCATAATTATATTTTAGCAATTACGATCATGAAAAAGATATTATATATAGTAATACCGGCAGCCATATCACTGGCAGGCTGTTCGGCAATGGTGCAAACCACTGCCTACTCGCCCCCGCCGCAACCGGTATATACAGATAACTTTGATAATACTAACTATCAAACCGACCAGGTATTTTATGATGAATTGGCCCCTTATGGTACCTGGGTAAATTACCCCGACTATGGCTACGTATGGGTTCCTGATGCCGGGCCTGATTTCAGGCCTTATGCTTCCAATGGTTATTGGGTATACAGTGATTATGGCTGGACCTGGGTTTCAAACTACATCTGGGGTTGGGCGCCATTCCATTATGGCCGTTGGTTTTATGACGACTATTATGGATGGGCATGGGTACCAGGCCACGAATGGGCACCGGCATGGGTTACCTGGGGTAATTATAATGATAATTTCTGCTGGGCACCTATTGCACCCCACGTTAGTATGAATGTGGTAGCAAGCGGTCAGTGGATGCCTTCTGCCAATAGTTGGAATGTGGTTTCAGGAAGGCACATGACCCAGGTAAACGTAAACAACTATATTCAGCATAACACCACCATCATCAATAATATTACGGTCGTTAATAATGTAAACAATTATAATACTAACAACGGCCGTCCGGGTGCTAACAATGGGGGTTACCGTTACAACCGCGGGCCACAAGTGGGTATGGTTGAAAGCGCAGCGCATACTAATATACAAGCTGTAAGGATAACCAATAATACGAGACCGGGAGCGCAAGTATTGTCGAACAACCAGCTTTCAGTTTATCGCCCTGCTATTCAGCAAATACCCGCGCAAGGGAATAATAATAACAACAGACCTGCACCAAGACGAGTGGAAGCTTACCGGTCTGGAAATGACCCTAATCGTATGAATCAGGATCAAAGGTTCAACAGGCCCAACAAAGATCAAAACCCTCAACAGGGGCAGAACCAACAGCCAAACAATCCGCAACAGGATCAGAGGTTTAACAGAGGTAATGGTAACCCAAACCCTCAGCAAGGTCAAAACCAGCAACCTAATAATCCACAACAGGATCAAAGGTTTAACAGAGGTAATGGTAACCAAAACCCTCAGCAAGGTCAAAACCAGCAACCTAATAATCCACAACAGGATCAAAGGTTTAACAGAGGTAATGGCAACCAAAACCCTCAGCAAGGTCAAAATCAGCAACCTAACAATCCACAGCTGGATCAAAGGTTTAACAGAGGAAATGGTAATCAAAACCCTCAGCAAGGTCAAAATCAGCAACCTAACAATCCGCAACAGGATCAGAGGGTTAACAGAGGAAATGGGGATCAAAACCCTCAGCAAGGCCTAAATCAACAACCTAACAATCCGCAGCAGGATCAAAGGTTTAACAGAGGGAATGGTAATCAAAACCCTCAGCAAGGTCAAAACCAGCAACCAAACAATCCGCAACAGGATCA
>Ga0068871_100000891_pt1 | contig 19913 bp, 13 predicted proteins | sample KBSMisM72_FD_72750 | JGI IMG/M metagenome (GOLD analysis project Ga0068871, IMG submission 72750) | Miscanthus rhizosphere microbial communities from Kellogg Biological Station, Michigan, USA - KBS Miscanthus M7-2 | ecosystem: Host-associated > Plants > Roots > Rhizosphere > Soil ...
TGCCGTTACCGTAACACCGACGTGACACTACCCCTCCGGACGTAGTATCCAATCACTTGAATGGACACTTGGCGCACTGCGATCGTCGACGCCGGCCCTGACCACATCCGTGTCCGAGGACACGACGTCCTCGAACTGATGCGGCAGGCGACGTTCACCGACCTGATCTTTTTGCTGCATCACGATCGGCTGCCGTCGCCGGGCGAGCGCCGGCTCCTCGACGCGATCCTGATCGGTGTCGCCGACCACGGCGCGGGCGCGCCGTCGTGCGCCGCGGCGCGGCTCGCGGCGTCCGGCAACCGCCAGTCGCTGTCCGCCGCGATCGCCGCCGGCATCCTGACGATCGGGGACGAACATGGCGGCGCCGGGTCGGGCTGCATGGAGATGATCGAGGCGGGTCTCGCCGATGCGCGCCGCGACCAGTTGTCGCTGGATGCGGTGGCCGGACGGGTCGTGGACGAGGCCAGGGCGGCAAAAAAGCGGCTCCCCGGTTTCGGACACCGGGTCCACTCGACCATCGATCCGCGCGTCGCGGTGATGTTTGGGCTGGCGCAGGACGCCGGCCTGGCCGGCGACGGCATCCGCTTCGCGCGCGCGCTGGAGGCCGCCGTCCGCGAGCGGATCCAACCGATCCCGCTGAACATCGACGGCGCGCTCGCCGCCGTCCTGGTCGATCTCGGCTTTCCGCCGATGGTCGGCAAGCTGATCTTCATCGTCGGGCGCGTGGCCGGGCTGAGCGCGGAAGTGCTCGAGGAGTACACGCGCGAGAAGCCGATGCGCATCAAGATTCCGGTGGCCTACGACGGCGAGCCACCAAAGGAAAACGGAAGGTAATCATGGCCGTGGCAACGGCACCCGGACGACCGATCACCGCCGAAGAGCAGGCGATCGCGCAGACACTGGTTGAGCGCGCGCGCGCGGCGATGCGGGCGGTCGAGGACTACGATCAGGCGGCGGTCGATCGCTTGTGCCGGGCGATCGCCTGGGCCGGCGGCAACGAGGCGACCGCGACGACGCTCGCGCGGATGAGCGTCGAAGAGAGCGGCATGGGGAGCCCCGAGCCGAAGCGCCGCGCCAAGGTCCAGGGTGTCCTCCGCGACGCGTTGCGGCAGAAGAGCATGGGCGTCATCGAGGAGATTCCCGACAAGGGCATCGTCAAGTACGCCAAGCCCGCAGGGGTCATCGCGTCGTTGATTCCGGTCACCAGTCCGTACGTGACGCCGATCACGATCGCGATCTACGCGATCAAGTGCAAGGACGCCGTCGTCTTCTCGCCGCATCCCGGCAGCCGCAGGACGACCAACGAGACCGTGCGGGTGATGCGCGCGGCGCTCCACAAGCTCGGCGCTCCCGAAGATCTGCTGCAGTGCGTCGAGCGCCCGAGCATCCCGCTCGCCAACGAGCTGATGCGGACGTGCGACCTGACGATCGCGACCGGCGGCCCGGCGATGGTGAAGAGCGCCTACGGCTCTGGGAAGCCGGCCTACGGCGTCGGCGCCGGCAACGCCACGATGGTGATCGACGACACGGCGGACATCGTCCAGGCGGCGCGCAACACCGCGGTCAGCAAGACCAACGATCACGGATCGGGCTGCTCCGCCGACGGCAACATCCTGGTCGACGCCTCGATCTACGACGCGTTCCTGCAGCAGCTGCAGGCCGAGGGCGGCTATCTCGTGAACGCCGCCGAGAAGGCGCTGCTGGAACGCGCCTACTGGGACGCCGAGGGCCATCGGACCGCGAACACGATCGCCCGCGCGGCGTCGGTGGTCGCGGGGATTGCCGGTTTCACCATTCCGGACGGCAAGACCTTTCTGCTCGTCGAGGAAGAGCGCATCGGCAGGGAACACCGGTTCTCGACCGAGAAGCTGGGTACCGTGCTTGCCGTCTTCAAGTTCGACGGCTTCGACGAAGCGCTCGACAAGGTGCGGCAGATCTTCGAGACCGCGGGCAAAGGCCATTCCTGCGGCATCTACTCGCACAACGACGATCACATTCACCGCCTGGCGCTGGTCGCGCCGGTCAGCCGCATGATGGTCCGGCAGGTGCAATCGAGCTCGAACGCCGGCACGTTCACCAACGGCATGCCGATGACGTCGAGCATGGGCTGCGGCGTCTGGGGCGGCAACATCACCAACGAGAACATCTCGCTCAAGCACTACATGAACGTGACATGGGTGAGCCGGCCGATTCCCGAGGATCGACCGTCCGAGCAGGAACTGTTCGGCGAGTTCTACGACAGCGAAACCTTTTAACACCACCTGGGATGGCCGTATGAGCACAGCTGCGACGCACATCGCCGACCGGACCGAGAAGGCGACGGAGACCCGGATCGCCTCGTACCTGCTCACCGAGTATCTCGAGCGCCTCGGCGTCGAGGTGATCTTCGGCCTGTGCGGACACACCATCATCGCGTTCCTGGACGCGCTCGGGAAGAGCCGGATCCGGTTCGTGTCGAACCGGCACGAGCAGATCGCGGCGCACGCCGCCGACGGCTACGCGCGCGCGTCCGGCAAAGTGGGGGTGCTGCTGACACATCTCGGTCCCGGGCTGACCAACGCCGCCACCGGCGTCGCCAACGCGGCGCTCGACTCGATTCCGATGGTGGTGATCGCCGGCGACATCCCCTCGCACTACTACGGCCGCCATCCGCACCAGGAAGTCAACCTCCACCAGGACGCCGACCAGTTCCAGATCTTCCGGCCGTTCTGCAAGCGCGTCTACCGCGTCGACCGCGTCGAGGATCTCCCGCGCATCATGGAGCGGGCCTTCCATCTCGCGCAGGCCGGACGCCCCGGGCCGGTCCTGGTCGACGTGCCGATGGACATCTTCTCCGCCGACCTCGCCGTCGACGCGTTCCACCAGGTGCCGGCGACGATGGCGCGACCGACGGTCGATGCCACGACGGTAGCCACGATCGTCGAGGCGCTGGCGTCGGCGGAGCGTCCGATCCTGTACGCGGGCGGCGGTGTGTTGTCGGCGCGCGCCACCTCCGAACTGGCGGCGCTCGCCGAAGCGTTGGAGGTGCCCGTCGCCCACACGCTGATGGGCAAGGGCTGCCTGCGCGACGATCACCCGCTGCTCCTCGGCCAGACCGGCTTCTGGGGCACGCCGATCTCGAACGACAAGTGCCGGACCGCCGATCTCATCGTCGCGGTCGGCACCCGCCTCGCCGAGGCGAACTCGAGCTCGTGGGATCCGCGCTTCACCTTCTCGATCCCGCCGACGCGCCTGATTCACATCGACGCCGACGAGGCCGAGATCGGCCGCAACTACCCCACCGACCTCGGCGTCGTCGCCGACGCGAAGCTGGCGCTCGGTGCGCTCGCCGCGGCGGCGCGAGGCCGAAGCCATCGCGATCGCGGACGCCTGCGCGAGGAGATCGCGCGCGGCCGGAAAGCGTTTGCGTCGAACTGGGATCACCAGTGGACCTCGGATCAATATCCGATGCGTCCGGAGCGGATCCTCGCCGAGCTGCGCCGCGCGGTCCCCGAAAACGGCTTCATCGTCACCGACGTCGGCTGGAACAAGAACGGCGTCGGCCAGCAGTTCCCGATCACGGTGCCCGGCACCTTCATCACCCCGAGCGGGCTGGCGACGATGGGATTCGGTCCGGCGGCGGTGCTGGGTGTGAAGGTGGCGCATCCCGATCGCGCGGCCGTGTCGCTGATCGGCGACGGCGGCTTCAGCGCCAACCCCTCGGTCATCGCGACCGCAATGGAGGCCGAGCTGCCGGTCGTGTGGCTGGTGATGGACAACGCCGGGTTCGGCACGATCGCCGGTCTGGAGACGATGCACTACGGCTCGAGCTTCGGCTGCATGTTCGAGCGCTGCGGCAAGCCGTACGCCGCCGACTACGCGGCGATGGCGCGGTCGTTCGGCGCGCGCGGCGTGATGATCCATTCAGCAGCGGAGCTCGGGCCGGCGCTGACCGAGGCGCTCGCGTCGAACCTGCCCACGGTGATTCAAGCGCCGATGGAAAATGCCCCGACGCCGACGCCGGGACACTGGAACATCAACGACATCTATCGCAAAGGTGAATAGCGGCAGTCCTCGCCGGACGCAGGTGCGCTGGGTTCCCATCCTGGCGCTCGTCGCCGTCGGGACGATGATCAACTACCTCGATCGGACGGTGCTGGGCATTGCCGCGCCGTTCCTGACCAGGGATCTCGGGCTCACCGCGGCGATGATGGGGCTGGTGTTCTCGGCCTTCTCGTGGAGCTACGCGCTGCTCCAGATCCCCGGCGGCATCTTCCTCGATCGCTTCGGCACGCGCCTCACCTACTTCATCGCGGTCGTCTGCTGGTCTGGCTGCACCGCGCTGATGGGCGCGGTGCGAACGCTGGACGGTCTGGTCCTGACGCGGATCGGGGTCGGCGTGTTCGAAGCGCCGTGCTTTCCCGCGAACAGCCGGATTCTCGCGACCTGGTTTCCGCAGCAGGAGCGCGCGCGGGCCAACTCGATCTATTCCTTCGGCCAGTACTGCGGCCTCGGCTTCCTCAGCGTGCCGCTGTTCTGGATCACCCAGCGCTTCGGCTGGCGCGGCCTGTTCTTCATCGTCGGCGGCTTCGGCATCCTGTTCGGCATCGCGTGGCGGCTGCTGTATCACGAGATCACGACGACCCGGACGGCGAACCGCGCTGAGATCGACTACATCGAGGCTGGCGGCGGCGGCGAATACAAGGGCGAGCCGGTCCGCTTCAAGTGGCGCCACATCACCGCGCTGCTCGGCTGCCGGCAGGTGCTCGGCGCCTCCCTCGGCCAGTTCGGCGGCAACTCGACCCAGGTGTTCTTCCTCACCTGGTTTCCGACCTATCTGGTCACCGCGCGCGGCATGACCTTCATCCAGGCCGGGTTCATGACGTCGCTGCCCTACATCGGCGCATCGGCGGGCGTACTCGTCGGCGGGTTGATCTCGGACCTGATCCTGAAGCGGACAGGATCGGCGAACCTGTCGAGAAAGCTGCCGATCGTCGGCGGGATGCTGCTGGCGTCGACGATCGTCGCGGCCAACTGGGTGCCGATCGGCAGCAACGGCCTCGTGATCCTGGTCATGTCGATCGCGTTCTTCGGACAGGGGATGACGAATCTCGGCTGGACGGTCGTGTCCGACATCGCGCCGAAGCGACTGGTCGGCCTGACCGCGGGGATCTTCAACTTCAGCGCGAACCTGGCCGGCATCGTGACCCCGCTGATTATCGGCGTCACCTTCGGCCTCACCGGATCGTTCGTCGGGCCGTTGATTTATATCGCGGTCGTGGCGCTGGTCGGCGCCTTCTCGTACAGTGTGATCCTCGGCGATATCCACCGGCTCGAGATTGCCACGGACTGACCATGCCCATCGACGGATTCCAGCACGTCAACATCCGCACTCGCGACGTCGAGCGGGCGCGCGACTTCTACGAGCGCGCGCTCGGCCTGCGGGTCGGCGACCGGCCGCCGTTTGCCTCGGTCGGCTACTGGCTGTATCTGGGTGAAGTGCCGGTGGTCCATCTGGTGCAGCTCGCGCCCGATGATACGCGCGAGCCGGGATCCGGCCGGCTGGATCACGTCGCCTTCCACGGCGTGGACATCGAAGCCACGCGGCAGATGCTGACCGCGGCCGGCATTGCGTTCCGCGAGGCGGTCGTGCCGCGCGACAACAGCCTGCAGATCTTCATTCACGATCCGGACGGCCTCAAGATCGAGCTCAATTTCGAGGGCTAGCGCGGTTCCGATGTCACGACGAAGAAGAAACCGCGGAGTTCGCAAAAGACCGCAGAGAAGGTTTGGCTTGGCGATCTCGGCGTTCTCCGCGGTTCCTTCCGGGTCGGGAACGGTAAGATACGACCATGGGTAGCCGCTCCTCCGCACCCTCCCAGTCGCAGATCGACGATGCCGTCCGGGAGCATCTCGATCGCGTGCTCGCGAGCCCGACGTTCCAGCAGGGCGATCGGCTGAAGCGGTTCCTGAAGTTCATCGTGCTGGAAGCGGTCGCCGGCCGGCGCCACGAGCTGAAGGAATACGTGATCGGCGTGCAGGTGTTCGGCAAGGAAGACAGCTTCGACCCGAGAACGGATCCGATCGTCCGCGTCCAGGCCAGGCGGCTGCGCGCCAAGCTGGTCCGCTACTACCGCGAAGAAGGGCGCGCCGACGAGACGGTGATCGAGCTGCCGAAGGGAGGCTACGCGCCGGTCTTCAAGCAGCGCGACACGCCGGTGCTGATCAGGCGATCGGTGGCCGCCGCGCTCGTCAGCCGGAACACCGTGGCCGTCCTGCCGTTCGCCGATCACAGCGTCGAGCACGATCTCGAGTACTTCTGCCGGGGCGTGCGCGACGAGATCGTCCACCACCTGACCCGCTTCGCCTCGCTGCGAATCCTGGCGTCGGACGAGCCGCGCGTCACCGGCGATCGGACCGATGCCGCGATGATCATCAGCGGCAGCGTCCGCCGCGCCGGCGAGCGTCTGCGCCTGACCGCGCAGCTGATCGACGGCGCCACCGGCTGCTACATCTGGTCGGAATCGGTGGACGCGACGCTCGGCGACCTGTTCCCCGCCCAGGAGCGGGTCGCGGAGGCGATCGCCAAGCGCATCGAGCCCGAGCTCGGCGACCACCGCTCGGGCGCGGCGTCGCGCAAGCCGAACGAGAACCTGGCCGCGCACAACCTCTACCTGCAGGGGCGCTACCACCTGAACCAGCGCACCGAGGAAGGCCTGCGCAAGGCGCTCGACTTTTTCGAGAAATCACTGATCGAGGATGCGGAGTACGCGGCGGCACACGCCGGGTTGTCCGACGCCTACGGTCTGCTTGCCCACTATGGCGTGTTCGGCCCCGCGGAAGTGTGGACCAAGGCCGCGGCGAGCGCCGCGGCGGCGGTGATGCTCGACGCCAACTCGCCGGAAGCGCACACCTCGCTCGCGCACGTGAAATCGACCCAGGACTGGGACTGGGCCGGCGCCGAGCGGGAATTCCAGCGGGCGATCAGCCTCGACCCGCGCGGCACGACCTCGCACCACTGGTACGCGATGTCGTGCCTGGCGCCGCTCGGACGCCTCGACGAAGCGCTCGACGAGATGAGCGTCGCGCAGGCGCTCGATCCGGTGTCGTCGATCGTGGCGCGCGACCTGGCGGTGATCCATTTCTACCGCCGCGACTTCGAGACGGCGCTCGAGCAGTGCGACCACACGATCGAGCTGAACCCGCACTTCGCGCCGGCCTACTGGATCCTCGGCGTGATCCAGGAGCAGCGCAAGGACTTCGACGAGTCGGCGGCGGCGTTCCAGCGCGCGGTCTACCTGTCGCCGCAGACGCCGCGCATGCACGGCGCCCTGGGCCGCACCTTCGCGCTGGCGGGACGGAAGAAGCAGGCGCTCGAGGTGCTGCGCAAGCTCGAGTCCTACGCCAGGGCGCGCTACGTCTCCCCGCTGGAGTTCGCCTGGATTCAGTTCGCGCTCGGAGAGACCGATCTCGGCTTCAGCTGGATGCAGAAGGCGTTCGAGGATCGTTCCTTCGATCTGATCTCGATCAAGGTGGATCCGCGCTTCGATTCGCTCAAGCGCGATCCCCGCTTCGAAGCGATTGCCCGGCGGATGGGCGTCGGGGCGGCGGTCTGAGCGTCAGGAGTGACCGACAATCGGGTGCTGGCGGTAGAGCTCTTCGAGAAACCGCATCTCCTCCTCCGACAGCCGCACGTCGAGCGCGCCGAGACAATCGCTGAGGTGCGCTGCCCGCGTCACGCCGACGATTGGCGCAGCGACCTCCGGCTTGTGCAGCAGCCAGGCCAGCGCGATGCGTGCCGGCGACACCCCTTTGCTTCTCGCCACCTGGTGACAGCGAGCGACCAAGTCGTGGTCGACGATCGGATCGTAGAGCTCACGGGCAAACGGATCGGTTCGGCCGCGCAGCGTTCCCTGGCCCGAGGCCTCGGCGGGACGGGCCAGCATGCCGGCGGCGAGCGGCCCCCAGGGGGTCACCGCGATATGCTCGTAGCGGCAGAGCGGGAGCATCTCCTGTTCTTCTTCACGATAGACCAGGTTGTACAGATTCTGCATCGATACGAAACGCGCCCACCCGTGCCGATCCTGGAGCGCCAGCGCCGACATGAACTGCCACGCGTACATGCTCGAGGCACCGAGGAACCTGACCTTGCCCGCTTTCACGATGTCGTCGAGGGTACTGAGCGTCTCTTCGAGAGGCGTCTCGGGATCCCATCGATGCACGATGTATAGATCGACGTAGTCGGTGTTCAGACGTCGCAGCGAGCGATCGATCGCCGCCAACAGATGCTTTCGGGATAACCCGCGGTCATTCGGACCGCCGCCGGTCGGGTAGAAGACCTTCGTCGCGATCACCACGGCGTCGCGCGCACCGAAGTCGCGCACCGCACGACCAAGGATGTCCTCGCTCATGCCGTCCGAATACATGTCGGCCGTGTCGAAAAACGTGATGCCGGCGTCGAAGGCACGCCGGAGGATCGGGCGGCTCTCCTCCTCCGTCAGCGCCCAGTCGCGCCATTCGGGCGAGCCAAAGCTCATGCAGCCGAGCGCGAGGCGAGAGACTCGCAGGTTCGACGTGCCGAGCGTGATGTACTGCATCGGACGACTGCGTCGCGGACTACCGTAACGCGAAGGCGACCACGACGTTCTCGCGAGGGGCCACGAGCGCGGGCTTCACGAAATTGTCGAGGCCGCCACCTGCGACGGTGGCGACGTACTGCCGGCCGTTGCGGCCCAGATAGGTCAACGGTGTCGCGATCGCATCGTTGGGCAGCGTCGCCGCCCACAATTCCTTGCCGGTCGCGGAATCGAAGGCCCTGAACTGCTGGTCGGTTGTGCTGCCGATGAACACCAGGCCGCTCGCGGTCACAATCGGGCCGCCGGCATTCGCCGTGCCGGTCTTCGGAATCCCGCGTTTGGTCAATTCCTTGTACTCGCCGAGCGGTACGCGCCATACGATGTCGGCGGTATCGGCGTTGATCGCCATCAGCTCGCCCCAAGGCGGCGCGCTGCAGGGATAGCCGTCAGGATTGTCGAACGGAATCTTGACCTTCCCGAATGACGGCAACAGCCCCGACGACATCGAAGGCCGCAGCTCGCCCGCTGTCCCAAGGCTTCGCGTGTTCACGAAGATGAGATGACGTCCCGGATCGAACGACGCACCCGACCAACTGCCGCCGCCTTCAGAGCTGGGAAATACCAGGCTCGGCACCATCCCGTACGGAGTGTAAGGCCCCGACTGGACCATCGTGTCGTACAGCGCCTTGCACGCCGTCTCCGACTCGGGCGACGTCTTGTTCACCTCTTCGCGGGTCATGCTGGTGCGTGAGATCGGCGGCGGCTTGAGCGGAAACGGCTGCGTCGGCCAGGCCGCGTCGCCGAGCGCATCGAGCGGCGGCACCGGCCGCTCTTCCGCGCCGAAGATCGGCTCCCCCGTGAGCCGGTTCAGGATGAACATGACTCCCTGTTTGGTGCTTTGCGCCAGCGCGGGAATCTTCGTGCCGTTCTTGTTCACGTCGATCAGCGTCGGCGGCGCATTCGCATCCCAGTCGTAGATGTCGTGATGCGTCATCTGGTAGTACCACTTCAGCTTGCCCGTGGCCGCGTCGAGCGCCAGGAGGCTGCTCGAGTACAGATTTGACCCGGGACGAGTGCTGCCGAAGTTCTGGTCAGTGGGTTGTCCCATCGGGATGAACACGAGGCCACTGTCGACGTCGACCGTCATGTTGACCCAGCTTCCGGGACCGCGCCTGTCCTGCCAGCCGTTGGCCCCCCACGTGCCGACGTTCGGCTCCCCCGGCTGCGGGATGGTGTGGAAGCGCCAGAGTTCCCTGCCCGTCTTGAGATCGAACCCGCGGATGTCGCCGGGGATGCCGTAACGGCCCTGCTCGCCGGTCGCGGGTGCGAGAATGGCGATGTTCTTGAAGATCGCCGGCGGCGCCGCCACGTTGTAGCCGCCGCCGAACTTCTCGGTCACGCCGATTTTCAGGTCGACGTAGCCCTTCTCGCCGATTCGAACGAGCTCGCCGTTCTTGGCGTTGACCTGCGTCAGCAAGCCGTCAGTCGTCGTCGCCACGACACGCGGCGGCGTCTGCGCGTCTCCGGGCCAGTAGGAAATCCCGCGGGGGGAGTACCTGCCCGACGACGCGATCGTCTTCAGGTCGAACTTCCACAGCTCGGCGCCGGTCTCCGCGTTGAGCGCAACCAGCTTGCCCGCGTAGGTGCCGAAGTACATCACGTTGTCGATGACGAGCGGCGTGACCGACCAGCCGCGGAATCCGCCGCCCTTTTCGCCGGTGTCGTAGGTCCACGCGACCGAGAGCCTGGTCACGTTGGCCGGCGTGATCTGCGTCAACGGCGAGAACTTGGTCCCGCCCGGATCGTTGCCGAATCCCGGCCAGTCATTCGGACCGCTGCCATCCAGGGTGGCCAGCGACGACAGGAACACGGCGGTGAACAAGGACAGTCGCAACACCTTCATGGCACACCTATGGAAGCCGCGCGGCGGGCCACACATTACTACAAGAACATGTATTGCGGTTAGTACAAGTTGTGTATAGACTGCGCCGTTATGAAGCGACGCGATTTCTTCCACCTCACTGCCGGCGCGCTCCTGGCGGGCGGCGCCGGGACGACGCGGCCGCGACTGCAGGCGCAGGCGGCCGGTCAGGCGGCTGGAGGCGACAAGCTGAAGGTCGACATCTACTCGCGCCACCTGCAGTGGGTCCGCACCGCGGACGAGGTCGCGGACGCCGCGATCGAAATGGGATTCGACGGCGTCAACGTCACGGTGCGGCCGTATCCCGGCCACGTCGACCCGGACAACGTCGCCAGGGAACTGCCGCTCTTCGTCAACACCATCCGCCAGCGCGGATTGCTGGTTCGATCGATCACCACCAACATTGCGGACGCGGACCCCGTCGCGGAGCGCATCGTCTCGGCCGCGTCATCGCTCGGCATCACCCATTACTGGTGGGGCACCTACCGCTACGACTTGAAGCAGTCGATCGCCGAGCAGCTCGACGCGCTCAAGCCACGCGTCGCCAAGATCGCCGCGCTCAGCCAGAAGTACAAGATGACCGCCTGCTACCACACCTATTCGATGCCCGGGACCGTGGGGTCGGTCATGTGGGACCTGCTGTCGCTGCTGAGGGAATTCGATCCGAAGCAGGTCGGCTTCCACTACGACACCGGCCACGAGTCGCATCACATCAACGGTCTCTGGGAAGTCAATCTACGCGGCGCGGGCCCTTATATCGCGGCGCTCGCCGTGAAAGACTACGCGCCCGAGCAGAACCTAGGACTCAAGGGCGAAGGTGGTCCGTACACCGGACCCGCCGGCGCGCTCGGCAGTCGTGGCGACGGCCCGCCGCCCGGTGCGGGCGCTCGAGGCGCCGGGCCAGGAGGCGGCGGACCGGGTGGTCCCCAGCGCGGCGCCGGGCCCGGTCGAGCGGCCGATCAGGGCGGCCGTGGCGGACGCGGGAGTGCGGACAGTCCGGGTGCAACGTGGGCCGCCGGCAACGGCTGGCGCACGCGGTCGGTTCCACTGGGGATGGGAATGGTCGATCTGCCGCGGCTCGCAACCGCGCTGAAGGACATCCACTTCTCGGGCCCGATAGAAATTCAGGCCGAGTATCCGAACGGCGGCGCCGACAGCGCGCAGGATTACATCACCCTGCCGCGCGAGCAGGTGCTCGGCGCGATGAAACGCGATCTGCTCACATTGCGCCGAGGTTTCGGCGCCTCCGGGCTGCTGTAGAGACCCCCGAGCGCGCGAAGCCATCGCGCCGCTACTGCTCGACCGCCACCTCGTCGAACGTCTCGGAGTTGTAAAACTCGCCCAGCAGTTCCTGCTCGCTCGGCCTGTCCTCGGGAATCGGCCGGCTCACCCACGTCGTATTCATGTAGTGCTTGACGCTGATGTTCTCGCTCGTGATGTTGCCGCCCCAGGTGCCGCATCCCAGGCTGGCCGTCATCGGCATGCCATTGGTGAACGACCCCGCGTTGCCGCTGACGTTGGGCTGCCGGACCATCATGCGGCTGACCGGCGCCATCGACGCCAGCTGGTGAATGTGATCCTCGTCGAACGACGCGACGCCCAGCGAGTGCCCCTTGCCGCCCACTTCGAAAATCGCCGACACCATCTCGAGCAGGTTGTCGAACCCCTCGTACTTGAAGATCGCCAGCACCGGCGACAACTTTTCTCCGGAAAAACGATGTGCCTTTCCGATCTGGTGCTCCTTCACGATGATGAACGACTTGCCTTCCGGTAGCTGAAAGCCGGCCCTGGCCGCGATGACGCGTGCCGGGCGCGCCACGGTGTCGAGCGTGCGGCGCCCCTGGGTGTCCCACATCACCGCCTCGAGTCTTGCCTTGTCGCCGGGTCCCGCGAGGTAGCCGCCCTCCTGCTGCAGCGCGTCGAGGAACCTGTCGTACACCGTCGCCTCGACCAGCAGGTTGCCGTCGCATGAACATCCCGAGCCGTGATTCTGGGTCTTGCTGATCCGCGTATTCCTGGCCGCGTCGAGCAGATCCGCGGTTTCGTCGATCACCACGGTGGCGTTCCCCGCACCGACGCCGTAGGCCGGTTTTCCGGAGCCATAGGCGGCCTGCACCATCGCGGCTCCGCCGGTGGCGATCGTCAAATCGCAAATCGACATCAGTTCCTGCGCGAGCGGGATGCTCGGCTTCGGGAGGCACAAGATCAAGTCCTCCGGAACGCCCTGACGCTGCAAGGCCGCGCGCAGCACACGCGTGATCTCGAGCGCCGTCTTCCTGCTCAGCGGGTGCGGCGAGAAGACGATCGCGTCCCTGCACTTGAGTGCGTTGATGGACATATTGACCATCGTCACGAGCGGATTGGTGACCGGCAGGAGGCCGGCGATCACGCCGGCCGGCTTGGCGTACTTCACGAGGCCCTTGTCGGGGAGCTCTTCAATGATCCCGATGCTCTTCGTTCTGAGGGCGTCGCGCAGGATACCGAGAATCTTCCAGCGGCGCGCCGGCACGCCGTCCGCGCTGCCCATGCCGCTTTCGTCGACGCTCATCCTGGTGAGCCTGCCGAACGTCTGCTCGTTCGCCGTCGCCCACGCCACCGCGCGGCAAAGCCGGTCGACCGTGGCCTGATCGAACCGTTCCACCGCCGCCATTGCCGCGCGAGCCCGCCGCAAGAACTCCTGGGCGGACGCTTTTTCCTCGTCGGTCGTCGCTCTGGCGGTTTCGACACTCATCATGATCCGTCACTTCTTCGGCGGGAAGGTGTGGGTCAGGTAGTCGGTGATGATCTTTGCCTGTTCCGGCGTGGCATCCGCGCCGAGCCCGACCATCTGCTCCACCGTCGCGTGCCAGCCCTCCGGCGTCTTGCCTTCCGCGGTTTCCGACTGCAGCCCGTGGCAGGTCGTACAGAATTTTTCCGTCAGCTGACGGCCCTGCTCCAGTCGCTCCGCCGAGATGGGAGACATCTGAGACGACGACCGTGTGGCGTTGGCAGCCGCGTTCGCGGCCGGGGCTGAACCCGATCCGGCGGCCGCGGCGGTCGTCGTCACCCGATCGCTCAGCGCGAACGCCACGAGCTTCTGCGGGAACATTTCAGATCCGCCGCGATCGGTGTCGCCCGGTCCACCCGCCACCGTCACGACATACTGCACGCCGTTGCGTCCCATGAACGTCATGGGCGTCGCGCCAGCCGCGGCCTCGAGCTGCGTGTACCACAACTCCTTGCCGGTTCTCGCGTCGTAGGCCCGGAACCGCGCATCCCGGGTGGCGCCGATGAAGACGAGCCCGCTTGCGGTCGCGATTGGGCCGCCAAGATTGGGCGTGCCGGTTGGCGGAATTCCTTTGGCGACGAGCTCCGGGTAGATCCCGAATGGAATCTTCCACGCGATCTCGCCGGTGTTCACGTTGACGGCCGCGAGCTCGCCCCACGGCGGCTGCTGACACGGGTACCTGTTGTTGTCCCAGAATCGCGTGTAGGACAGCTCGTTGCGATATTTCTCGAGGCCGCTGCCCGGGACCATGTGCCCGATGGTGGCGAGGCTGCTCGTGTTCACGAACAGGTACCCGAGCTGCGGATTGAATGCCGCGCCGCCCCAGTTGCCGCCGCCGATCGTGCCGCTGAAGACGACGGTGACGCCCTCGGTCCCGTAAGGGGTGTACGGGCCGTCGTTGGACATCCGCTCCTTCTCCCACCACTCTGTGCAGAACCTGTTCGACTCCGGCGTGACCGTGGTGATGTCGGCCTTCGTCATGCCGAGGCGGGACCAGGGCGACGGCTTGGTCGGAAACGGCTGCGTCGGAGAGCTCACGTCGCCGGGGACGTTGCTGCGCGGCACCTTCCGCTCCTCGACCGGATAGATCGGCTTGCCCGTCAGCCGATCGAGGATGAACACCATGCCGCCCATCTTCGTCACCTGGGCCACCGCCGGAATCCGTTTGCCGTCGTGGACCACGTCAATCAGCGCCGGCGCCGCCGCGAGGTCGGCATCGAACACATCGTGATGGGTGGTCTGGAAGTGCCACTTGTACGCGCCCGTCGCCGCGTCCAGCGCGACGACCGAGGTCGCGTACAAATTGTCGCCGGGCCGATCGCCGCCGTAGAAGCTGCCGCCGGGATTTCCCGTCGGGATGAACACCAGCCCTCGGTCGGTGTCCACGGTCATGAGGCCCCAGATCGGCGGACCCCCTCGATCCTTCCACCCGTCGCCCCAGGTGCCGCCGTTCCGCTCGCCAGGCCGCGCGACGACGTGAAAGCGCCACACGAGCTTGCCGGTTTTCAGATCGAATGCCTGCGGATCGCCTGCCGGGCCGGCCACAGCGTTCTCGCCCTCCGACCCGCCGAGAATCGCCAGGTTCCGGTAAATCGCCGGCGGCGAGGAGATGGAGAACCCGCTGCCGAAGGCGCCACGGCCTCCACCGTCGGGCGCCCCGCCGCTTCGCCCACCGCCGCCACGGCCGCCGCGTGGAGTGCCCTCGTCGCTGTCGTTCGGCGTACCACGAGGGGCGGCCACCGGGCCGGCCGGCTGTCCGGGATGCACATCGAGAACACCCTTGTTGCCGAAACTCTCAACCAGCGTGCCGGTGATCGGATCGAGCTCGATCAGCTTGTCGTTGGCGCCATACACCAGCCGCGGCTTGGCGTCAGCGTCGCCGGGCCAGTACGCGATCGCGCGCACCGATCGCCCTCGCACGGGTGTTTCGAAGCGCCAGACCTCGCGGCCGGTCTCAGGCTCGAGCGCCACCACGCCGCCGTTCTGGAGCGTGATGTACATGATGTTGTTGATGACGACGGGAGTGTTCTGCCACTTCCGGCCGGCAGTCTTGGTGTCGAACTCCCACGCCCTGGTCAGGCGCGTGACGTTCTGCGGCGTGATCTGCGTCAGCGTCGAGAATCGCGCGTGCCCCGGATCGTTCCCGTACGTCTTCCAGTCGCTCTGGGCGAGTGTTCCCGCCGTGACGCCGAGGGCGCAGGCGAGCGTGACGAACAGTCGGTTGTCGGCCATAGATCAGATCCACTCAGCGGGCGCGTCACATGCGCACCCGACGGCAAGTGATATGCTCCTCGGCAGGACACGTCGTGAGACCAGCACCTGCCCGTTCAGCACGCACCCCGTTGACGCGCGAGTTCGGCCTGCCGCTCTATCAGCAGATCCACCATCTGCTGCGACACCGCATCGCCAACGGCGAATACGCGCCCGGCTCCAAGATCCCGTCCGAGAGCGAGCTCTGCCGCGAGCTGTCCGTCAGCCGCGTGACGGTTCGAGAAGCCCTTCGCGAGCTGGTGACCGCGGACATGCTGACGAAGGTGCACGGCAAGGGCACCTTCGTCGCCGCGGACACGCCGCATCGCCTCCAGACGGTCAAGTACGCCGGGTTCCTGGAGGACCTGCAGGAACGCGTCCTGAAGCTCACCGTCACCGATGTCGAGATGCAGCAGGTCGCGGCGGCGCCTGATATCGCCGCGCTGCTCGGCCTCGCGCCCGGCACCGAGCTGACGCGGATTCGCCGCCTCCGGCATATCGACCACCAGCCGTTCTCGTTCACCGTCAACTATCTCGCCGCCGACATCGGCAAGCGGATCCGCGCCAAGGATCTCTACTCGGTTCCGCTCCTGAAGATTCTCCAGACGGAGTTGCGCATTCCGATCGTGCGCGCTCAGGAAACGATCGACGCGGTTCCGGCCGATCCGGAAGTCGCGCAAAGACTCGGGATCACCGTGCTGCATCCGGTCATGCACATGAGGCGCGTCATGTTCACGACCGCGAGCCGGCCGTTCGAGGTCGTTGAAACCTTCTACCGCGCCGACAAGTACCACTACTCCGTCAACCTCGTCCGCGTGAAACGCAAGGGCAAGTGGACGTGGAAGACGGAGGTCGAGACCTCCGCGTAGCCACGTCCAGCGGCTTTTCTAGAACACGTACTTCGCGGCGAACTGCATGATGAGCGGGCCGCCGATGGTGGACGTGATCTTGCCGAAGTTCGGGTTGCCGAAGGTGACGTTCGGGTTTCCCAGCTCGACGTTGTTGAACAGGTTGAACACTTCCCACCGCAATTCGACGTGCTTGGCCGTGCCGGTCGCCAGATTTCGCGACAACGCGAAATCGACGTTCCAGAACCCGGGCCCGCGGAGGAAGCCCTTCGGCGTGTTGCCCCACGATCCCGGCGTGTTCGGCCCGAACGCGGCGGTGTTGAACCACTGGGTTTCCGTCGGGTTGTCCAGGCCCGGATCGCCGATCGTCACCGTCCGCTGATTGTTCAATCCGGTCAGCGAGAGATTGCCCGTCGTCACCGGCGTCAACGGCGAGCCGCTGCGCAGCTGGATCACCGTTCCCACCTGCCAGTCGGCGGTCAGCGCGTGCACCAACCCGCTGCCGGCGCCCCGGCTCTGCAGGATCAGCGACGTGTTCGAGATGAACGGCCGATCCGCGTCGCAGGGTCCCCAGTTGGTGTTGCGGTCCGTCGGGTCGGGGTAGGTGTTGGTGATATCGGTCGACGGCTCGCCGTTGTTCAGGCACCGGGACCACGTGAAGTTCGTGTTCGCGCTCCAGCCGTGGCTGAGACGCTTCTGGATGGCGAGGATCAGGCCGTTGTAGTTGCCGGATCCCTCGTCATCGGTCACCCCGACGGAACCGTAGTATCGGCCCTGCGCGGGGTTCTGGAGATTCAGCACGCGACGCGCGTCGACGTTCGCGGTGGTCGACGCACCGGGAATGTAGACGCCGGGATTGAGCTCGTAGCCGTTCCACAGATGGGTCGTCTGGTTGCCGAGATAGGTGGCCGAGACGAGCCAGTCCCTCCAGATCTGGCGATCGTAGGACACGTTCCACTGCCGCACCTGCATCGGATGGATGTCAACGGGCATGCTGACGTAGGTGCCGAGCAAGGGGAACGTCGTGTTGGCCGGAATCGGGTCGGGCACGGGCAATGGATTGCCGCCGGCAAAGGTCGACCAGGGATTGGCGAACGACGGATTGGTCACGGCGACGGTGTTCCCGAACGGCGGGTTGAGCATGTGGTGGCCGTACTGCCAGAGCTTCGGCGAATCGTAGTAGAGGCCGACCGCCGCCCGGATCGTCTGCGACCCGTCGCCTTTGGGATCGAAGATCACGCCGCCGCGCGGGGCGAACTGGCTGTACCGATTCGAGGTGTTCGCGCCGTTGTCCGGGAACCCTTCGTCGCCGGCGAACATCAGGCCGGCGGGCGCATTGGGAAACGCCACGCTGTGGCGGTTCTGGTTGAACCAGTCCTGGTTGAACGCCATCGTGAAGCCGTTCTGATCCTTCGCTGCGAAGTACGGTTCCCAGCGGAGGCCGACGTTGACCGTCAGCCGGCTGCTGGCGCGCCACACGTCCTGCATGTACAGACCGACGTAGGGCATCTTCTCGGCGACAATCTGGCTGCCGCCCTGGCTGAAGGAACTGGGGAGTCCGACCAGAAAGTCGGCCATCCCAAGCCGGTCCTGAGCGCTCGCTCCTCCGGTGCGCGTGCCGTTGAACGAGAAGGAGCCGTTCGCCTGGAACGGACCGTCGGCATCCTCGAACGGGCGGATCCACATCCCGCCGAACGACAGGCTGTGCGCGCCCTTCAGCCAGTCGACGTCTTCCGAGAACTGCGGCGTCGTCGACGTGAACTTGCCGGGAAACGCCGGGGTCGCCCAGCCATTCGTCACGGCGAGGTTGTAGAAGTTCTGTCCCGGGGTCCGGGTGTACGAATAGACGTTGGACCCGAGCCCGGTCCAGGTGGGCAGCGCGTCGCCCTGCACCCGGAGGACCCTGGATCGCTGATACGAAAAGCGCGTCGCGGCCGTGAGATTCGAACCGAGCACCCAGTCGTGGCCCACGGCGAACGTCTGGACACGATTGTCCAGACCGAGGCCGGTTCCGGTCGACAGGAGGACGTTGGTCCCTTCGTATGACGGCTGCCGGTCGTAGTTCGCGATGTAGTAGCGCCCGAAGATCTTCTGCGTCGCCGACATCTGGTAGTCCGAGCGCACGATGGTCTGGATTTCATCGCTGTCGTTCGGCACGGTGAACCGGGTACGGCCGCACGCGTCGGTGCCGGCGGTTGGCAGCAGCGCGGCGATTTTCATCGCGATCGGATTGAACAGCGCGGGATTGACCTTGTTGCCGACGAAGGGGGCGCCCAGCGTGCGGTTGACGCCGCCCTGGCACTGCGCGGACATGACGTCGGTGAAATCGCCGGCCAGCATTTTGGCGGTCGGCACGAACGTGTCGGCGGACGTGGGCGTGACGCGCTCGTTCGTAATCTGCGGGCCGGCGAAGAAGAACCACTTGTTCTTGATGATGGGACCGCCGAGCGTGCCGCCGGTCGTCGCGCGCACCAGTCCGTCGTCGGCGACGTCGAAATGGCCCTGAGCGTTGAAGATGTGATCGCGCAGGAAACCGAAGCCGCCGCCGTGGAACGCATTGCTGCCCGATCGCGTGACGGCGTTCACGGTCGCGCCGGTGTAGACGCCGTAGCGCGCCGGGCGCACGCCGCTCTCGACCTTGAATTCCTCGAGCGCGTCGGGGAACGGCATCGGCTGCCCGATGTTGTTCAGTGGGTCGTTGTTGTAGCCGCCGTCGACCAGGTACAGGGTGCTGTTGCCGGTGCCGCCGGCGACCGCGATGGCGACGGCGCTGGGATACTGACGCTGGCTGCCGATCAGCGCGCCCGAGGCGCCGTTGTCGACCGCCGGCCCTGAAAGCATGATCAGCTGAGAGGCCTGCCGGCCGTTCAGCGGCAGCCCCACCATCTGCTCTTCGGTCATGGTCGTGCCGACGCCGGTGTTGCGGGTCTCGACCATCGCCGCATTCGCGGTCACCGTGACGGTCTCCTGGACGGTGCCGATCTTCATCATGATGTTGATCACGGGGTTCGCCCCGACCGTCAGCGTGATCCCGGTCCGCTGGTAAAGATTGAAGCCCTGCAGCTTCGCTTCGAGCTGGTAGGGACCAATGGGCAGATTGCCGAGCAGGTACTGGCCACGCTCGTCGGTGATGACGAACCGGGTCGCGCCGGTCGCCGTCTGCCTCACCTGCACCTCGACGCCAGGCAGGGCGCCACCGGATTCATCGCTGACGACTCCGGAGATCTGGGCGATGGTGACGGTCTGGCCGCTGCCCACCCGGGCGAACAGGACCAACGCCATGGTCATCCACACGACACTTCGTCGCACCATAAATGGCCTCTCCACTAAACGGTTGGCATCGAGCTGACGTCTTGCAGCGGCCGACACTATGAATGCTACTCGTCTTGTTGTCAATACAAGAAGATAAGATGGTGAGACTCTGGCCGTCTCATTCCATCCGGTTGGATGGGTTCCATGCGGTTGGATCGAGCGGGCGCGCCCCAGCGGATTCGCTGCTGTCAGTCGTTCCCGGCGAGAAGAAATTCGGCGATGTCCCAGTGGCCGGTGCGCGGCATCGGGACGTCTCCACG
>Ga0068871_100000900_pt1 | contig 19795 bp, 18 predicted proteins | sample KBSMisM72_FD_72750 | JGI IMG/M metagenome (GOLD analysis project Ga0068871, IMG submission 72750) | Miscanthus rhizosphere microbial communities from Kellogg Biological Station, Michigan, USA - KBS Miscanthus M7-2 | ecosystem: Host-associated > Plants > Roots > Rhizosphere > Soil ...
GTGGTCACTGGTTGCTCGTCGGCTACCCATGACACGAATAGCCGGAGCCAGTTCTCGGTGGGTTCGGCTATCTGCACTCCGACTCGCGCGGTTCCGTAAATCGCGGGCGCAACTCTGACCACCAGGGCAGTCGCCTCGATCGGCGAGCCATCGGGGCGGTGCGCGCGAATGTACAAACGTTCTCCGCGAGTAACCTTCTGGTTCAAATGAAAGAGCGCGCCGGAAGTCGAGATGTCGTCAGTTTCAGTTGGCTCACTCCAGGCGGAACCATCATCGGCGCGACCGGAAATCACGATCGGCAGTCGCAACGACATTCGTAACGCAAACCGTCTCTCTTCGTTGTTGTAGGGAGTACTCATCGGCTCCAATCGTAAAACCCCTGACCCGTTTTCTTTCCCAACTTCCCTTCACTCACCATTCGTCGCAAAACTTCAGGTGGTCTAAATGCTTCTGAGCCGAGCTCTCGATGAAGATACTCGGCGATGTTGAGACGCACGTCGAGTCCAACCAGATCGGTTAGCTTCAGTGGTCCCATCGGATGGTTGTAGCCGAGTTCCATCGCAGTGTCGATGTCCCGCGCACTGGCTACTCCCTGTTCAAACATTCTCATCGCTTCAAGTCCGAGCACCACTCCCAATCGACTCGAAGCAAAGCCCGGAACGTCCCTGACGACGATCGGCTCTTTCCGAAGCCTTTGTCCCACAGCAGTGATGACGTCGATCGTCGCGGGGCTGGTCTTTTCGCCAACCACGATTTCAAGTAGTCGCATGATATGCACGGGATTGAAAAAGTGCATACCAATAACAGCTTCGGGACGTTTCGAAGAACCGGCTATCTCAGTTATTGACAGCGATGACGTATTGCTCGCGAAAATGAAAGGGCGGTCGGACGCGGTTTCGAGTTGCCGGAGGATGTCTTTCTTGAGATCCAGCTTCTCCGGCGCGGCCTCAATTATCAGATCGGCTGCCGCACACTCTTTCAGGTTCGTTGTGCCATGAATATGCTGCAAGGTGCTGTCGCGATCGTCTTCAGTCAACTTGCCGAGCTTGATTCCTTTGGCAAGATTACCTTCGATCGCCTTAACTCCTCGAGCAAGCGATTCACGATCGACATCGCTGAGTAAGACCTTAAAACCCGCTGCTGCGGCTACCTGGGCGATGCCATGGCCCATGGTGCCGGCGCCGATCACGGCAATCGTTTGAATCGTTTCCGAACCGCTTCCTGGGCTGCTCATCTTGCGGAGAACCGGGCTCAAGCGCTCCATACTACAGAAGCCACACGGTTCGACTACCCCAATATCCGTAGTTATACTATACGCTCAACCGAAAAGGCTATACTAACTAATAAACCGCGAACAATGGATAACGAAACAATTAAAAAAGAGGTCGTCATCATTGGCTCGGGCCCGGCAGGTCTGACAGCAGCTATTTACACCGCGCGCGCGAGCTTGAAACCGCTTCTGATCGATGCCCCGGCCGACGCGGCCAGACAAACTGCGCCCGGGGGGCAGTTGATGATCACGACGGAAGTCGAAAACTATCCGGGTTTTTCGGAAGGAATTCAGGGCCCCGACCTGATGCATGAGTTTCGCAAGCAGGCCGAACGGTTCGGGACTGAGTTTCTCGAAGCCTGGATTACTGAAGTGGACCTTTCAGAACGCCCGTTTCAGCTCTACACGCAAGGGAAAACGATTTCGGCGGAAACGTTGATCATCGCTTCGGGTGCTTCGGCGAAATGGCTTGGCATCCCAGGCGAGGCGAAGGTGCCGGATGGTTTTGGCGGGAATGGAGTTTCTGCGTGTGCAACGTGCGATGGTCCTTTGCCGGCATTTCGAAATCGGACACTCGTCGTGGTTGGCGGCGGCGACACGGCGATGGAGGAAGCGACTTTCCTGACGCGTTACGCCGCGAAGGTTTACGTCGTTCACCGTCGCGATAAGCTGCGGGCGTCGAAGATCATGCAGGAGAAGGCGTTCCAGAACGAGAAGATCGAGTTTATCTGGAACACTGCGGTGGAAGAGATCTTGGGAACTGACGCAGATGGAGTTACGGGTGTTCGGCTGCGCAACCTGCAAAATGGCGAGGAGCAAGTCTTTCCCTGTCAGGGCGTGTTCGTTGCGATTGGTCACAAGCCGAACACCGATTTGTTCAAGGGCCAGTTGGACATGGACGAGATTGGGTATTTGAAGACCTCTGGACATTCGACCGCCACGAACATTCCCGGAGTCTTTGCGTGTGGCGACGTGCAGGATTCGTTTTACCGGCAAGCTATAACTGCCGCAGGCACTGGGTGTATGTCGGCGATCGATGCCGAACGCTTTCTAGACCACCTGCCGGTTGTAATGCCGACCGGTGAGGAAGTCACGATCGAGGGTGAACACATCACAGCGGATCGCCAGGCGATCATCACTCCCGATGGGCATATGATCCCGAATACAGAGTGAACACGGATAAACGCGGATTATAAAAGCACGATTGAGTCGTCTTTTTCGCGGTGGCGTGCTGGTGCTGGGACGGTGCGCGGTGGCGGGAGATCGATCGGGGTTTCGTTGAGGGGGCAGGGTTCGCAGTAGGCCCCGAGGCGCTGTTTGCGGTCCTCACATTCATTACATTTCAGAGCCAGTCCGAGTTGGCGCAGCGATTCGAGCAACGGCAACAACAACATTCCACGTTCGGTTAACGCATACTCGATATGTGGCGGATTGCCGCCGAAGTCTGTGCGTTCCACTAGTCGATCCTTTTCCATGTCGCGCAAACGCCCCACGAGAGTGCGACTACTGATGGGAAACAGGCTGTTCAGCAACTCCATCGTGCGCTTTGGACCACCCAACAACTCTCGCACAACCAGCATCGTCCACTTATCACCGAGCATCTGTAGTGCTCCTGTGATTGGACAGCCATCGAGTTCGCGACGTTTCATCGTGAGCTAAGGTCTCAAATTAATGTTGTATGTTTTGATCTTCGAGTTGAGTGTGGTGGCGTTCATGCCAAGCAGACGCGCCGCACGGGATTGATGTCCACCCGTTTGTTCCAGCGCGCGCCTGATCAGATCGATTTCGAAGCGACGTACTTCTTCGTAAAAGTTTATGCCGCGTCCGATGTCGCCGACGGCCGCGTTGCTGGCGCCATCATGATGTCCTGACGTGACTGACTTCGGGTCGCTGATTTCAGTGCGCAAACATTCCTTCGTGACCTCGTCGCCGGGAGCGATCACTACCGCGCGTTCGATCGTGTTCTCGAGCTCGCGTACATTTCCGGGCCACGAATATCCCTCGAGCAGGGCAAGAACCTCCGGCGCGAGCTGCTCCGAGACATTGCGCTCGTTTTCTTCGTTGTACTTTTGAATGAAGTGCTGGGCCAGCGGCAGAATGTCTTCAATTCGGTCGCGCAACGGCGGCAACTCGATCGGGACTACCGCGAGACGATAGTAAAGATCCTCGCGAAAAGTGCCGGAGCGCACAGCTTCTTTCAAATCGATGTTTGTGGCAGCAATGATGCGCACGTCAACTCGACGTGGCGTCGTATCTCCGAGCGGTGTGAACTCGCGTTCCTGAATAACGCGCAACAGTCGCACCTGCGTCTCAGGCGGAATGTCGCCAATCTCATCGAGAAAAATCGATCCGCCGTCAGCGACTTCGAACAAACCTTTCTTCGCGGCTACCGCTCCTGTAAACGCGCCTCGCGTGTGGCCAAACAATTCCGACTCCAGCAGCTCGGAAGGAATGTTTGAACTGTTAACCGTTACAAACGGCCGGCCTGCGCGCGTGCTGGCTTCGTGAATTGCCTTCGCGATCAGTTCCTTACCGGTTCCACTTTCTCCTGTGATTAAAACCGTCGACCGTGCAGGCGCAACCTGTTCGACAAGTCGAAATACTTCCTGCATCACATCAGAGCGACCAACGATCTCGCCGCGATCGACTGCCTTGCTCATTGCACGGCGCAGAGTGCGTCGCTCTTCTTCTTTGCGGCGACGTTTAATGCCGGCTGCGATCGTCGCGGTGATCTGTTCGTTCTGAAACGGCTTTCGAATACAACTGACGGCGCCACGCTCCCACGCAGCGATGGCAGTGTCGAAAGTCGCGTAAGCCGTAATCATCACGATCACGGCATCCGGATCCATCTTCAAAAATTCTTCAAGCGCGCGCAGACCGCCGATGCCGGGCATTGATACGTCGAGTAGGACGACGTCGAACGCGCGTCGACCGTAAGCTTCGAGACCTTCTTCGCCGGTCTTCGCGAGATCGACACGATAGCCCTCGGCAGTGAGGAGCGTCTCGAGCACCTCGCGCATGATTTCCTCGTCATCAACGACGAGCACTGATCCCTTTCGGGAATTACGCTTTTCCGGTCTCATCACAAAGAAGAGTTAGTGTAACAAACCATCCACAGATTACACAGAGAGGCAAAATGGAAAACTATTAAGATTCTTCTGTGTAATCTATGGATGGTTCGGTTAGTCACCGACGGCCTGCAGGCGAGCGCGGACGCGCGCGGTCGGCAAGGTGATGCGGAAGGTTGTGCCCTGACCCGGCGTGCTTTCGACAGAGATTCGCCCGGCGTGTTCCTGCACAATTCCATACGAGACCGCGAGACCCAATCCCGTTCCCTGACCTACACCTTTGGTCGTGAAGAACGGGTCGTAGATCTTGGCGACATTTTCCGGAGCGATACCGATGCCTGTGTCGGAGATCTCTGCGATGAGAGATCCATCCTCGGCAGTGCCGGTCGAGACGATGATTCGTCCACCATCAGGAATTGCGTCGCGTGCGTTCAGAATCAGATTCGTAAAGACCTGCTGCAACTTACCGGCATTGGCGTAGGCTTCGGGCGCGTCTTGATCGTAGCTCCGGACGATCTCAATCTGACTGCGACGAAGTTGTGGTTCGAGCAGTTGCAACGTGTCGTCGAGCACGCGCGCCACGTTGAGCTCAGCAAACTCTGTCGCGCTCCCGGTGCGTGAAAAATTCAGCAGGTTGTTGACGATGTTTGTCGCTCGCTCAGCCTGCGTGCGCACCTTCTGTAGCAACGCATGCTTCGGATCGTTTTCGTTCAGCATGCCGAGGAGCATCTGCGTGTACGACGACACACCGGTCAACGGCGTGTTCACTTCGTGAGCGACTCCCGCTGCGAGCAAACCGATCGACGAGAGTTTCTCGCGCTGCTGTAACTGTTCTTCGAGAGAGATGCGGTCGGTGACGTCTTCCAGCACGACGAGCGCGCCTGTTTGACCTTGTCCATCCTGCAAAGGCGCGATGGCGATATTCAGAACGAGCGCGCGATTGGCACGCGTTGCGGTGTGAAGCTTATAGATGTTGCGGATTGATTTGAGCAGCCATCCGTCTTTTCCGAGAACCTGCTTCAGCGTGTCAGCAAAGTCTTCCGAGAAGAGCTCTTCAACTCGACGACCCACAGCTGCATCGCGTCGGAGGTCAAGCATGTGTTCGAGCGCGGAGTTCAAGCGCGTCACGCGACCTTCCAGATCGACGGCAAGCAGTCCAACGTTGATCGACTCGATGATCGACTCGTTGAACTCCTTCAACAGCTTCAGCTCACTCGCGCGGGCCTGCTGGTCTTTGTAAAGCAAACTGTTCTCGATCGCGACCGCAACATAACCAGAAACCGTGCGCAGTATCTCAACGTCTTCGGACGACAGCAGCCCACCGTCAACGGAGCGTCCGAGGCCAATTACGGCCACCATACGCCCGCGAACAACACAGGGAGCGTAGTAATGAAGCGATCGTCGCACTGAGCCGGAGCCATTCGTCTCGGAATCGAGATCCAGATCGTCGGCGCGAACCACGCCCGTCTCGGCAGAGCGCACGCGGATCATTTCACGGAAGTCCGTAGGAATCCCGATAGGCACTGGCAAACCTTCTGAACGCGCCACGACGTATCCGGTTGGTGCACCGCGCGATTCGACAAAGATCGCAATGCGCTCGACGTTCATCACTTCCTGCAGACGACTGACTAGCGAGTCAAGCAACGGTTCGAGTGCGGTAGTAGCGGAGAGCGTGCGGCCAAAGTCCAGCAGACTGTTTCGCAGATCGTAACGCTCGCCGTAGAACAGCCGATCGACATGCTCCTGGAGAAAGTTTTTGACCGGAGCTGCCACCATTACGATCGCCGCCATCGCCAGGACCGCGAGAACTACGCGTAACGTGATCTCGCCGGCATTGAACGCCTGATCGGAGCCGAACGCATACAAGCCACCAAGATAAACGACCACGCCGATGAGCAATGCGATCGCGAGTGTCGTGAGCGCGTAAACAAACACGCGACGAACTACCAGCTCGACGTCCATCAGTCGATAGCGCAGCACCGAATACCCAAACGCAAACGGAATCAACGCCAACGGCAGGATGGCAACGTCAGTCAGCCAACGATCAGTCGGGGCGCCAAACAGGTAGACCACTGCGTAGAGAAGTATGAAAGGCGTGACGGCGAGTAACGTGCCCCACATCACCCACTTCACTTGCTGTCTCACGACCGGGGTTTTTGCCTTGATGGAAGTTCGCACCAACGTCACGGTGCTCAAAACCAGTGCGACGGTGAAATGGAAAAGGTTTAGCCAGAAGAGCAGGCCGACGAGTTGTTCCGAGACGGGTATGTCATTAAAAACGGGGATCGCCTTGCCGATCTCAGTTTTTAAGAATACGACCACCGACAAAGCCAGCAGCAACAACGCCGGAACATACAAAAAGACTGCGCGCCACCGTCGCGTAGCAAAAAGCTGTTGGCGCGTTGGGTAGAGCAAACAAAAGTGCAAAAACAACGGCGGAAAGAGAACGAGGGCGGCGTTGTCGAGAAACGCGATTCCCAGATCGAGATCGCGATAACTGCCAACGGGCGTGTAGAACAGAAAGACGAAAGCAGCGAGACAGAAAGTCGCGAAGTGCAGAACGAAGGGCGCGCGTCCTCCCTGTTTGAATAAGACAAAGAAGCCAACCAGCAGGAAAATGATACCGAGGAGATTCATGTAGATCACTCTCGGCGTCCACTTATGAAATGCACCGAGGTGATCCAGATCTGCCCAGTAAGCATGGGTGTCGGTTTCGTAGGAGGGCCGCTTCATCAGGTAGTGCACTTTGCCGTTGAGCCCTACCTGATCTAGATAGATCTGGACGTCGCGCGCCGAGCCGATCTGTTCGGCCTTCAATTTGTAGTCGAGGGTAATCCCGATTAACTCGTCGCCGGGGAGCATCCAGGCGCGCGCGGCCGAGGAATTCTGCTCGATGCTCTTGGCGATGATGTGGCCATTTTGATCGACCCACTCTACACCGTCCCACGGCGGCGTTTCGTGTTTGACTCGTTGGCGGAAGTTGAGGAGGCCGGCGCTGATCAATAGCGCTGCACCAATTAGCAGAAGCCACGTCTTGGTTGTGATTATCGAGCCCTTCACTGCTACCTCAACCGCGTCCCCAATTCTTAGGAATTGGCAGATCCGACTCTTTTAAGCAAAGTATGTTCCCACCACTGAATTTTGCCGATCAGTCCAAAACAACGGATTCAGTGGTCCTAATCAGTGGAAACTGTGGCCCTATTCAAAGCCTGCTGAACGTATCCCGGATGAGGGCTATCCAACTTTTCGGAGTTTCCAAGTTTTTGGAAACGCCGATAACGCGGATCAGTGTTAATCGATCTACACAGATCAGTAAAATCTGTGGCTTCAGAAAAGGAGCAGAACCGTTGTGGGCGGGAAGGGAATTTGGCGGACTGCTCTCTTATCTCGCGCCTCTAAAACCTGACCGAGATTCCACCACGAACAGACCGTCGACCATTCCCTATGAAGGTTAGGATCTCGCCGTTCTCGTTGCTTGTTTGTGCGTCCAGCAAGTTACGCGCATCGAGAATCGCTTCAGCTCGCACCGGCAAGCCAAAGCTCGGTAATTCCTGCGTGACTTGAATACTTAGTGAAGGATCGTAAACACCCAATCGTCCCGCAAAAGGATCGATGGCGAATACGGTCGCCTCGGGAGAAAACCTCAGCACCGTTCGCACTTGCGTTCCGGAGCGAAAGACGCCTGCCACTTGCAGAGCGCCGGTTTGAAACATGCCGCTCTCGAAGAGTTCGGCCGGAGTCGAAAAGCCTTCGGCCGGCAATTGCTGTCCACGTCCGAACGCATAACCCGCCGACGCGGTCCAAACGCGATTCAAGCGTCGTGTATAAACGACGCGAATGCCGCGTGAAGATCCCTGCTGGTCGGCGACGTCCATAAATGCATCACCGGCCCTGCCTGAAAATGCGCTGCCTGGTCCACTCAACAGACCGACGCCGCGGCCACTCGTAGTATCAAAGAAGGCGGTTGCTTCAACGTTCGAGCTATTGTCCAAAACTCTTTCGACGCCGAACTCCAGGCGATGACTTCGTTCGAGCACTGCCTGACCGTCAATGAAGGCGACCGGGCGTTCAGCCTGACTACGGAAAACAACTTGCTCGTCTTCGAAAGTGGCAACGCTCTGGATTCCGTCTTCTTCACCACCCGAAGCGAATGCAGCCTTCACGCGTGTGCGTGCGTTCGCGTCGTATTGAATACCGAATCGCGGCGAGAAGGCGTGTGCGCCACCCGCGCCGATGAATCGCGAATAGTCGAGACCCATCACGATCACGATGCCGTCGCGTACGATCCACTCGTCCACTGCGCGCAAAGAAACCTGTCCGTGCAGATCTGATAGATCGTTTAGTTTGTTAGTCCAAACAGGCGTTGCAAAACGGGCTCCGGCGGCTGTCACGCCTACGCGATGACGAGCGTTGACTCGGAAACGCGTTGAAGCTTCGAGACGTTGAGGTGCTTCACCCGGACCAGTTTGACCAGCGAATACCAACTCGACGCGATCCGAGATCGGGGTCGCTACTGCGAAATTGAGCCCGACATAAGAAGACCCGTATGCACTGCTTGCGAAATAGCTTTCTACAACGCCATGAGTTTTTGATCTGGATTCTGAACTTGTGCCGGCGGGAGTCTCCGACGCGGTTTCCATCGTAGCAGCGTCCGCAGTTTGCTCACCACCTTCCGTGGCGGCCTTGATTGCGGAGTCTTCACCTTCCTGAACCTGGAAGATCGAGCGTTTCGTCTGCGCCGATCGCAACGTCCATTTCACATCGTCGCGGTCGCGCCGGCGTTCAGGCAAAGTGTTTCCGTATCCCACTGGTTCGAGATTAAAACGATAGACCAGTTCCTGTTGTGCCTTCACATCGACCGAGTTGAAAGCGACTTCGGTGAATCCGGTAGCATTCGCCTTGATTTCGTAGCGGCCGGGAACAATCTTCGCGATGAAGTTGCCGTTTCGATCAGTCGTCGTATGTTTGACCAGCTTCGCGCCTTCCCGCGCCTCTACTCGCACCAATGACACGAGCGCGCCCGCGAGTGGGGCCCCGCGGTTGTCGCGCACTGTTCCTGTAATGGTAGCGAGTGATCTGTTTGAGCTTCCGGCTAGTGCGTCGTTGGAAACAAACGACACCAGCGCAAGCACAGTCAAACTAAGACGAAAAGCTGTTCTCATGCTAAGACCTCCGCGACCAAAGTCCCTTTGGAAGCCAAGACAAGCGAATTGGTTCAGGCGAGGAGACTTTACCTGGAACCGCCAGACAAGCCCTCATTTTCGACCACGCCGCAAATCGCTGTCAAGTAATTGCCCTAATATTCGGCCAAAAATGAAGTTATTTTGCCGCCCTTTACCCCCCGTTTTAGGCCGTGCTAGGATCCAACTCCCCTCTACATCCACGGAGTAGAAAAACCCCTGATTTGGGTCCTGATCGAATGATAGACGACGTTCAAACTACCAGACTCCCTAACGGGATCGCGGTCCTGACAGAACATATGCCGGGTCTCAGGTCCGTGACCGCCGGAATCTGGGTCCGGCGGGGATCTCGCCACGAATCTGCCGAATTAAACGGAATCTGTCATTTCATCGAGCACGCTGTCTTCAAAGGCACCCAACTCCGTAGCGCGAAGGATATCGCCGTTGAAACTGATCGGCTGGGCGGGAACCTGGACGCCTACACGACCCATGAGATGACGGGTTTTACGACAAAGGTTGCGGACACCGCCATTGCTCAGGCGGTAGATCTGCTGGCCGATCTGATTTCACACCCGCGTTTTGAACAGGAAGACCTCGAACGTGAACAAAAAGTGATCCTCGAAGAAATGAAAATGGTCGAGGACACGCCTGACGAGCTTCTCGGAGAACTCTTCAACGCGGCGTACTTTCCGAATCAACCACTCGGTCGCCCGATCGAAGGTACGAGAGAAACCGTTCCGACTTTCGATCACAAAACTACTGTTGGTTTTCACGCTCGTGAGTTTTCTTACAGCAATCTCGTCGTAGCAGCGGCCGGAAACGTCAATCACCAGCGTTTGCTGGAACTCGTCGGCGCTGCGTTTGACGGTTGTGAAAGCGGCGCGGCCGTGCGACCGCAAACACTTGAACCGGGCAAACCGCGTCCGGCAGCTCCGATTCTGATCGAACAAAAGAGTGAGCTCGAACAAGCGCATCTCGTGCTTGCGACGCCATGGCCACATGCGATGAGCAACGATCGTTACGCTGCGAGTCTTTTGGCGTCAGTTATCGGTGGCGGAACTTCGAGCCGTTTGTGGCAGAAGATTCGTGAAGAGCGCGGACTCGCTTATTCAGTCGGCGCCGCGGGCAGCGCGTTTTCCGACGTGGGTGTTTTTAATATCTACGCTGGAACGTCGCCTGAATATCTCGACCAGGTTTTGGAACTCTCGCTTGCCGAGTTGCGGGAAACGGTGCGGAATTCGGTTACGGACGAAGAGCTGCGAATCGCGAAGGACCAGGCCATCTCGTCGATCCTTCTCGGGCTCGAGTCGTCCAGCGCACGAGCGGGGACACTTGCGCGGCAGGAGATCATTCACGGCCGCCGCATCTCACCCGATGAAGTGATCGAAAAGATCCGCAACGCCACTCTCGATGAACTTCAGGAAGTCGCCCGCACTTACTTTAGATCCGAAACACTGGCGCTCGGCGTCCTGGGAAATCTCAACGGATTCAAAGTCGATCGCGCCGATCTCTCAATCTAGAGCCACAAAAAGCACAAAAATTACAAAAGGCACAAAAAAGAGCCGACCTTTGATATAGTGGCGTTCTTTTTGGCGAATGCTATCTTTTGTGCTTTTTGTGTTTTTTGTGCCTTTTTGTGGCTCTAAATGAAACTGACTGTTTTAGGTAGTGGCTCAACTGGTAACGCCGTTCTGATCGTTGCCGGTAACACTCGCGTTCTGGTCGACGCCGGATTGAGTGCAAAAGAGATTGCGCGGCGTCTCGCAATGGTGGGCGAAGACGTGCAACGCCTCGATGCGGTGCTTGTTACGCACGAACACGGCGACCACGCCGGCGGTTTGCGTGTCCTGCTCAGTTCAGTCGATTGTCCTGTTTATATCTCCGCGCAAACACTTGATGCCTACGTCAGTGAAAAGGTGAACGTCACCAACGACGAACCACGCCGCCGCGCGAAAGCTCTGCGCGATCGCGTCGAGCAGATTGAGTCGAGCAAAGATTTTCGCATCGGCGAGATTGACTTTCATCCGTTCACGATTCCACACGATGCCGTCGACAACTTTGGTTTCACTGCAACTCATCAGGGCGTCAAGATTGCCACTGTGATGGACTTCGGTCACATCACGACGCTCGTCACCGAACGTCTGCGCGGGTGTGCTGCGATCGTCATCGAATCGAATCATAGTCGCGACATGCTCAAGGCCTGCGACAATTATCCGTGGGAACTGAAGCAGCGCATTCTGTCGCGACTTGGCCATCTCTCAAACGAGGATCTCGCCGACTGGATTCGTCGCGGTTTTGATGGATGTGCGAAATACATCGTGCTCGCTCATCTTTCACAACGCGCAAACAATCCGTATCTCGCCAAGATCAACGCCGAAGTCGCACTGCAGGAACGAGCGCCGCTGTTTGTCGGCTTCACCGAGGTCAGTCTTTCCTATCCCAAGGAACCGACCCCCTGGATCGAGGTATGAGCGAGACGCGCTATCCTCTTATCCTCTTAATCGTTCTCTTTTCCGTGTTATCCGTGGCTGCTTGTAGACAAGACGGCGGACGTGCTCGTGTTCCTACTGAAGTGCAGGAAGTGGTTACGACTGTGGGCGACGACATTGCCCAGGAACGCTACGAGAAGATCTACAACGAAGCGTCGGAGCTCTGGAAAAGAGACGTAACTCTCGAGCAGTCAAACGAGGTGTTCAAGACGCTACAGACAAAGCTCGGGAAAGTGTCGTCGCGCTCGCTCAATTCCGCCACCGAGCAACAGAACTCGGGCGGGCAGCTGAAGGGGCATGTCTTTATTCTGGTTTATGAAACGAGTTTCGAGCGTGGCGAGGGCATGGAGAATTTTACGTTGATCGAAGAGAATGGTCGTTGGGCTCTGGCTCGTTACTTTGTAAATTCAACCGCGCTTAAATAGAGGTCTGCATTAGTTTGAAGTCCGATTCAATTACGCCGAAGGCGTTCGCTAATTTCAGCCCAGGGTTGTCGCTTCGCTCCAAACCCTGGGCTGAAATTAGCGAACGCCTTCGGCGTAAGAAGGCAGATAGATGATCGATCGGTACACATTGCCCGAGATGGGCGCGCTCTGGTCGGAGCAGAACAAGTTTCAGAAATGGCTCGACGTGGAAATTGCTGTTTGCGAGGTCCACGCCGAGATGGGCACGATTCCGCACGACGCGTTGGAGCAGATCAAAGCACGCGCGCAGTTCTCAGTTCAGCGTATCAATGAAATTGAGAAGACGACGAACCACGACGTCATCGCGTTTACGACAAACCTGGCGGAGTCGATTGGTGATGCAAGCCGTTTCGTCCACTACGGTCTGACGTCTTCTGACGTTGTCGATACTGCCAACGCACTGCTGCTGCGTGACTCCGCGGACATCCTGCTCAAAAAAGTCGATACGCTGATCGAGACGCTGAAGCGACGCGCGCTGGAGTTTAAGAACACACCGCAAGTCGGCCGCACGCATGGCATTCACGCCGAACCAACTTCCTTTGGTTTGACTTTCGCACTCTGGTTCGACGAGATGCGTCGCAATCGCGAACGACTGTTGCGCGCACGCGAAGCAGTTGCAGTGGGAAAGATCAGTGGCGCCGTAGGCGCGTTCGCACACCTCGATCCATCAGTTGAAGAACAGGTTTGCGCGCGACTCGGACTGAAGCCCGCGCCCGTCTCAACTCAGGTAATCCAGCGCGACATCTACGCGGAGTACTTAACGACCCTCGCGATCATCGCGTCGTCGTTGGATAAGTTCGCGTTGAACGTACGTCACTGGCAGCGCACCGAAGTGCGCGAGGCGCAGGAGCGTTTTACCAAAGGTCAAAAAGGTTCGAGCGCGATGCCTCACAAACGTAATCCGATTATCTCGGAACGCATCTGCGGCATCGCGCGAGTGGTTCGTACCAACAGCATCGTGGGCCTCGAGAACGTTGCCCTCTGGCACGAGCGCGACATCTCACACTCGTCGGCAGAGCGCGTCGTACTGCCTGACTCGAGCACTGCCCTCGACTACATTTTGCAAAAGGCGATTGGTCTGATTGATGGTCTGGTAGTTTACCCGGAACGCATGCTGGAGAATCTCAACGCCACCAAAGGCCTGATCTTCAGTGGTCAGCTTCTGCTCGCGCTGACGAACACAGGCATCTCACGCGAAACGGCTTACGACTACGTGCAACGTAACGCGATGAGAGTCTGGGATGAGAATCGCGATTTTCGCGAACTGGTGAAAGCGGACGCCGACATCAAGTCGCAGCTATCGGCAGACGAAATAGATCGCGTCTTCTCGCTGGATCACTACCTGCGAAATATCGACGCGATCTATCGAAGAGTTGGAATTATATAGGAGCTATTTCTGCGAAAACTTTTCCGCAAAGTTTCCGATAATGGGCAGCTTGAAATACTGGGCTTGATAAGCCTTGATCAAGCACATGATCACGGCAATGAAAATGCCGATGACCAATACGACCCAGACTAACGTCGCAATCAGCGAGACGAGGGTGCTAATGATCCCTGAAACCTGACTGCCAACAAGAACCAAAACGACAGTGATAACCCAGATCACTATGCCGATGATGGCGGCGAGAACATTCAACAGCAACGACTGCATCGCATGAAAGCGGACCAGTCGGCTATCTTTTTCAATCAGGAAAAAAATCAGGCCCGATACCCAGCCAAAAATGTACGACAGCAAAGCGGCAACGTTTTCATCGAGTCCCGTACTGGATTTACCAGGGGCTGGGGCGGTTTGAACGGGCGGAGGGTTTTGCATTATAAGTTTCTCCAGTAAGAAAGGGTTTGATCCGGTCGCGACAGGTCCACGAGCCGGAGATATTATCCAACAAGTGCTTCTGAAGCAATGCTTTGTTGATCTTGGCGCGGCAGGTAACTAATGAAAGCCAAAGTTTATGTAAACTTGAAGTCCGGCGTGCTCGACCCGCAGGGCAAGGCCATCCAACATTCCGTCGAGCTGCTCGGGTTCTCGGGTATTTCCGATATCCGGCAGGGGAAATACTTCGAGATTTCGCTCGATGGAACTCTCGATCACCAAAGCGCTCGTGAGTCAATTGAGAAGATGGCGCGGGAAGTGCTGTCCAACCCCATAATCGAAGATTACCGCGTGGAGATTGAAGCGTGAAATTCGGCGTTATTGTTTTTCCTGGATCTAACTGCGACCACGATGCCTATCACGTGATTTCCAAACACGTCGGCCAGCCGGTCGACTTCATCTGGCATCGCGAAACCGATCTTTCGTCGTACGACGCCGTGATTCTTCCCGGCGGTTTCTCTTACGGCGACTATCTGCGCGCAGGCGCTCTCGCTCGTTTTTCGCCCGTGATGAACTCGGTCAAAAAATTCGCCGAGAGCGGGAGGTTTGTGCTCGGAATATGCAATGGTTTCCAGATCCTCTGTGAGGCTGGTCTCCTGCCCGGCGCACTGATTCGCAATCGCGATCTGCACTTCATTTGTGAGCATATTTACGTCCGCGTGGAGACGTCTGACAGTCCTTACACTAATGAATTGAAAAAGGGGACGGTGCTGCGCGTTCCGATCGCGCATGCCGAGGGCAACTACATCTGCGACGACGGCACGCTCGCAGAGCTTCAGCGTGAGGATCGGATCGTATTCCGTTATTGCGAACCTGACGGGACTGTCAGTGACGCAGGAAATCCGAACGGGTCGCGTGACAATATCGCGGGGATCTGTAGCCGCGAACGGAATGTGCTGGGTTTAATGCCGCATCCGGAACGTGCCTGCGAGGACCTGCTGGGTTCGAGTGATGGTCGCGATATTTTCCGCTCACTGGCGGCCACTGTCGCAGCCGCAGTTTAGAAAGTCGTCCACAAAGTTATGAAACGAATACTACCCTTCATCATCATTCTTGTCGTTCTCGGTGTCGCGCTCAGCAGCGCCTGGTACCTGACACGATCGATACCGGCTGCGCAGAATCCTCCGGGAAATCCGGTGCCCGCGTCACCAGCATCGTCTGGTTCGCCAGGTTCACCTGCGCAACCACAACCACCGGCGCCTGTAACCGGCGTTCCGGGAGCTGAGCCGGCGCACACAGCTGGACCGGCGAACGCACCCGTGAAGTTGGAAGAGTTTGGCGATTTCGAATGTCCGCCGTGTGGCATGTTTCATCCGATTCTCAAACAGATGCAGGAAGAGTTTGGCGATAAGTTGCAAGTCACTTTCCGCGAGTTCCCGTTGGTACCAACTCACCAGCACGCGCTGGCTGCTGCATCGGCTGCCGAAGCCGCTGGTCTGCAAGGCAAGTTCTGGGAGATGCATCACATGATCTACGATCACCAGAACGATTGGAAAAAAGAGTTTGATGTGCGGCCGATTTTTGAGGGTTATGCGAAACAGGTTGGCGTTGATGTCGATCGTTACAAACGCGACGTCGATAGTGAGGCGGTGGCGCAGCGAATCATGCTGGACGGAAATCGTGGCCACTCGCTCGGCGTGAAAGGCACGCCAACGGTATTCATAAACGGGCGCGAGGTCCCATTTGAAAATCTTCCGGCGGAGAAACTCCGGGTCGTAATTCAGAACGAGCTCCGGAATGCCGGAAAATGAAAAAGTTTTATATCGGCGTCGCCCTGCTTTCACTACTCGGACTCGCCGATGCGCTGTACCTCACGATTGAACACGTCACCGGCCAAACGGTTCGCTGCACGATTCTTTCCGGTTGTTCGGAAGTGCTCAGCAGTCCGTACGCTGTAGTGGCGGGAATTCCGTTGGCGGCCGTGGGCGCGGCAGCGTATTTCACTGTTTTTAGTCTCGCCATTCTCGCCCTCTTCCGGTATCGCATCGCCGGCAAGATCTTGCCGCCGCTCGTCATCGCGATGTTTTTTGTCAGCGTCTGGCTGTTTTACCTGCAGGCTTTCGTAATCCGCCAGTTTTGCCAGTACTGCCTGATCTCCGCCGCAATCACGACCTGTTTGCTCGTGCTCGTCCTCAGCCTCCGGTGGTTTTCCACAGATTACACAGATTGATTTGTTCCGGCGCGTGCATCCGTGTAAGGTATTCAAATTCAAATCAGACTAAGAAGGTGTAGAAATGGTTCAGCAGCAACCAACAGTCTCGGACATTTTCCGGCGGGCGCAATCGTTGCGAAAAGAGCATTCTGACTGGACGTTAAAACAGCTCAGTCAGCAACTCGTCAAAGACTTTTCGGGTGGGCCATTTCCGCCGCTTCACAATCTGACTATTCCCGAGCAGGACGCGCGCGCCCCCGAAGAAGACTGGACCGCCGGGCTTCCAATCGTCAGACGCGGAATTCAATTCCAGGACTGGAACGAAGTCGTGGCCGGAATAATTCTGAGTCTGGAACAGACGGAAAACTACGAACGCCAGCGTGGTCCGGAAGGAAGTCGTGATGATTGGCACGACCGAACTGTCGGCATCGACGACGCGGTCGCGAAGGGCGTCGGCAAATGGATGCCCGAGGAACTGCTCGCGCTCGCCGAACGAAAAGGAAAAAAATCTGCGTAATCTGTGGATGGCTCTATGAGTTTTCTCGACAATCTATTCCAGGATCCGAAGTACCAAACAACCGATCCGCGTAAGCCGGAAGAGATCGATGATGCGGAGATCATCATCAGTCCCGACACGCGGCGAGAGAAACGAATACCGCCCGGGCAATCACGCACGAAGAAGTGGCCCGTGCTCGATGCGCACGGAACGCCCGATGTCGATCTCGCGAATTGGACGTTCGAAGTTGCCGGACTCGTCGAGCATCCGCTCAAGTGGTCGCTGGATGAGTTCATGCAATTGCCTCCGGTGCGTGTCTACGCTGACTTTCATTGTGTGACGCGCTGGTCGCGGCTCGACAATGTTTGGAGTGGTGTTTCAACGAGAGAGATCGCGCGACTTGCCGGCGTGAAATCGGAGGCGAAGTTTGTGCTGGCCCTGGCTTACGACTACGGTTGGACCACCAACGTTCCGATCGAATATTTTCTGAATGAAGACTCGCTGTTTGCATGGTCTCACGACGGCCAACCAATCGCACCGGAACACGGCGGCCCGGTACGTTTGATCATTCCGCAACTCTATGCGTGGAAGTCGGCCAAATGGATTCGAGGAGTGCGTTTCCTGGAACTGGATCAAGCCGGCTACTGGGAAGAGGGCGGCTATCACATGCGCGGCGTGCCCTGGGGTCCCGACGATGGTGAACGCTTCCGCTGGTCGTGAAAAATTATAGGTCCTATAGGACCAATTGGACCTATGTCAGATCCAAAAGATGCAGCCGCAGTAATTCTCCTCCGCCAGGACACCGATCCCGCAAATCCGGAAGTTTTCTGGGTCAAGCGCAGCGATAAACTCGCGTTTTTAGGCGGATTTCACGCGTTTCCGGGCGGACAAATCGATGCCGAAGACGCTGAAGTCGAGGTCAGAAACGCGCCGAACCGGGAAACGGCCACGATGATCAGCGGCGCCGCGCGTGAGCTGTTCGAAGAGCTGGGCGTGCTTGTTGCTCGCGGCGGTGAAACGCTCACGAAAGGTCAACGAGTTTCACTACTGGACGACCTCGAATCCAAGCGGATGTCATGGCCCGCGCTCCTGAAACACTACGAGTTATATCTCGACGCCGGTGACTTCACGTACGTCGGCCGCTGGGTTACACCACCTTTCAACGCCAGACGTTTCGACACGTGGTTCTTTCTCGTTAAGTGTCCGCCGAAGCAGGAACCCAATGTCGTCGCCGGGGAACTGGCGAGCGGCGAATGGCTGCCGGCGCGAGATGCGTACGATCGCTGGATGAAGGATCAAGTCGTAGCCGTGCCACCAACCTTGCACGCGTTGAGAACTCTCGGCGCGGGCCTCGCTCCAGATCTCGTCGAACGCTTTTTATCAATTCCACATGCACGCGGCGAAATCTGCCGCCGGATCACCTTTCGGCCAAACTACATTTGTTTCCCGGTTCGCACACCGACACGACCTCCGGCAACTCATACCTGTTGCTACATCATTCACAACTCCAAAGAGATGTTGATTGTCGATCCCGGATCACCGTGGGAGGACGAGCAGGAAGCTCTCGCCGCGTGTCTCGACGAAATGATCGCGGACGGCAGGCAAGTGCGGGAGATCATCATTACTCATCTGCATCCGGACCACGTCGGTGGGGTCAACGCGCTCAAGGCACACCTGGGCGGTAAAGTTCCCGTCGCGGCACACGCAAAAACCGCCGAAGCACTGAATGACATTCACGTCGATCGTCTAATCGAAGACAACGACCTCATTACTCTCGAAGGCGAACCGCGGGTCACGCTGCGCGCGCTGCACACTCCCGGACACGCCCTCGGCCACCTCTGTTTTCACGACTCGGATCGCGGCGTGCTGCTCACGGGCGACAACATCGTCGGCGTTGGTTCCGTGCTGATCGATCCCCCGCAGGGAAATATGCGTGCCTATCTCGACTCGCTTGAACGAATGCGCTCGTTACCAAATCTCACCGTTCTACTCGGCGGTCATGGTCCGGCGGTCGCGGCTCCTTACCAAAAGATCGACGAATACATCTCACATCGTCTCGAGCGCGAACGAAAGATTCTCGAAGCCGTACGCGCCGGGGCTACAACGCCCCAGCAAATCGTCGCGCGCGTCTACACCGACGTTTCCCCGAAAGCGCACGCAATGGCCGAACGTGCAGTGCTGGCGCATCTCGAAAAACTCCGCGACGACGGATTGCTGTCTGTGTAATCTCTGGATAAAGAGTTAGAATCTCTCCCCGACCAAAATATATGGATTACCCAAGAACCCTTCGCGAACTCAGGGCGGCCAGGTATCAACCCCTCTCCGTCAAAGACGAACTGCGTCTCAACCTAATTCGAAAGCTACGCTCAGGCGAGAAGTTGTTTCCCGGCATTGTCGGTTACCAGGACACGGTGATTCCGCAACTGATCAATGCCATCTTGTCGCGGCACAACGTCATCCTGCTCGGCCTCCGCGGTCAGGCAAAGAGCCGGATAATCCGGCTCTTCACGGATCTTCTGGACGAGCGCATACCCATCATCGCCGGCTCTGAAGTTAACGACGATCCGTTTCGGCCCATCTCCGCTTACGGGCGGCAGACGCTCGAGCAACACGGCGAACTGACACCTCTCGAGTGGATCGGACGCGATGCACGTTTTGTCGAGAAGCTTGCGACACCCGATGTGACTGTGGCGGACATCATCGGCGACGTCGATCCAATCAAGGCAGCGAAAGGTGGTCACCTGCTAAGTGATGAGTTAACGATTCACTACGGTCTGCTGCCACGCGCGAATCGCGGCATCTTCGC
>Ga0068871_100000901_pt1 | contig 19793 bp, 20 predicted proteins | sample KBSMisM72_FD_72750 | JGI IMG/M metagenome (GOLD analysis project Ga0068871, IMG submission 72750) | Miscanthus rhizosphere microbial communities from Kellogg Biological Station, Michigan, USA - KBS Miscanthus M7-2 | ecosystem: Host-associated > Plants > Roots > Rhizosphere > Soil ...
ACGCAGCGAGATTCTGAATTCCGGAGTCTGGCGAAACATCGCCATGTTCATGAACGAAGAAATGCAGACCACCATGTTCCAGCCGGTCGGCGGAATGGGCATGATCGGCAAGGCCTTCGCCAAGCAGATCCAGCCGATGATCACCTACAATGCCAAGGTGACCAAGATGATCCAGGACAAGAGCGGTGTGACGGTTACCTACACCGACACGGGCACGGGCGCCGTCACGACGGCGAAAGCCGATTTCTGCGTCTGCACCATGGCGCTGAGTGTGCTGAATCAGGTCGAAAACAACCTGTCGCCGGCCAAGAAGGCGGCGATTCGCGCCGTGCCCTATGGTTCGTCGGTGAAATACGGACTGGAAATGAAGACCCGTTTCTGGGAAGACGAAGATTATATCTATGGCGGTCACAGCTTCACCAACCAGGACATCAGCCTGGTTTCCTATCCCAACTACAATTTCTTCAAAGAAGGTCCGGCGGTCCTGATCGGTTGCTATTCCGGCGGCCGCGCCGCCATGCGCCTGACCGGCATGTCGTCGGCACAGCGTATCGAGACCTGTTTGCAGCAGGGCGCTGTGTTCCATGGCGACAACTATCGCAAGAACTTCATCACTGGCGCGGGTGTTGCCTGGAACCGGGTGCCTTGGACGTTGGGCAGCTGCGGCCAGTGGACGGAAGAAACCCGCAATACGCACTATCAGAAGCTGGTCGAGGTTGAAGATCGCATTGTGCTCGCGGGCGAGCACGCGTCCTATATCGGCTGCTGGATGGAAGGCGCGGTGACGTCATCTCTCGACGCTATCAAGCGTCTGCACAAGCGCGCTTTGGAGGCCTGATCTAATGCATTCTCTTGTTTGTCGTTCTTTTTTGGTGGGCGTGATCGCCCTGGCCTCCGATCCCGGATGGGCGCAGGACATGGGTGGTCCCGAAGGCGCGGTCAAGGCGCGGGAACCAATCACGGGTGAGCAGATATTTCACCAGGTCTGCCAAGCCTGCCACCAGGCAGATGCCAAGGGCGCAACCGGTGCCGCCACAGTTCCGGCGTTGGCAAAGAACCCCCACTTGGCCGAGCCCGGCTTTCCCATCGGGATCGTGAGCGACGGGCGTGGCGGAATGCCGCCGTTGCACCTGACGGCGGAACAGGCCGCCGCAGTTATCACCTATGTTCGGACCCATTTCGGGAACCACTACACCAAGACGGTCACCGCAGCCGACGTCAAGCTGTATACGGGTGAATAATAGCCGAGGCAGCCCGCATTGGGCTGTTGTCGCTTCCAGGCCCCCGTCATCGCGGGCGGAGCGCGCAATGACGCCGGCACAAAGCTTGAGGCAGTCCACTGACAACCTTTTGCGCCTCTGTGACAAGCAGGTACGCCTGTTGCGCCGGCCTGATGGTAGCAACCCTCTTCGCTTGGGGAATGATTGTGCTGGGGAGCGTGGCGCCGGCAAAGGCTGAACCCGCAATTCAGCGCTCTGACGCCCCCGCGGTCGAGGGCAGATGGATTCCTGACGCCCGCTTTACCTTCCTGAAAATGGGATATTGTGTCCGCATTTATCGCTGTGTAGCGCCCGAGCAGATAAAGGCCGGCGCCAGGCAATTTACTCCGGAGAAAAAGAAGCAGACGGGCATGTGCAAGCCGGGCGTGGATAGCCTCGATTATTGCGGGCTCTGCGAGACGGACGAGCCAAAGGAGCCCTGCACCTACAATCTCAAATGATTTCGGTGTCGTTTGCGAATGTGACGCCGACGCCCTGCCCGGTCGTCCGCCTCTCACCCATGGTCTCCTTAAACCGTACCAGCCTTGGCAAAAATGGTATGCTGCCGTTGGAACATGCTTGGATCGATGGCCAAACGGAGCGAGACCATGACCATTTGCAAATGGGGAATCTGGGCGGCGGCATTGGTGCTGGCGATGCGTGTCTGGCCGGCGGTTGCTCAGAATGCCGCAAACCAGTTCGAACGGGGGTATCCGGCGGAAGTCGCGCTGGATGACGAAGGCGACAAGGGGCTTCTGTTCCGCCGCTTTCCCGGTTCCCAGCGTCTGTACACCTACGATCTGGACAAAACCAATCAATCCGAATGCAACCTGGGCTGCGACGGCCCCCGGCCGCCGGTCTATGTCGCATGCAGCGCGACGCCCATGCCGGACTGGGCGGTCGTCAAGCGGTACAATGGCCTCTGCCAGTGGGCCTATAAAGGGCGCCCACTCTATACCTACTTCCACGATGAGCCAAACGAGCCCACAGGGGATGGCGAAGCCGGGGTATGGCACCTGCTGGGCTATCTCAAGCAGCGCTAGATTGTTGCGCTAGGGCAAGGCGCGCTGGGAACTCCGCAAAACCTCGTGTTGCCGGTGGTCACTGAGGGCGGCAGGCGCCGCTGTGACGGCTTGACGTTGTCGCCCCACCCGGCCACGGCCCTTGTGCGGTTCATCACCACGGGCTTTATTTCCGATGCACCGGCCAAATAACACTACAAAAACAAGAGGGGAAACGATGAAACGCTTCTGGATTGCCTGTCTGATCGCTGCGTTGGGCATTGCCGGCGTGCGCGCGGCGGACGCTCAATCCGCCCCGGCGCAGACCGCGCCCGCGACCTCTCAAGACGCATCCCCTGCCCCCGCCGGCCCTGTGGTGCCGGACGCCGCCCCAGGCATTTTCACGGCGCAACAGCGCGGCCCGGCGCGCTTTCACTTGGTCGTGACCGGCCACGCCTTCACGTCGCGCGAGGCGATCGAGAAATATCTCGCCTATCGCGCAGCAAAGCTGACAATGGATCAGCATTTTTCCTGGTTCAGCCTTGTCGAGAGTCGCGCAAAGGGCGACACCGCGCCTGTACCCAAGCCCGATCCGTCCGGCCCGCGCTACAGCTTCCGGCTGGAATTCTTCCGCCCGGTATGGCGCTACAGGACCGCTTCCGCGCCCGCGATGCGGAGATGGAGCCCGTTTTCCGGCGCCGCCTTCTTCGCCGATGATCCCAAGAAGATTGCCCAGTATGAGGTGAGCGCCGACATTGTGCTGCACAAGGGCATGGTGGCGGACGACAATCCGCTTGCCTTCGACGGCAGCGCGCTTTCCCAGTTCCTGCTCAACCAGGTTGCGCCGCCGCAATAAACAGATTGCCAGCAAGGAGATCATCATGACCATGCATCGCCGCACATTCGCCGCCCTCGCCGCCGGATTCAGCCTGGCCGGAGGCATTGCCCGCGCCGCAGGCAAGACCGTCGAGGTGAGCATGCAGCAGGCGCCCAAAGGCCTGTTCGTGCCGGACACCGTCACTATCAGTGTCGGCGACACGGTGAACTGGACCAATCCCGGCGTGATTACCCATACCGTGACGTTCGATCCCGCCCAGGCAGCCACTGCCGGCAACGTCTCGCTTCCGTCCGGCGTGGCGCCCTTCGGCTCCGGCGACATGGAAGAGGACGCGACCTACAACCATACCTTCACCGTCAAGGGCACTTATAAATATGTCTGCAAATACCATGAGGCGATGGGCATGGTCGGCACGGTGATCGTCTCGTGACAAGGCTCGACCGCCGCGCCATGGTGGCTGCGATGGCGGCGCTGGGGGCGGCGTCGTGGCGCGCCAGCGCGGCGTCGGCGGGACGGATCACCACCCTTGTCGGCACCGGCGTGGCGGGGCTGGCGGCGGATGGCGAACCGGCCGCAACCGCGGCAATCAACAATCCCTTCGGTGTTGTGATCGGTCCCGATAGCCGGCTTTATTGGGCCGACTTCGCCAGCAACCGGGTGATGCGGCTGGACTTGCGCACAAGGCGCGTCGCGGTGATTGCCGGGACCGGCGAGAAAGGCCATGCCGGCGATGGCGGTCCGGCCGCAAAGGCGCTGATGAGCACCCCGCATGAAGTCCGCTTCGACACGGCGGGAAACATGTTCGTCGCCGAACGCGACGCCCATGTGGTGCGCCATATCGACATGAAGAGCGGCGTGATCTCCACCGTCGCAGGCACCGGTATTCGCGGTTACAGCGGCGATGGCGGCCCTGCGGCGGCGGCACAGTTGGCGCAGCCGCACAGCATTGCCTTGGACCGGGACGACAATCTCTATATCTGCGACATTCTCAACAACCGCATCCGTCGGCGGGACCCGAAAACCGGTATCATCACCACCTTCGCTGGCACAGGGGAAAAAGGGGAAACCCCCGACCAGGCGTCCCTGGACGGCACCCCCTTGCTGGCGCCGCGCTCCATCGATATCGGAGCGGATGGCACGCTCTATCTGGTGCTGCGCGAGGGCAACAAGGCCTTTACCATCGATCCCGCGCGGCGCATCCTGAAACGCCTGGCCGGCACGGGGGCGATGGGCTATGCGGGCGATGGCGGCCCCGCGCTGGCGGCGCAGTTCCGCGGCCCGAAGGGCGTGGCGCTTTCAGCGGACGGCGCGCTCTATATCGCCGATACCGAAAATCATGTGATCCGCAAGATCGTGCTGGCGAGTGGAATCATTTCCACCGTCGCGGGCACGGGCGAACGCGGCGATGGGCCCGATGGCGATGCCCTGGCTTGCAAACTCAACCGGCCGCATGGCGTGTTCGTTCACAGCCATATGCTTTATATCGGCGACGCGGAGAATAATCGTATCCGAACCCTCGCGCTTTAGGCCGTCACAGCCCAATCCGCTTGCGTTAGCCGCCCTCAGGCCATGATCTCGGAGACGGCCCTGTTGGTGAGGTTGGATTCGCTGCCCCAGTGATCGACCGAAAGACCCATCAACTGCTGTACCGTCAGACTCACGCGGGTGACGGTTTCGCTGTTGCCCGCGACATGCAGCCCCGTCTTCATCCGGCCATTGGCCGAACCGGCCAGTATCATGGGAATGCCATCCACCGCATGCAGCTTGGCATAGCTGGTGTCGGTATAGGCCATCACCAGACTGTGATCGAGCAAGGTGCCGTCGCCTTCCTTGATGTCGTCCAGCGCCGCCAGCAGAGCCGCGTAACCTTCCATACTGTAAGTGCTGAACTTCGAGGTCACCGGCTGATAGCCGAGAGTCCCATCAACCGGCTCTTCATGCGTGGCCTGGTGGAAAGGCTGGGAGTCGCCAGGCATGAAGATGGTCGAGGCGGGCTCGGAAAAAGCCATGTTGAAGACCCGCGTCTGGTTGGTGGCCAGACCGATGGCCAGGAGCTTGGACATAACCGGCGTCACCTTGCGCAGCATCGGCACCGACTTGCTGACCGGCATTTCCTCCGGCGCTTGGGGAATCGACACTTTGGCGATCATCTCCGGACGCTGCAGCTCCACGGCCATGGTCTGCTCCAGCTCGCGCACCGACGTGAAATACTGGTCAAGCCGCGCCTTGTCGGAGGCGCCGACATTCTGCATCAGCTGCTTGCGGTCGTCCGCGACCACCGAAAGCACGCTTTGTTGCAGCATCACCTGCGGATCGGGCTTCCAGTCGCCTTTGGACGGATCCTGGAATCCGGGCCCGAACAGCCGCGTGTAAAGACCAAGCGGCGTTGTCTCGGGCGGATTGGCATTGCTGCCACCCAGGCTGGAATAGCTCTCACGCTTGTTGCCGGAGCAGGATACTTCGATGGATTTGAAGCGCGTGCCATGGCCGATGGCATCGGCGATGGTCTGGTCAATGGTCTGGGCCTCGAAGATGGTGTCGCTCTTGGGCGCGATGCCGGTGGTGATGGCGGCAAGGCCCGTCCAGTGCTGGATGTTGGTCCTGTTGTCCACATAGGCCCGATAGCCGCTCATCAGGTTCATCTTGGCCTTGAACGGCTTGAGCGAAGCAAGTTGCGGCGTGTCTTCGTAATTGGCGCCCGTGCTCTTGGGCAGAAAGAGCGCCTTGGTGAGGCCGCAACCCCAGAAGAAGGTGCCGAAACGGGTGGGAATCGGCTTGCCAGTGGCCGCCATCGCGCGGCCACTATCGTCCAGGAAACAGTCGAGGAACGGCAGCGTCACCATGGCGGTGGAGCCGTGGAACAAGCCACGAAGGAGAATTCGGCGGTTATGGGCCATGGCAATCTTCCTGTTCAGTGCACAACATCGTTCATTGCGGTCTTGGTCTTGGACTGCTCCACCTTCGGCTGCTCTGGCGGCGGCGCGCTGAAGAATTGCGGGCTTGTGGCCAGCGCCTTCAGCAATACCGGCAGACGATAGCCGCCCGCCGTGAAGCTATCCATCTGTGTGCGCACCATGGCGGCGCTGACACGCTCGCTGCTGGCGCCCACGCCATAGGCATAGGCCTTGCGCGCGAAGCAGGCGGCAACTTTGGGATTGTCGTGCAACACCTTGCCCAGGCCGGTTGCCCCCACGAAATTCTGGCCCTGCAGCGTGGCCGACACATCGATAGGCTGCCCATTCTCCTGCACACGGCGCACCCCGATGCTGTCGAATTGTTCAAGCGAAAGCCCGATGGGGTCGCTGTGGGTGTGACAGGAAGCGCAGACGCCATTGGTGGCATGGGCCATCAGCCGCTGGCGTACCGTCTTGAGAGTGGGATTGCTGACATCGTTGATGATGGAAAAGTCCACATTGGGCGGCGGGTTGGGCGTGGGCTGGCATAGGAAGATATCCAGCACCGCCACGCCGCGCTTGGTGGGCGAGGAGCGGCCCGGATGCGAGAACATGCCGAGCATGGAAACCTGGGTCAGCAATCCGCTGCGCCCCGCATCCTCGGGGAACTCATAGGGCATCCAGTCGGAATTGAATTTGAACGGCACGCCATAGATCGAAGCAAGCGTGCGGTTGATGAATGTCTTGCGCGTGGTCATGAGGTCGCGCATATCGCCGTTCCGCTTCAGGGTCAGGTCGATCGCTGTGCGCAACGTCTCTTCCTTGGCCGAATCGGCAACGCCGCCCATGAATTTGGGATAGATGGTTGGGTCTTTTGAGATGTTGCCGAACGTGTCCAGCTCAAAATAGTCGGCAAAAAACGCCCGCATGCCGGTTTCCAGCCGCGGCGAAGCCATCAGCCGGTCCACCTGCCTGCTCACCCCATCCGGCGTGGCAAGCGCGCCGTTCTGCGCCGCGGCCAATAGCTCGGCATCGGGCGTCGTGTCCCAGAACAGGTAGCTGAGACGCGCGGCGCGGCTGTAATTGTCCAGTGTGTTGTCCTTCGCCGAAGCGGTTTCGACCCGGAACAGGAATTGGGGCGAAGAGATCAGGCTCGCCAGCGCGTAGCGCAGGCCGGTGTAGAAATTGCCGGAGGATTTGGCGATGCTCGCGGCCAGGGCCGTGCGTGCCTTGAGCTCGGCGCCTGTCAGCGGGCGGCGAAACAGAATCAACCCGTAATGGGAGACGGCTTCACCCGCGCACTTGTCATCCGGCGCGGTTGCCGTTTTCGGGGTGCAGGAAATCAGCTTGCCGCGGTTCTTCTCATCCACCACTTGGGCGGCAATCCGGTCGGCCATTTTGGAATAGCCTTCGAAACCGGCCGGCGTGATGGACAGGATCGCGGAACTTGAGGCAAGCAGGCCACCGACGCGGCGCTCGGGCTCGAACCTGCCCTGCACATCGATGGCGGAGCCAAAAATGTCGGCGATGGAATTGCGATATTCCGTCTCCGTCAGCCGGCGCAGACCGGCAACATAATTGGCGGGCGACGCCGCGAAAGATGCCGTTTCAAGAGCAATATTCATCAAGCCGGCACAGGCAAAGGCGATTGCGATAGTGTGGCGCCGGATTCCCGTATCTTTCATATTGTCGAATCCAATTTCTTACCGGTCCGCGGAAGCAACAGTCGGCGACGCACCATTATTGACCTGCAATCCGTCTTTGGACGGTTGCGGGCGCGGTCCGGTCCTGCGGGCGGGCTCGGGCGAGATTGCTCCGGTTGTGACAGCCTTCCAGAACAGCGCGCGCTCGATCTCCGCCCGGTCGCTGGTGAGCGGTTCATTGATGACAGCCGGTGTTTCCGGATCGACCACGAAGGCAGGCCGCGCCAGGAAACGGAAGGCCGTGGATATCGCGGTATTTTCGCCGGTCTTGGGGTCGGGAATGCCGTCTGCATTGCGCTTCAAGGCGTAATACATCGCGATCTGGTTTTGATAATAGGTCGTCTCGCGCGACTGGCCCCCGGAAGGAACATTGAACGTGTCCTTGCTGTAAACCATGCGAAAGTCCTGATAGCCGCCCGCCAGGCCGGACAGTCCGCCATCAGGTTGCATTTGCAGCCGCACGCGGCCCTTGAACAGCACAGCCTCGCCGCGGTTGGTCTCGTACCAGGCGAAGGCCGGCATGTGCAGCTCCGCCAACGGCTCGGTTTCGACCACGCCATTCTTGATCGTCGCCTTGAGCGACGAATATTGCGCGGTCTTTACGATGCGGAAGGAGTAATCCGACACCGCGTTTCCCATGGCGTCTTTCACGATATGGTCGGGGGAATAGCCGATCTCCACCCGCGCATTGCTGTCGTTCATGGGATCCTGGTTGCCGGAGACACGCACAACCATGGTGTAGAGCCCCTCGAGCATCTTGTCGTTGCCCCGATTGCTCAGATAGCCCTGATAGGCGACGCCGCGATAGGAATTGCCGCAACCCATTACCCGGTAATAGGCATTGTCGATGCCGCGGCGTCCGTCAGGGCTGGTGAATCCGCCGGTCTTGGCATTCCCGTCAAGATCGAAGCCTTCGGCGATTTTGCCGGTGACTTCCTGTACCCCAGGATCGGGCGCGCCGAAGGGATTGATGTAGGTTTCGATATCCTTGCGGAAGCCGCGATGCGCCAGCGCGTTGGTCATCACCGCGGTGGGATCCTTGCCGGTTTCGGTCACCGTGCGGGTGAGTTGGCGCACCTCATCATCGCTGCGCCATGCGGTCTTCAATATCTGGCGGTAATTGTTATCCGGGTTGGCCCCCTTGGGACAGTCGGAGCCCGGATCGGTCGCACCGGTTTTGGCCCCATAATAGAAGGCCGGTTCATAGTTCCCGACAACATACCCGCGCACCCAGGGGGCGCAGACTGCCGGTGCCGCAAACAAGACGGTCATTGCCGTGACCAGGACGGCTTTCTTCATGGCATTTCCCAGTTTTACAGGCGTCTTTTATGTTTACAGGCGTCTATCGCACCCCCAGGCGGATGATAGTCCTGTTTGCCCAGGGCAACAATCCGCCGGTTGTAACGCTTCTTGTCACTTTCCCGGCGGCGGACCCGCCACGGCGCGCGGGCACTTGGGGGTCGTGGCGCTGGACCACCACAACGCGAACTGCGTCGGTTCCTGAAAATGGGGAACCAGGCCGGTCGAAATCCCGGGAACCGGGTTGCCCCAATCGAGGCAGTTCGCCCTCATCACGCACATTCCTTGCGCGCCGCTACGCCCGCAGAGGTGAGACATTTCGTCATTGCCGGAATTTCCGGCGGCAAAAAAAGGCTCTGGCGACACCGAATGTCTTGGCCCTCAGTGTGCAGTGCATCACGATATTGCCACATATATTCGTATTTCTAAGGCCGTCATTCGGAACCCATGCAACAGCGAGCCCCCGGAAATCTGCCCGCCTTGACCGGACTGCGCGGCATCGCGGCGGTGTGGGTTCTGCTGTTTCACATCTTCAAATTTCAAACCATCAGGATTCCGGTCATTGACCAGGGTTATGCCGGGGTGGACATCTTCTTTCTTCTCAGCGGCTTCATCCTTTCCCATGTTTATATGCGCAGCGATCCGCTGACCGTAAAAGAATATTTCCGTTTCCTGGGTGTCAGGCTGGCGCGTATCTACCCGCTGCACCTTTTCACTTTGTGCAGTCTTTTGATCATTGTGGTGGCGTTCCCGGACTTTGCGGCGTCCTACAGAAAAAATCCGGGGGCGCTTGGCCTCGGGGCCTTCGTGGCCAATCTGTTCCTGGTCCAGAATTGGGGGTTCAGCGCCTATCAGAGCTGGAACGCGCCGTCATGGTCGCTCAGCGCGGAATGGCTCGCCTATCTTGCTTTTCCCTTCCTGCTGCCGTTCCTCAAGGACACCAAGTCCGGATCGTTCTTGATCGCGCTGTCGGCGGCGGTCCTCGCATCCATGGTCTGCTTTCTCTACTTGGCCGGTCATCACACACTCGATGTCACGGAAAGAGCGGGCATGGTTCGGATGGCGGGGGAATTTGCCGCCGGTTGTCTGCTGTATGGCGCCTTCGCCAGAGGCTGGCGGATTTTCTCAACCCTGGGCCTGGCCGGGATGGCCGTTATGCTGGGCGCCGGCCTGCTGTTCCCGGCGCTAAATCTTTTATTGGTGTTTGGCTTCGCGCTTTGCGTCTTGTTGGCGGCGCAGGGACAGACCGGCTATGCGAGATTTTTGGAATGGCGCCCGATTCTTTTTCTCGGGGAGATCTCTTATTCCCTCTACATGACCCATCTCATCGCCATTCGGCTGTTCAATTGGCTGACAGAAAATGGACGCGGTTGGAGCAGTGCCGCAACGATTGCGACCATCCTGGTCATCGTGCTGGCCGTGTCGGTTGCGACCTATCATTTTGTCGAACTCCCCTCCCGGAAATTCGGGCGCCGGCTGGTGCTTCGTCCGGCGCGGTTAACGATCGCCCAGCCCTCGCTTCCCGCCTGAGTTCGCCGCCGTATCTCACTTCCCCGGCGGCGGACCCGCCACGGCGCGCGGGGCATTGAGGGCCGTGGTGCCGGATACGGCCGCGGTCGGACCGTAGTGCGGCAGCGGCTGGTTCAGCTCATAGGCGCCCAGGTCGGGAGCGCGTCCGATAAAACTGTCGGTGATGGTGGGAAGGAAAACACCCTTGTCGATTGCGGCGCTGCCGGTTTTGAGACGGAAATCGTAATCCTCGGGACTGCGCAGGCGTTGGGGATCGGTTTCGCCGGCCGGCTGGACATTGCGGAAAACGCCCAGCGTCACGGCGAGGCTGTGCTTGTCCTGCCCGGTGGCCTTTTGATAGTCCGCCAAGGTGGCATAGCTGCGCCTGACCAGCGGGTGGCTGAAATCGGCGGCGGCGGCGAAGTCCGGCGAGGCCCAGCCGAAGGCGTAAGCCGCGCCCGCATTGGCGCCGAAGCCGTTGTAATCGGAGGTGGAATAGTTGGTGAAGGTCTTGAGATCGAAGACCGGCTGCTTCCAGCCATCGCCGACGAACAGATTGTTGCGGAAATGAACGTTGGAAACCGGGCCCAGCATCGGGCCCTGCCCCACAAAGGTATTCTGATAGACCAGTACGCCCGCCGATGTATCCAAGAGCTTGAGCGGACCGCCGGTGGTGAGGTCGTAAGCCAGGTTTCGATAGATATAGACCGGTCCGCCGAAGCTGGGCTGGGTACTGAAGGCGGCGCCGGTGGAATTGAAACAGCGATTCTCGAAGATGCGGATATTGTGCTGGCCACCATCGGCTTCGATGCAATTGTCGGCGATGTTGTACATGTCGTTGCCATAGAAATCGATCGAGGCCGGCTGCTGCTCCGGCCTGTCGCTGGGAGCGCCGTAGGTGGCAACGTCGATTCCGTCGTGAAAATTGGCGACATAATTGTGAGCCACGACATGGCCTTGGCCATAGAGTTTCACCGCATATTCGGACGTGGTGAGGGCGGGGAAGCCGGGGAATTTCCCCCAAACGTCGGGGCGGTACCAGCTTTCCAGTTTGGTGGGATTGTGGCGGCCGATAAAGACGTTGTCGGCGATATAAAAGTCGCGCGACGCGGCCCAGTCGCTTTGTACGCCATGGCCCACATCCTCGAGCCGCGAGCCGGTAAGGGTAAAGCCGCTGGCGCCGGCGATATTCTTGATCCCCAGCAGGAAGGCGACATTGGTGTTGCGGACAGTGACGCCTTCGAAGCTGTTATAGTTGGCGGCCATCATGTTGAAGAGGGTCTGGGCACCGTCGCCGTCAAAGATCACTTCGCCGTCGCCCGCCGCCTTGATGGTGATTGGCTTGTCTTGTGTGCCGCTCTGGGTGAGGTAGTAGGTGCCATCGAACGGCGTGCCATAAGCGGGCACGTCGGCGGCAAAACCGAAATATTTGAAGCGCTGGTCCTGGTAGAGGCCGGCATGCACCAGGATCACGTCGCCCGGCACCACCCGGGGCGGTTCGGCATTGTAATGATCGGTCTCGTCCGAGCCGTAATAATAGGCTGCCATCAGGCCGAAAAAGGCGGGCTGCTGCATCGGTCCTTTAAAACCGAAGGGATAGACATGATAGACATGCCCGCCTTTGGCGATGGTGGGCGCGGGCCGGGTTCGGACGGTGACCGACTGCTCCGCCGTGCCGGTGACGCCGTCGGGATCGATGAGGACGAAGCGGCACTCATATTCGGTGTCCGGCGCCAGGCCCAGAATGCTGCCCGCGAACATGTTGGGGGTGGTGTAGAGATAGAAATTGCGCTCTCCGGAATGGGGCTTGGGGCCGGGAATCTGCTCGCGCTGCAACCGCATCATGGGCAGGGCGTCGCGCCACTGGCTCTCGCCCTTTTTGCGATAGGTCACGGCGACGGCAGCGTTGCGATTGTCGTCGCCGGCGATGTGCCATTCGAAGCCCAGCGACAGCAGGGTGGGGCGTTCGGTGATGAACGCCTCCGCCCGGGTGGCGTTCAGGGATTGGGCCTCACTGGGGGCCTGGGCCGAAACCGACAACATGGCGGTCATAAGCGCGACAATTTTCCAACCCATCCGCATATGTGATTCCCGCCTGTTGAAGCTGGTGGTTATCGGCGGGCGAAAATCATGCGCCGTCAAGGGGAAGTCTCAGGGGATTGGGCTCGCCGGCGCATCGGCATTCCAGCCGCCGGCAATGGACGCCGAAGGCCCTTTCGCATTTGCAACAAAATGACGGCGGACGCCTGATGCCTGCCTGGCGCACTATCGTCACAAGTCTAATCTCTAAATTTTTCCGCAAATGCCATTTCCGACTCTTCAAAACCGCGGGCATTTCTTCACGGATTGGAAGGGGGGAAATCCTTTATGATGGCTTTGCAATGGCATTGCTTGAGGACGTCATGCACCGGATGAATTTTTCACAGGCTGGCATACCGCAAAAGGACAATCACACGGCAAACCCGCTGCTGCTGTTTCTGGCGTCGGGCGTGTGCGCAGCATGGCTGGTTGAAACCCTGCTCGCGCAATTCGGCATGTAGCGCCCGAACCCGCGTGGCGTTGCGCGACGCGGAGCTTTTGGATGTCGCGCGCCGGACGGCTTGTATCGCTGGCCCCGCAGAGCCATCTTGCGGTCATGGCGAATCCCAAACTCACGCCGCGTCAGCTTGAACTGATAGCCAGGGCCCTGGCCGAACCCCGGCGGGTGGAAATCCTCAAGCAGGTCGGCGCCGGTGATGGCACCGTTGGCTGCAGCGACCTGCAGGAATATCAGAAAGTGACGCCGGCCACACTCTCCCACCACATCAGGGAGTTGGAGAATGCCGGACTGGTCGGCATCGCGCGCCAGGGCAAGTTCATGAAACTCAGCCTGAACCGGCCGGTGCTGGACGCGTATCTGGCCCAGCTCGCCAAGATTTAGAGCCCTCCCCTTCGCGCGCGTCGGCGCACAGGAAGGGGCGAAGCAGCGCGGCGCGCGACAGCGCAGTAAGCCGCGCGAGCCAGGGCAGCCGTAGCACCAATCTGTTGCGAGAGGGGTTACGGAGAAGTTGTCGTTGTTGGGACGACCTGCATATTGTTCTGGGCGGCACCGCCATTGGAGCCACCGGTGCCCGCCGCCACCACCACCACCGCGATGATGGCACCCGCCCCCACCAATGCCAGACCGGTGCGTGCTTGTTGCGCTCCTTTTACGCCCGCCATGCGGCCAGGCTTGAGCGGACTGGGCTGGGGAGGATGGGCGGGTGCGGTCGCCTCGGTTGCCAAGGCAAAGGTCGTGGTCAAAGCCAAAAAAGTGCCCGCCGCAATAAAGTTGAAAATCCGCATCGCTCGCCTGTAATCCCCTAAACACCTCTTTCGCCTGTCAATTTGACAGAATTGCGACAGGCCGGGAAACAGGACGCAACTTGCTGCACCTCTTGAAAAGACCGCCCATAATTATGATGTTCATCTAACTATCGAAACATATGAGGCATTCATGAACAGCAATCTTCAAGGCAAAGTAGCGGTGGTGACCGGCGCATCCAAGGGTATCGGCGCGGGTATCGCCCGTGCCCTAGGCGCCGCCGGCGCCGCGGTGGTGGTGAATTACGCATCCGACAAGGCTGGAGCGGACAAGGCCGTGGCCGACATCAAGGCCAAGGGCGGCAAAGCGGTTGCGGTCAAAGGCGACGTTTCCAAAACCGCCGATGTGAAACATCTGTTCGATGAAACCCGCAAAACCTTCGGCAAGCTGGACGTATTGGTCAACAATGCGGGCGTCTTTAAATTCGCGCCGCTGGAGGAAACCACAGAGGCGGAATATCAGCGCCAGTTCGGCATAAACGTGCTGGGTCCATTGCAGGCGACCCGCGAGGCGCTCCCGCTGTTCGGGCCGGATGGCGGCAGCGTGATCAATATTTCCTCCATCGTCAGCCGCATGGGCATTCCGGGTTCGTCCATCTATGCCGGAACCAAAGGCGCACTGGACACCATAACCCAGGTGCTGGCCTCGGAACTGGGTTCGCGCAAGATCCGCGTTAATTCCATCAATCCGGGCATGGTGGAAAGCGAAGGCACCCATACCGCGGGCTTTATCGGCAGTGATTTTCAGAAGGACGTCGAAGCCAAGGCGCCGCTGGGCCGCATCGGCCAGCCGGAAGACGTCGCCAAGGTTGCGGTATTTCTCGCGAGTGACGACTCCGCCTGGCTGACGGGGGAGCGAATCTCCGCCTCCGGCGGCCATCGTTGAAACTGGCGCATGCCCCGTTTATGACGGGGCATGCGTTTTTCCGGCAAACACGTGTTGGTGACGGGCGCCGCGTCCGGCCTGGGGTTTGCCATTGCACAAGCCGCCAAGGCGGAAGGCGCCATGATTACCGCGATCGACCGCGTTACCGCGCCGTTTGACAATAGCCGCATCTGTGACATCGCCGATGAAGACCAGGTGAGGCGCGCTTTGTCCGGCCTGCCGCGCCTGGATGCGGTGGTCAACAGCGCCGGCATCGCACGCCGCGCCAAGGTCGATGAAACCGACATGGCGGATTTCGATGCGGTCATGAGCGTCAATGTCCGCGGCGCCTTTCTGGTTTCCAAACACGCCCTGCCCCATCTGCGCGCCTTTGGCGGCGCGATCCTGCATTTGTCGTCAGGGGTGGCGACCACCGGCATCCGCAATCGCGCCGCCTATACCGCCAGCAAGGGCGCGATCCTGTCGCTGACCCGCAACATGGCGCTGGATTATGCAGCCGACAAAGTGCGGGTGAACTGCCTCTGTCCCGGCTTCGTCAACACACCCCTGCTGGCCAGCATCCCACCCGAGCGCCGCGCCAAGCTGGCCGCCCTGCATCCGCTGGGCCGGCTGGGAGAGCCGGACGACATCGCGCCCATGGCGCTGTTCCTGATTTCGGATCAGGCGTCCTGGATTACCGGCCAGGCGATTGCCGTCGACGGGGGATTCAATGTCGGCCACATGGACGAGGTTTAGGGTGCTTGTCTTTGGCCTAGCTTTTCTTTGCGAGCAAAGCGAGCTTAGAAAAGCTGGCCCCGCTTCGAGCCCGCGAAGCGGGCGAGGGCGGTAGGCCAGTCGCATACAGCCGAAATCCAGCGCACCGGATCATGAGCTTGGACTTTTGGACACAATTGGGACAAGACAGTTTTCTAGACCGCAGGCTAAGTTAGCCCGCCGCCACGGACACCGCTTTTGACTGGATTTATCGACGCCCGCTCGCTCCCCGCCGCCACGGTTCTGGAGCCGGACCTCGCCATTATCGGCGGCGGCCCGGCGGGTATCAGCTTGGCGCTCGCGCTGGCGGGTGCCAAGCTGAACATCCTGCTGCTGGAATCCGGCGGGATGAATTTCGATTCCAAAACCCAGAAGATGTATTCCGGCGCCGAAGCGGGGGTGCGCTACACTGCGCTGGATGCTGGACGCTTGCGCTTCCTAGGAGGCAGCAGCAATCACTGGGGCGGCTATTGCCGGCCGCTGGACGAAGCGGACTTCGCGGTGCGCGATTGGGTGCCCCATTCCGGCTGGCCGATCACCCGCAAGGCGCTCGAGCCCTATTTCCAAAAGGCGCAGGCGTTGTGCGAGGCCGGGCCCTGGATCTACGACAAAGGCAACGAAGCGCAGGAAGGACCGCTGCTGCCGCTGGGCAAGGGCGGCCTCTATACCAGCTGGTTCCAGTTTTCCAAGACCCGTGACAGCGTGCTGCCCACCTATTTCGGCCATCGTTATGAACAGGATTTGAAGGCGGCCAGGAACATCACGCCTTACGTCAATGCCAATGTCACAGCCATTCGCCTGAACAAGGATGCCAAGAGCGTGGAGCGGCTGGAGATGGCGACGCTCGCCGGCGGTCGTTTCACCGTCAAGCCGCGCATGGTGGTGTTGGCGGCCGGTGCGATGGAGAATGCGCGCCTGCTGCTGGCCTCCAATGATGTGATGCCGGCGGGCGTGGGAAACCAGAATGATCTGGTGGGACGTTTCTTCGCCGATCATCCCATTCCACGCGATGTCGCAACCCTGGTGGTGTTCGGCGGAGCGCTGGCCCCCTGTTACGGCAGCACCGTGACCCTGCCCAACGGCGCCGTCATGCGGGCGGCGTTTTCGCCTACCGGCGAATTTCTTAAGGCTAAAAATGTCGCCGGCTCGCTTACCACGGTGGAAAATGCAATCGAGCTGGACGAAACCGGTACGGCGGCAGTGATCACCACCGCGATTGCGCTGGGCGTGGATGCCTCAGTGGCCAAGTGCTATTCCCTGGGCTGTGGCATGGAGCTGGCACCCGATCCCGACCGGCGCCTGACGCTGACCGGCGAAAAGGATGCGCTGGGCCTACCCCGCCTGAAACTGGACATGCACATCGCCGATTCCGATTTCGCGCTTTACCGCCAGACGCTCGCGGAACTGGGGCGGCAATTGCTGGCAAGCAAGACCGGCATGCTGCGGCTGAATTATAGCCGTCGCGAACAGTGGCTGGCGGCGATGGACTGGGGCAATCACCATATGGGGACCACAAGAATGAGCGAGGATCCCAAACAGGGCGTGGTCAATGCCGATGGCCTGGTGCATGGCATCGGCAATCTCTATGTCGCGGGCAGCTCGTTGTTTCCCACCTATGGTTCGTCCAATCCCACCTTGAACCTGATCGCCCTGACTTTGCGGCTAGGCGATCACCTGAAAAAGGTAATGGCATGAGGCGCCGGGATATGGTTGCGGGCGTGATGGCGGCGGGGGCGGCACTTGCCGCCGGCCTGTACCGTTTCACCGACCTGTTCGTGAAACATTACCCCGCCACGCCCTATGACGATGTGCTGGCCGCTTTGGTGGACCGGGCGCAGGCGACAAAGCTTGGCGCCAAGGTGCCGGACGGGTTGGAGCCCCAGGCGCTGGCGGCGCGGCTGCGCGCCAGCCTCAAGCCCGATGGCCTGGCGGCGGCAGCGCAAAGCGATGTGGCGGCAGGCCGGGTGATCGAAGTGGATGGCTGGGTGGTGCCGGAAAGCGTGGCGCTGTTGTCGGCGCTGGCCGCCAAGGCCTAGACAGGCCTGGCCGGTATCAGTCCGCGCAACGAATTGCCGAAATAAACTTCAGCCGTGAGATCGCCGGGCGTCAGGATGGCTTCGCGGGCCTTGCCTTGCGCAATCAGTTCGGCGCGCAGCCGCCCATTCAAAACACCGGCCTCCAGAGGCGGGGTCAGCAGAATGCCGTTGTGCGCGATAAAGATGTTGCTGCGCGCGCCCTCGGTGATCTCGCCGCTTCCATTCAGGAAAATCACTTCGTCAGTGCCCAGGCGCTGCGTCTCTTTTTCGTAGAGCTCCCGCCAATTGGTCTTGTGACGCAGAAACATATCCCGGCTATCGGTTCTTTTTGACGAGATCGCATAGCTCCAATGAGTTGGATTGGCGGGAAGGTCGTGGACGGTGACATTGTGATCTCCCGCTTCGTTCAAGGTAAGCCGCACGCGCAGCACCACCTGTTTTCCCACCACCGCTTTTTCCAAAGCGGCCATCGCCGCGTCCCGATCAAAAATCAAGCCGAAGACCCGCGCCGAACCTTCCATGCGCGCAAGATGCGCCGCCAGCCGCGAAAAGCCGCCCTCCCAGCGCAAGGTTTCGATCAATTCCAGCGGCTTGCGCGCCACATCGAAGAACCGCGCCTTCAACAGGCATTCGGCATATTCGCTGTCCGCACGCGAATCCTGCACCACCCCGCCGCCGATGCCCAGCTCACCTTGATCACCCGACACGGTCAGGGTGCGGATGGCGACGTTGAAGCGCGCCGAGCCGTCGGGGCTGAAACACCCGATCGCGCCGCAATAGGCGCCGCGTGGACTGGACTCCAATTGGCGCAGGATCTCCATGGCGCGTATCTTGGGCGCGCCGGTCACCGAGCCGCAGGGGAACAGCGCCCGCAGGATATCGGCCACCCCAACGTCCGACCGCTTGCTCGCGGTGACGGTGGAAACCATGGTGTGCAGGGTGGGATAGGTTTCGACCTGAAACAGGTCGCTGACCTCCACACTGCCCGGCTCGGCGACGCGGCTGAGATCGTTGCGGATCAGATCCACGATCATCAGATTTTCCGCGCGGTCCTTGCCGCTTGCGGCCAGTGCCGCCCGCCCGGCTGCATCATCGTCCCCGCGCGATGCCGTGCCCTTCATCGGGCGTACGGTGATCCGGCCATCGCTTGCGAGATCGAAGAACAGTTCCGGCGAGAGACTGAGGATATGCGGGCCCCTCTCTTCGGCAGCCCCCTCTTCAGGACAAGAGTCGATATAGGCGCAATGCGCCGCGCCGCTTTGCGGCCGAAGCTGTTCGTACAAGGCGCGCGGGTCGCCCGCGAAAGCGAAACGAGCCCGGAAACTCAGATTGGCCTGATAGATATCGCCGGCGGCGATATAGTCCTTCACCCGTGCGAAACGGCTCTCATAGTCCTGCGCAGTCCATTCGGGCCGCAACGGCCCGGCATAGGCACGCCCCCTTGCCGGCGCAGCCTCCCCGGCTGTCGCATTGAACACGCCGAGCTGCAGCAGGGAGCCGGCCGGACCAACCTTGGCGTCTTGCGGGAGCCGCCGCGCCAGGCGCGGTTCCAAGACATAGCCCAGTTCATAGCCCAGCCAGCCCGCCACATGGTGTCCCTGCGCCAAGGCGGCCTGGATCGCCGTCAGGGCGGCGGGCACCTGATCGGCGGTGTCGGCCCTGATGACCGCCACAGGCTTGGAAAAGACCCGGCGGGGGCCGTCGTCCAGGATCACCAGCATGGGCGGTTTGTGCCCCTCCCCAAGCCCCGGTTCAACCGGGCCGGAACCACAACTTCATAGTGTAGTTTGATGTCCTTACGCCTTGAATGCGCGCGGATGCGACTTATTTCTGTTCTACCGGCGGCTCATCTGGGAGCCGGACAGCCGCTCAAAGGAGGGCTGGACATGAACAGGCATACGAGTTTTGGAAGTCCCTATCTGCTGGGCTTCGAGCATCTGGAAAGGCTGTTGGAACGCACCGCCCGCACGGCAGGTGACGCCTATCCGCCCTACAATATCGAAGGCCTGGAAAACGGCGGAATCCGCATCACGCTCGCGGTGGCGGGCTTCTCCAAGGAGGAGCTGGCAGTAACCGAAGAAGACCGCCAACTGGTGGTTCGCGGGCGCCAGGCTGAGGTTAACGGCAAAACGTTCCTTCACCGCGGCATTGCTGCGCGACAATTTTTGCGCAGCTTTGTCCTGGCCGATGGCATCGAAGTTGCCGCTGCCGCGTTGGAAAATGGATTGCTGAAGATCGATTTGGCCCGCAAGCACGTCCAGCCAACCGTGCGG
>Ga0068871_100000902_pt1 | contig 19778 bp, 19 predicted proteins | sample KBSMisM72_FD_72750 | JGI IMG/M metagenome (GOLD analysis project Ga0068871, IMG submission 72750) | Miscanthus rhizosphere microbial communities from Kellogg Biological Station, Michigan, USA - KBS Miscanthus M7-2 | ecosystem: Host-associated > Plants > Roots > Rhizosphere > Soil ...
TCGGAGCCCGGCCCCTTCACGACGATGGCGCCGATGTGGCCGTCGCGTGCCGGAAGGACCGCAAACAACTCGGGCGCCTTCTCAGGCGCCCGCACGAAGCTGGCCAGCAGGACGGCCAGCAGGAATACAGCGAAAAGATTCAAGGTCCGCTATTTTTTCTCTTCGTCCACCTGGACGACGAATTCAGTTCCACGCACGCCCATGATCGCCGACGGTGTGCGGATCTTCATCGACTCCGGCGAGGCTTTCACCATCTTGCCAGAGATCGCGGCCAGGCGCCCCTTCTTCAGGCTGCCCTCGAATTCGCCCGCGTGCGTCGTGCTGTCGAAGCGGTACTTGTCGATCGCGAACACCGTGTTCGGCCCCACCGAAACGAGGCTGTTGTCGGTGAAGGTGATTCCGGCCGAACCATCGGCGCCGGTCGTGATCACGTCCGAGGCCTGCACGGAAGCGCCCACCGGGGCCGCCATCTTGGCGCCGTTGCGCTCGATCTGGACGTTACCCTTGGAAACCTTGATGAGGCCCGCATCTGACGCCAGGGCCGGAATGGCCATCGCGGACAGGACCGCTGCTACCATCAGTACCTTACGCATATATCCCCCTAGCTCTTGAGCGTGTTTTAGCATCCCTATAATGCCAAATCCGGGGGAGGCCTGCCTGTGAACCTCGTCACTACCAGAATGGGGATGTTTCAGTCCCGCCCGGAGTCGTGGCGCAAGGCCCGTGCCTTCATCGAGAGCTTCTGCAAGGGCGCGGGGCTGCCGAAGGACTCCACGCTGCGCACCAACCTGGTGATCGAGGAGCTTTTCCTCAATACCGTGAAACACGGGCACCGCGGGGGAAGCGACGCGCCGGTGTGGATCACGCTGGAGGCCACCGATGGCGGGGCGGTCTCCCTCACCTACGAGGACCGCGCGCCGCCGTTCAACCCGTTCGCGCGCGCCACGCGCGAGCTGCTCGAAGCACTCGCCGAGACGCGCCGCGAAGGCGGCCTGGGCGTGATCCTCGCCCACGGGCTCACCGCCAGCGCCGACTACGCCTACGTCTTCGGGCGCAACCGCATCCGGCTCACGCTGCGCGGGGACGCTAGACCTTCCTGACCGGTGACTTGCGCGGCTGCGGCTCCAGGCCGAAGAAGGAACGGATGCGCGCGAGCATGTCGTCGTGGTGCACGGCCGGCGGCGCGCTCTTCCCTGCCGCCAGCAAGCCGACCAGCTCATCGTGGCGTCGCGAGAGGACTTTCGAGATGCCGTCGGCCACGTCGGGCCGGGCGTTGATGATGTCCGCGAAGCCCGCCTTGTCGAGCCGGTAGCAGATCACGTCGCTTCGCGCGATGACGGTGGCGCTGCGCGGCGCGCCGGTCATCATGCCCATTTCGCCGAACACGCCACCTGACGAAATCGTGGCGATGCGATCGCGACGCCCTGCCGGCGTGTCGAGCCAGACATCGGCCTCGCCCGCCACGACGAGGTAGAGCCAGTGCGCCACCGCGCCCTGGCGCGTCATGACGTCGCCCGCCACGAAGGGCGCATAGACCAGGTGCCCGGCGAGCGATGCGCGCTCCGTTTCCGACAGCGGTGCGAAAAGGTCCACGCGCGCGAGCGCCTCGGTGCGATGGCGCATCTCGTCCTGCAGCTCGAGGGCCCGATGCTCCGCGTCGTCGCGGATGTCGAGCTGCTCCTGGAAGGGAGCTCCCAGCTTCATGCCCGCGCGTTGCAGCGCGGCGATGGCGTGCGCGCGCACCATGCTGTCGGTGGGATCGTCGGCCGCCGGATCGGTGAGCCAGTAGCGCAGGTTGTAGCTGCCGTAGCGCGCGCCCACGTCCATCATCACCGCGGTTGCCGCAGGCGCCGCGGCCACGTTCGGGATCGCGGCGTTGCGCACGGACTCCTCGAGCACGCGGCAGACCTCGTTCGGCGCGGCCGAAAGGTCCACGTTCATGTGGATGGTCCTGCGCCACACGGGCTCGGGCGCCGATCGCGAGCCCACCACCGTGAAGCGGTTCTTGATGAGCCAGCCGTTGGGGAAGATGACGGTCTCGCCGGCGCGCGTCTCCACCGCCGTGTGGCGCCACCGGATCTCGACCACGCGCCCGCCCACTTCGGCGATCTGCACCCAATCGCCCACGCGGATCGAGCGGTCGAGCTGCAGGAGCACGCCGCCCAGCACGTTGCCCAGCGTGTCCTGCATCGCGAAGGCGAGCACCGCCGTGACCACCGCGGAGGTTGCGAACAGGCTCTCGGGCTTCATCCCCGAAAGCCGCATCCACGCGAGGCCCCAGCCCACGTAGAGGATGGCCGTGGCGATGTCCTCGGCGATGCGTGCCGGCGCGAGGCCGATCGCCGGCAGGAGCAGGCGGAAGAGGAAGAGCGTCGTTAACCGGACGATGACCACGCCCGCGAGCACGGTCGAGATGTCGGCGGCGATCGCCGCGGGTGCCACGCCCACGAAGGAGGCGAGCAGGGCCTCGGCCAACGTGGCGAGCGTGCAGAGCGCGAGCACGATGAGCGCGTTGCGCGTGCTGGCGCGGTCGGCCGGGCGCAGCACGAGGAGTACCAACCCCATGGCGAGCGCGATGGCGATGGCCGTCGCCATCTCGCCGCGCACCATTTGAGTCACGCTCATGGAGCTAGAGCGACTCCTCGATGCGCTCGCACAAGCGCTCGAGCGTCTCGATGCGCGAGAAGTGCTTGTTGTCGGAGGCGATGACGCTCCAGGGCGCGGGCTCGGTGGAGGTGCGCTCGATCATGTCGTTCACCGCGCGCTCGTAGGCGGGCCACTTCTTGCGGTTGCGCCAGTCGTCGGCCGTGATCTTGAACTGCTTGTAGGGCGTGTTCTGGCGCGCCTTGAAGCGCCTGAGCTGCTCGGCCGGCGTGATGGAAAGCCAGAACTTGGCCACGATCGCGCCGGACTCGGCGAGCTGCTCCTCGAACTCGTTGATCTCGCCGTAGGCGCGCATCCAGTCGAACTCGGAAGCGAATTTCTCGACGCGCTCCACCAGTACGCGCCCGTACCACGAGCGGTCGAAGATGACCGCGTGGCCGTGCCCGGGGATCTGGCGCCAGAAGCGCCAGAGGTACGGCTGCGCGCGTTCTTCCTCCGTGGGCGCGGCGATGGGGATCAGGCGATAGAAGCGCGCGTCCATGGCGGGCGTGATGCGCCGGATCGTGCTGCCCTTGCCGGCCGCGTCCATGCCCTCGAACACCATCACGATCGAGCGATCCCGCATCTTCTTCGATCGCGTGAGAAGGGCGAGGCGTTCGTGCAGCTTCGCGAGTTTCTTCGCATACGATTCGCGGTCGAGCGCGCGCGTGTAGTCGAACGACGAGAGGAGCGTGCGCCCGTCGATGGGCGGTGCCGTCGGGGGGGCGGCGGGCGTGAGCGCCGGGCGCTCGCCCTTCAGCCGCGCGGAGAGCGCGGCCTCGAGCAGGCGCGATGCGGTAAGCGATCGGTACTCGTGGTCGCTGCCCTCGATCACATCCCACGGCGCTTCGCCCGTGCTGGTCGCGCGCAGCGCGTCTTCGCACACGTCGACGAACTCGTCGTAGTGCTTGAAGTTGCTCCACTCCTCCTTCGTGACGCGCCAGGCCGTCTTCTTGTTGGAGGCGAGATCCTTCAGCCGCTTCTTCTGCGCGCGCTTGGACAGGTGGAACCAGAACTTCAGCAGCAGCACGCCTTCGGCGGCCAGCATCCGCTCGAAGGCGCGAATGCGGGCGAGCCGGCGCTCGAAGCGCGGCTTCCTGTCGCGCCCGAACACGCGCAGCATCACCGGATCCGTGTACCAGGATCCGAAGAGGATGCCGATGTGCCCCTTGGGCGGCAGCGCCTGCCAGAAGCGCCACATCTCCGGGCGATCGCGCTCCACGTCGGTGAGCCCCCCGAATGCATACGTGCGGATATGGCGCGGGTCCATCCATTCGTTCAGCAGGTTCACGGTCTCGCCCTTGCCCGCGCCGTCCACGCCGTTCACGAGGATGATCACCGGGAACTTGCGCTTGTCCAGCAGCTCGGTCTGCAGGTCCAGGAGGCGCTTGCGCATCTTCGGGGACTCCCGCTTGAAGCGCGCCTTGTCGAGCTTGTGACCGATCTCCGCCGATTCGAACATTCTTCTTCTCCCTAGGATGGGCGCCAGAAGGGCCGGGCACCCGTAATTTCGCTCGCCAGGCGAGGCAGCTTACCCGTCTCGCCACGAATGCGCCCCGCGAGCCAGCGCTTCGCGAGCGCGGCCAATGCCGCCGGCGGATGCAGCGTTTGCAGCAGTCGCTCGCCCGCCACGGCGTCGTTGGCCCTTCCCAGCGCATCCTGCAGGCGCGAGAGCTGGCGCGCGTAGCGCCGCGCGGCGAGGGCATCGAGCGCGGGTGCCAGCCCCTCGACCACGTAGCGCAATCGCTTCGCGTCGATGCGCGCCCGATGCCGCTCCGCCATGTCCGCGTCCGGCAGGCGCTCCAGGTCCCCTGCAAGCTGCTCGTGGCGCCTGCGAAGCAGCCGCGCCGCGAAATCCTCGAGGCTGCCGTCGTCCGTTGCGTCTGCGGGATCGGCAAGCCATCGCGAGACCTCGAGGATCGCGCGCGCATAGCGCGACGACCTCACAGCCTCGCGCGCGGCCCCGCGCGCCTGCGACTGTTGCTTCGCGGCGCGCTCGCGAAGACGTAGCGTGCCGCGCTGGACGGCATGCGAGGCGAGGATCGCCGGCAGCGTCTCCGACACGAAGACGTCCCAATCACGCGCCTCGCCGAGCGCGCGAGAGGCATGCGCCAGCTCCCTGCGCCATGCATCGGCGCGTTTCGCGCCGATGGGCTTGCGGAATATGCGAAGCGCGGAACGGATGCGTCTCAGCGCGACGCGCGCCTGGTGCACGAATTCGGGATCGGCGGCGAGGAGTACACCCTCCTCGTTGGCCTGCAGCTGGTCGAGGCCACCCGCAACGATCGCGGCGGCGGCCTGGGCGGGAGTCATGTCGAAAGTCACGCGCGAGGGTTCGGCGCGCACGGGCCGGCGCGGCTTGCCGCGCAGCAGGCGGTAGCCGCGCTGCGCTTTGGTGACGGGGCTCGCCCGCAGCGCCACGACCTCGTTCAGCCGCAGCGCCAGGTCGAACGCCGCCATGGCATCGCCTTCCAGGCACTCGATTTCCAGCTCGCAGACCGGCTCGGCATGCTTGCCGCGGCGCACTTCGCCCACGTCGAGCGCAACTTCCAGGCGGGTCCCCGGCATCGGCGCGATGATCCACGCCGTGCGCTCGTACGTGACACGGAAGGCGACCGACAGCCTCTCGTGCAAGGTCCCGGCGTCGGGAAGCTGCGCGAGGGGCGTGTCGCGGAAAAGGGAGAGGTCGACTTCAGGACCCGGCCGCTCGATTTCCCACTCGTGGCGCGAATGCAGCCCTCCCGTGCCGCTTGCCCCGGCCTTGACGCACTGCATCCAGCGCCGCCCCGCGCGGCGGATGCGAAGCGCCATGCCGTTGCGCGCGACTTCGCGCTCGCGCGTGTCGAGGTAGTGCGCATCCACGATGTTCGTCACGGGTCTTGCGTTCGCGAGCGCGGACGCCTCGCGCAGGCGCCCCACGTCGGCAGGATCGAGCGCGAGCTTGAGCTCGACTTCCACGCTATAGCTCGGTTCGCGCGCGCCAGAGCTCGGGGAAGAGAACCACGTCCAGCAGCCGCCGAAGGTACGCGACCCCCGAGGTGCCGCCGGTGCCGCGCTTGAAGCCGATCACCCGCTCGACCGTCGTGGCATGGCGGAAGCGCCACTGCCGGAATGCATCCTCCAGGTCGACGAGCTTCTCGGCCAGCTCGTAGAGGTCCCAATGTTTCGCCGGGTCCCTGTAGACCTGGACCCATGCGCGGCACACCGACTCGTTGTAGGCATGCAAGGATTTGCAGTCGCGCTCGACACACTCCTTGTCGATGGCGAATCCGCGGCGCGCGAGCACCCGGATCGCCTCGTCATAGAGCGAGGGCGAATGGTGCAGCTCCTGCAGGGCGGCGAAGAGCTCGGGTCGGTGGCGGTGCGGCTCCATGGCGACCGCGTCCTTGTTGCCCAGGAGGAACTCGATCATGCGGTACTGGTACGACTGGAATCCCGAGGAGCTTCCCAGGTCCCCGCGGAACGACGAATATTCCGCGGGAGTGAGCGTGGCCAGCACGTCCCAGGATTGGTTGAGCTGCGCCATGATCCGCGCCACGCGCGAGAGCATCTTGAACGCAGGCTGAAGATCGTCCCCGCGGATCTGGCCGATGGCGGCGCGCAGTTCGTGGATGACGAGCTTCATCCACAGCTCCGTGGCCTGGTGCTGCACGATGAACAGCATCTCGTTGTGGTCGCGCGAGCGCGGGCGCTGCGCGGCGAGGAGGCTGTCCAGCCCGAGGTAGTCCCCGTAACTCATCTCGCCCTCGAAATCGAGCCGGGCGCCGTCGGGATGGGAAGGGGACTTGTCGCTGTTCGCCATGGTGTTCCGTACTGGGCCGACTAGTCTAAGCTAACGTCATGCATGCCACGCTTCCCCTCCTCCTCGAAACCGATTTCCCGCCGCTGCGCCGCGCACGCCTCGAGACCGTGCAGGTCAACGTGGGATACGTGTGCAACCAGTCGTGCCTGCACTGCCATGTCAATGCCGGCCCCACGCGCACGGAGGCGATGACGGCGGAAACGGCCGCGCACCTGCTCGAATATCTCGCGGCCAGCGGTGCCACGACGCTCGACATCACCGGCGGCGCGCCGGAGCTGAACGCGAACTTTCGCCACCTGGTGCGCTCGGCGCGCAGCCTCGGCGTGAACGTGATCGACCGCTGCAACCTCACGGTGCTCTTCGAGCCTGGCCAGGAAGACCTCGCCCGGTTCCTCGCCGACCACGAGGTCGCGATCGTGGCGTCGCTTCCCTGCTACACCGAGGAGCTGGTCGATCGACAGCGCGGCAAGGGCGTGTACGACAAGAGCCTCGATGCGCTGCGCAAGTTGAACTCGCTGGGCTACGGGCGCGAGGGCGCAAACCTCACGATCGACCTCGTGTACAACCCGCAGGGCCCGAGCCTGCCGCCGCCGCAGGCGAAGCTCGAGGCCGACTACAAGCGCGTACTGGGCGAACGCGGCATCGTCTTCAACCGGCTCCTCACGATCGCGAACATGCCGATCCAGCGCTTCGGATCGACGCTGGTGTCGAAAGGAACGTTCAACGCGTACATGAATCTCCTGCGCTCCTCGCATCGCGACGAGAATCTGGATTCCGTGATGTGCCGCACGCTCGTTTCCGTGGATTGGCTGGGCTACCTCTACGACTGCGACTTCAACCAGATGCTCGGGCTGCCGCTCAGGGTGGCGGGCCGCCCGCGCCTGCACCTGAAGGATGCGATGACGCGCGACCTCGCCGGCAACGCCATCGTGGTGCGTGACCACTGCTTCGGATGCACCGCGGGACAGGGATCGAGCTGCACAGGGGCGCTGGCGTGAGGGCGGCGGCACTGGGCGTGTCGCGAGAGCTGCAGGCGAGGACACAGGGGGCGCCCGGCAGGACGTGTCCCTTTGCATACCGGTATTCGCCCAAGGTCTTCGATCGCGAGCCCGACATCGTGTCGGACACGATCTACGTGGTCGGTGGACTCTACGGCAACGTCGAGGCGCTGGAGTGCCTGCAGGCGATGGCGAAGGCCGAGCCCGAACCGGTGACGATCGTTTTCAATGGCGACTTCCACTGGTTCGACGTGGACGCGAACGACTTCGACCATGTGAATCGCGAGGTGCTCGCGCACCCGGCGCTGCGCGGCAACGTGGAGACCGAAATCGCCGGCGAGGAGTCGGGCGCGGGTTGCGGCTGCGCGTATCCCGTGGACGTGAGCGACGCGGAAGTTTCGCGCTCCAACGAGATCCTCGCTCGACTGCGTGACACGGCGCGCGCTTTCCCGGACCTGCGCAAGCGCCTGGCGGCACTTCCCATGAACCTCGTGGTGCGCGTTGGAGACGCGCGCGTGGGCATCGTGCATGGCGATGCCTCCTCGCTCGCGGGCTGGGGCTTCGCGCACGATCGCCTCGACGATCCGTCGCACGCGCGATGGCTGGGCTCGTCGTTCCGCGACGCGCAGGTCGACATCTTCGCGAGCACCCATACGTGCCTGCCGGCGCTGCGCGAGTTCGAATTCGGCGCGGTGGTCAACAACGGCGCCACCGGAATGCCGAACCATGCGGGCACGCGCTATGGGCTCATCACGCGCATCGCGCGGCACCCCCATCGCGGCGCGGGACGCCTGGGTGGGATCGAGCGCGCCGGTGCGCACGTGGATGTCCTGCGCGTGGACTACGACCACGAGCGCTGGCTCGCACGGTTCCTCGCGGCGTGGCCCGTGGGTTCGCCCGCGCACGCTTCATACCATCGACGCATCGTGGAAGGCCCGGGATTCGCGTAAGCCGCGGCGTGTCCGGTCCGACGGACGCGCAGAGAAAACAACGGAGCAACGCATGAGCAAGGGCAAGCTGGTGGTGCTGGCCGTGATCGCGGCGCTCATCGCCGCGTTTTTCATTTTCGATCTGCGCCAGTACCTCTCGCTGGAGTACTTCAAGGCGTCGCGCGCGACGATCGAGGCGTACCGCGACTCCCATCCGCTGCAGGCAGCGCTCGGGTTTTTCGCCATCTACGTGGTGGTGACGGGGCTGTCGCTGCCCGGCGCGGCGGTTCTCACGTTGGTGGCGGGCGCGGTCTTCGGGTTGCTCTGGGGCGTGGTGATCGTGTCATTCGCGTCGACGATCGGCGCCACGCTCGCGTTCGTCGCATCGCGATACCTGCTGCGCGACTGGGTGCAGGGCAAGTTCGGCGACAAGCTCAAACCGATCAATGAGGGCGTGGCGCGCGAGGGTGCCTTCTACCTCTTCGCGCTGCGCCTCGTTCCGGCATTCCCGTTCTTCGTGATCAACCTCGTGATGGGCCTCACGCCGATCAAGACGCTCACCTTCTACTGGGTGAGCCAGCTCGGCATGTTCGCCGGCACCATCGTCTACGTATACGCGGGCACGCAACTCGGGCAATTCAGGATCTCCGCCGGACTCATCGGCGCGTTCGTGCTGCTCGGGATCTTCCCGCTGGTGGCGAAGAAGGCGCTCGACGCGCTGAAGGCCCGCAAGGTTTACGCTGGATGGAAGCGCCCGCAACGGTATGACAACAACATCGTCGTGATCGGCGGCGGATCCGCCGGCCTCGTCACCGCGTACATCGCCGCCGCGGTGAAAGCGAAAGTCACGTTGATCGAGAAGCACAAGATGGGCGGCGATTGCCTCAATACCGGCTGCGTGCCGTCGAAAGCGCTCATCGCGACCACGAAGCTCCTGGCCCAGGTGCGCCGCTCGAAGGAATGGGGCATCCGTTCGGCGTCGGCCGATTTCGATTTCGCCGAGGTGATGGAGCGCGTCGCAAGAGTGGTGAGGCAGGTCGAGCCCCACGATTCGGTCGAGCGCTACACGAAGCTCGGGGTCGAATGTTTGCGCGCCACAGCGAAGATCACCTCCCCCTGGACGGTGGAAGCCACGCTGCCGGATGGATCGAAGAAGACGCTCACCACGCGCAACATCGTGATCGCGGCGGGCGGGCGCCCCTTCGTGCCGCCGATCCCGGGACTGCGCGAGTGCAATCCGCTCACTTCCGACACGGTGTGGGATCTGCGGGTCCAGCCCAAGCGCCTCGTCGTGCTGGGCGGGGGCCCGATCGGCTGCGAGCTCGCGCAGTGCTTCGCGCGCCTGGGCACGAAGGTGACGCAGGTCGAGATGCTCGCGCGCATTCTCATGCGAGAGGATCCGGAGTTCTCGGATCTGGTGGCAGCGCGGTTCCGTGACGAAGGCATCGACGTGCTGACGGGCCACAAGGCGAAGGAGGTGCGCGTCGAGGGCGGCGTGAAGGTCGTCGTGGTGGAGCACGAGGGGCGCGAGAAGCGCATCGAGTGCGACGAGATCCTCTGCGCGGTCGGGCGCGCCGCGAACGTGGAGGGCTACGGCCTCGAGGAGCTGGGCATCCCGGTCACGAAGCAGAAGACGGTGGAAGTGAACGAGTTCCTGCAGGCGAAGTTTCCCAACATCTACGCCTGCGGCGATGTGGCGGGGCCATACCAGTTCACGCACACCGCCTCGCACATGGCCTGGTATTGCGCCGTGAATGCGCTCTTTGGCCGTTTCAGGAAATTTCGCGTCGATTACAGCGTCATTCCGTGGGCGACATTCACCGATCCGGTGGTCGCGCGCGTGGGCCTGAGCGAGACCGAGGCCCGCGAAAGGAAGATCGACTGCAACGTCCACATGTACGGCCTGGACGACCTCGATCGCGCCATCGCCGACGGCGAAGCGCACGGCCTGGTGAAAGTGATCACGCGCCGCGGCGGCAAGGGCGAGATCCTCGGCGCCACCATCGCGGGCGAGCACGCCGACGACATCATCGCGGAGATGGTGCTCGCGATGAAGCACGGCCTGGGGCTTGGCAAGATCCTGGGCACGATCCACGCGTATCCCACGCTGCCGGAAGCCAACAAGTACGTCGCGGGAAACTGGAAGCGGTCGGGCGTTACCCAGGGCCAGATGACCTTCGTGCGCGCCTTCAACGACTGGACGCGCGGGGAGGCCGGATTCGCAACGGTCATCTCGAAACTTTTCTCTCTCGGGGACAAGCGCCCGTACTACGCGCCGGCTCCGGGGCACGGAGACGAATGATGAAACGCTTCCTCGCCATCCTCGCCTTCCTCGTGGTGGCGCCGCCCGCGGCGGCGATCGACCACTCGTACAAGGCATGGGACGACCTGCTGAAGAAGCACGTGCGCTACGTGCAGAACGGGAATGCCTCGCGCGTGGATTACGCCGGGGTTTCGCGCGACCGGGCGCAGTTGAAGGCCGTGCTCGACGATTGGCAGAAGGTCACCCGTGCCGAATTCGACGGCTGGACGAAGCCCCAGCAGCAAGCCTTCCTCATGAACGCGTACAACGCGTTCACGATCGAGAAGATCCTCAGGCGCTATCCGGACATCAAGTCGATCCGCGACTACGGCACGGTCTTCGGCAATCCCTGGAAGGACAAATTCTTTACGCTCTTCGGCGAGCCCGCATACCTCGACCTGATCGAGCACGAGACGCTGCGCAAGGACGGCGTGTACGACGATCCGCGCGTTCACGTCTCGGTCGTGTGCGCTTCGATCGGATGCCCGATGCTTCGCAACGAGGCGTTCGTCGCCGACCGGCTCGACGCGCAGATGGAGGACGGCATGCGCAGGTTCCTGTCCGATCGCACGCGAAACCGATACAACGGGGAGACGAAGAGGCTCGAGGTGTCGAAGATCTTCGATTGGTACGGGAAGGATTTCGAGAAGGGCCACAAGGGTTTCTCCTCGGTGAAGCAGGCGCTCTCGCGCTACGCGGACCTGCTCGCCGACAAACCCGAGGACCGCGCGATCGTGCGCGACCAGAAGGCGGAGATTGTGTTCCTCGACTACGATTGGAGCTTGAACGACGCCAAGCCGTGAACTCGCTTTCCATCATCGTCCCGGTGCTCGACGAGGCCGCGGGCATCGAGGCCTGCCTGGCGCCCCTGCAGCCGATGCGCGCGCGCGGGGTCGAGGTGGTGGTGGTCGACGGCGGCAGCCGGGACGCCACGCGCAGTCTCGCCGCGCCGCTCGCCGATCTCGTCCTGCAATCCGCGCGCGGGCGCGCCGTGCAGATGAATGCCGGCGCGCGCGCCGCGCACGGTGAGGCCCTCGTGTTCCTGCATGCCGATACGATCCTTCCGGTGGAAGCCGATGTCGCCATCGCGCGAGTGATCGGGGACGGGGCGCATTGGGGGCGCTTCGACGTCTCGATTGCCGGACCCGATCCCCTGCTCGCCGTGGTCGCCGCGATGATGAACGCCCGTTCGCGACTGACCGGCATCGCCACCGGCGACCAGGCCATCTTCGTTCGCCGCGACGATTTCGTCGCCGCAGGCTCCTTCCGCGAGATTGCCCTGATGGAGGACATCGCGCTTTCGAAGCGGTTGAAACGCATTTCGCGCCCGGCATGCCTGCGCGAGCGGATCGTCACTTCCGGGCGCCGCTGGGAGCGGCGCGGAACGCTTCGAACCATCGTGCTCATGTGGCGCCTGCGATTGGCGTACGCGCTGGGCGCGGACCCGGGCCGCCTCGCGCGCCGCTATGACGTCGAGCGCACCTCCGGCTGAAGCGCCTCGCGTCGCGGTCTTCGCCAGGGCGCCCACGCCGGGCTCCGTGAAGACGCGCCTGGTTCCGTTGCTTGGCGCCGAGGGCGCGGCGCGCCTGCACGAGGGCCTCGTGAATCACGCGATCTCGGCCGCGGCGGCGACGCGTCCGGCAACGCTCCAGCTCTGGTGCGCGCCGGACGCTTCCCATCCATTCCTCGTTGCGTGCGCGGCCCGTTTCGGGTGCGAGACGCGCACGCAGCAAGGCGGCGATCTCGGCGAACGCATGGCGCACGCGTTCGAGGGCAACTCGCCGCTCGTTCTCATCGGGTCGGACTGCCCGCCGCTTCGCGGTCAGCACATCTCGCAGGCCTGGGACGCCCTCGAATTCCACGATGCCGTCATCGCGCCCGCGGAAGATGGCGGCTATGCGCTCATCGCACTGGCGCGACCCTGTCCCTTTCTCTTCAGCGATATCGCGTGGGGAGAGGCGAGCGTGATGCAGCGCACGCGCGAGCGCCTGGCACGAGCGAAGCTTTCGTGGCTGGAGCTCGCCACGCTCTGGGACGTGGACCGGCCCGAGGACTACGAGCGGCTGCGCGCGAGCGCCATGGCCGCGGAGGTCGGGGCTTGATGCGGGCTTGCGGGTGCGGCGCGGCGTTGATCGCGCTGGCTGTGGTGGCGGCGCCGGACGCGAGGGTTCCCGCATTCTCCGCCGCGAGTCCCGGCGTGACGCTGCCCGCTCCCTGGCACACGCAGGCATTGCGGCGCACCCACCCGGCGGATGTACAGCTCGTGGCCGACGAGGGCCGCACCGTGCTGCAAGTGCGCTCCGAGGCCGCATTCGGGGGAGCGGCGATCAGGCTCCAGCTCCCGGCACCCGTGCTTTCGTGGCGCTGGAAAGTCGATCGGGTGCTGGAGACGGCGCGCCTGGGCAAGCGGGAAGGCGATGACTACGCCGCGCGAGTCTATGTGTCGTTCGAAATTCCCATGGACCAGCTCACGTTCGGCGAACGCATGCGCCTGCGCATCGCAAGGCTCATCTACGGCGATGTGCCATCCGCGGCGATCTGCTACGTGTGGGACAACCGCGCCTCGCCCGGGACCGCCATCTGGAGCCCGTACGGAGAGCGCGTGCGCCTCGTCGTGTTGCGAAGCGGGCCGGCGAGCGCGGGACGCTGGGAGGAGGAGCGGCGCGACGTCGCGGCGGATTTCCGTGCCGCCTTCGGGCGCGATGCGCCGCCGGTGACGGGAATCGCAGCCGGCAACGACACCGACCAGACCGCGGAAACAGCGACCGCATGGTTCGGCGACTTCCGGATCGATCCGAGATGAAAAGGCTCGTGCTCGCGGGAGGGGGCCACGCGCATGTCGAGGTGCTGCGCGATCTGGCGGAGCGTCCGGGCTCGGGCATCGCGGTGACGGTTGTCAGCCCGCGACCGCGACTCGTCTTCACGGGGATGATCCCCGGCGCCATCGCGGGGCACTATCGCCTGGAGGACTGCGCCATCGACGTCGAGGCGCTCGCGCAGCGCGCCAACGCGCGCTTCGTGAACGGCGCCATCTTCCGCGTCGATGCCGCAAACCATCGCGTGCACTGCGCCGACGGCGAGACGATCGACTACGACATCCTGTCGCTCGACGTGGGCTCGCGCGTGGCCGTGGGCCTGGCGACCGGCGTCGACGAGCACGCAACGCTCGTGCGTCCCATGGAGGTCTTGATGAAGGGGTGGGCGGACGCGCTGTCCCGGGCGCGGGAAGGAAAGGTACGCTCCGTGACCATGGTGGGCGGGGGTGCGGCGGGCGTCGAGCTCGCCCTCGCGATGGAGTACCGGCTGCGCCGCGAACGCCCGGAGTCGCCGCCGCACGTGCGCGTGATCACCAACACGCCCACGATCCTCGCCGAATTCTCCGCCGGCGCGCGCCGGCGCCTGAAGCTGCAGCTCGGGCGCTCCGGCATCGGCGTGCACGTGGGCGCCAACGTGGAGGCAGTCCACGCGGACCACGTGCGCCTCGACTCCGGAATCGAGATCAAGTCGGATGCGACCTTCTGGGCCGGCGGGCCTACGGCCCCACCCTGGATCGCGTCATCGGGACTCGCCGTGGATCCGCGCGGCTTCCTGCTGGTGAACGAGGCGCTCCAGTCGGTCACCGATCGCGACATCTTCGGCGTGGGCGATTGCGCGACGCAGGAGGGACACCCGCATGCGCGCGCCGGCGTCTTCGCCGTGCGCGCAGCACCCGTGCTCGCCGCGAACCTTCGCGCGGCCGCGCATGGCGGCGCGCTCACGCCGCACGTCACGAGCCCGCGCTACCTGGCCATCATTTCCACCGGACGCAAGAGCGCGGTGGGCGTTTGGGGAGACCTCTCCTTCCAGGGTTGGTGGGCATGGCGCTGGAAGGACCGCATCGACCGCGCTTTCGTCGCGCGCTACGACGGCGCCGCGCCGCACCGCCGCTAGGCCGCTTCCTTCGATTCCTCGGGGGCGCGCGCGTGCGGAAGTATCCGCACGACCTTCACCATGCGGTTCTGCACCTGCAGGATCTCCACCGCCTGCTCGCCGATCGCGAGCGTCGTGCCCGCCTCGGGAATGTCCTCGAGCTCCTCGAGAAGGAGCCCGTTGATGGTCTTCGGTCCCTCGAGCGGGAAATCGAAGCCTGCCTTGCGGTTCAGCACGCGCAGCGAGCAGCCGCCGTCGGCGATCACCGTGCCGTCGGGCTCGCGGTGGAAGAGCGCCGCGCTTCCGACCGCCTGGCTCGTGAACTCGCCCACGATCTCCTCGAGGATGTCCTTCATGGTGACCAGCCCCAGGATCTCGCCGTACTCGTCCACCACCAGGCCCATGTGGCGCTGGTTTTCCTGGAAGTTCGTGAGCTGCGTGAGCAGCGCCGTGCCCTCGGGAACGAAGTAGGGCTCGCGCATGATTTCGCGCAGTCCCTCCGCGTCGATCTGGTCGCGGCGCGTGGCATTGAGGACCTTGCGCACGTGCAGGACCCCGGCCACGTTGTCGAGGCCGTTCTCGCACACCACCAGGCGCGTGTGATGCGTCGTCGAAAGCGCGTTGCGCACCTCCTCGATGTCGTCGGACAGGTCGATGTACTCGATCTGGCTCCTGGGCGTCATCGTGTCGTCCACCGTCATGTCCTCGAGCTCGAAGAGGTTGAGGAAGATGGACTGGTGCTTCTTCGGGAGGTACTTGCCGCCCTCGAGGACGAGCGTGCGCAGCTCCGCCATGCTGAGCGCATGCGCCTGCTCGGTGGTGGGCCGCACGCGCATCACGCGCAGGATGGCTTTCACCAGGACGTTGATGAGCCACATCGGCCAGCGCGTGGCCTTGATGAGCGGCGCCAGCACGTACGAAGCGCTGACCGCGATCGGTTCCGGGTACGTCGCGCCGATCACCTTCGGAAGAATCTCGGCGAACACGAGGATGAAGATGCCGGCCGAGAGCGTGGCCACCGCCAGCACGTAGTCGCCCGTGCCCAGCAGGCGCCGGCAGATCTCGGCCACGAGGATCGTGATCGCCGCGTTGATGAGCGTGTTCCCGGCGAGGATGAAGGAGAGCAGCTCGTCGGTGCGGGTGAGGAGCTTGCCCGCGAGCTTCGCGCCGTGGCTGCCCTCGCGGATCAGGTGCTTCAGGCGGTAGCGGTTGAGCGCCATGAGGCACGTCTCGGACATGGCGAAGAAGGCCGACAGCGCGAGGAGCGCCACCAGGGCGCAGAACAGCCAGCTGAGTGCGATGTCTTCGGTCACGGAGCGCGCGCGCCCGATCAGCCGCGCTGCAGGATCAGCTCGAGGACGACCTTCGAGCCGACGTAGGCAAGGAGGAGCGAGACGAAACCCGCGAGGGTCCAGTGGACGGCCTTGCGGCCGCGCCATCCGCGGAAGTGATGTCCCCACAGCAAGCCGCCGAAGATCGCCATGGAGATGAATGCGAAAACCGTCTTGTGGTTCGCCTTGAACGCCTTGCCGAAGAGCTGTTCCGAGAAGAACACGCCGCTCACGACGGTGAGCGTGAGCATCACGAACGCGGCGAGGAGGATGCGGAAGAGGAGCGCTTCCATCTCGAGCAAGGGCGGCAGCGAACGCAGCAGCGGCGGAAGCGTGCCGCGATGCAGCCACTTCTCCTCGGCCAGCATCACGAGCGCGTGCACGGTCGCGACGATGAACAGGCTGTATCCCAGCATCGCGATGCCGAAGTGCGCGGCGAAGATCGGATTGCCGCCGTACGTGACGACGTGACCCGACGGCAGGACCGCCTGAAGCAGCACGGCGGCGGCGGCCACTGGCGCCATGAGCCCCAGAATGCTCGCCACACCCGTGTACACGAGGCCGCCCAGCCAATAGATGAGGACCGTAAGCCAGGTGAGCAGCGAGATCGCATTGGCCACGCCCAGGTCGAGGCCTTCCGGGACCATCACGCGGCGATAGAGCAGGATGCCGTGGAGCACCAGCGCGATGGGAGCCAGGACCGCGTCGAATCGCGGTTCGCCCCGCGGCTGGGGACCGGCCGCCATCGCCGGGCGGGTTGCGCGAAAAGCCATCGCCGACAGGGCGAGCCAGCACGCCGCGGTGATAAAATACAAAAGCAAATCAGGCATTTCCCCTTATTCTACTCCCCATGCTCGACGCCCTCACGCAACGCTTTTCCTCGGTCGTGAAGACCCTGCGCGGTCACTCGCGCATCACCGAAGACAACGTCCAGGACATGGTGCGCGAAGTCCGCCTCGCCCTCCTGGATGCCGATGCGGGCCTGCCGGTCGTGAAGGACTTCGTGGCGCGGGTCCGGGAAAAGGCGATGGGCCAGGAGGTGATCGGCAGCCTCACGCCGGGCCAGGCGTTGGTGGGCATCGTCCACCAGGAGCTGGCGAACCTCATGGGTGGGGCGAACGCCGCGCTTTCGTTCGCAGCACAGCCGCCGGCGGTGATCCTGCTCGCGGGCCTTCAGGGTTCCGGCAAGACCACGAGCGCGGGCAAGCTCGCGCGGCTCATCGGCAACACCACGAAGAAGAAGGTCCTGCTCGTCTCCACCGACGTCTATCGACCCGCCGCCATCGACCAGCTCGCCACGCTCGCGAAGACGCTCGGCGTCGAAATGTACCCGTCGGATCCTTCGCAGAAGCCCGAGGACATCGCGCGCGCCGCGCTCGACCACGCGAAGCGGCATTTCTTCGACGTGCTCATCGTCGATACGGCGGGGCGGCTCGCGATCGACGAAGCGATGATGAACGAGGTGAAGGCGCTGCATGCGGCGCTCGATCCCGTCGAGACGCTCTTCGTCGTCGATTCGATGCAGGGCCAGGATGCGGTGAACGTGGCGCGCGCGTTCAGCGAGGCGTTGCCGCTCACGGGAATCGTGCTCACGAAGCTCGACGGCGATGCGCGCGGCGGCGCGGCGCTATCGGTGCGTCACGTGACCGGCAAGCCGATCAAGTTCGTGGGCGTGTCCGAGAAGCCCGACGGGCTGGAAGCGTTCCACCCGGACCGCATGGCCTCGCGCATCCTCGGCATGGGCGACATCCTCTCGCTGGTCGAGGACGCGCGCGCCAAGGTGGACGAGAAGGAAGCGGTCAAGCTCGCCGAGAAGTTCAAGAAGGGCCACGACTTCGACCTCGACGATTTCCGCACGCAGCTGCAGCAGATGAAGAAGATGGGCGGCATCGCGAGCCTCGCCGACAAGCTGCCCGCCCAGATCACCCAGATGGCGCAGTCGTCGCCCGAGCTGCAGGAGAAGGCGTTGAAGCGCACCGAGGCGATCATCAACTCGATGACCCCGCTCGAACGGCGCAAGCCCGAGCTGCTCAAGGCTTCGCGCAAGCGGCGCATCGCCTCGGGCGCGGGAGTCCAGGTCCAGGAGGTCAATCGCCTCCTCACCCAGTTCGAGCAGATGCAGAAGATGATGAAGATGATGCGCGGCGGAAACCTGCAGAAGATGATGCGCAACATGAAGGGCATGCTGCCGCGAATGCGCTGAACTTCCGCGCGGCGCTGTTAACCAACAGGCATGAATACGCGCCCTCTCGTTTTCGCCGCGCTTGCGTTTGCTTTCGCCGCGCAGGCACAACAACCACCCCCGCAACAGTCGCCGCGGCCGCCGCAATCCAAGGGTCCGCAGGCGCCGACGGCGCCCATGGCGTCGTTCGGCTGGTTCGCCGAGCTCGCCGGGTCTTGCTGGAAGGGCTCGCGCGCCGAAGGGCGCAGCGACGTCCAGTGCTACCAGAAGCAGTTCAACCGCTTCATCCGCGGCTCGATCAAGTTCTACCAGAACGACAAGCTCACCGCAGAAGCCGATTCCGTCTTCGGCTACGACGGGAACGCGCGCCTCATCATCTATTCGCAGTGGGCGAGCAACGGCAGCGTCGGCTTCGGCCAGGCGACGCTGGTGAACGGCGATCTCATCTTCCAGAATCACACGCCGGACAACGCGGAATCACCGACGCGATCCGTGTGGCGGAAGGTCGACGCGGATTCGTTCAAGGTTTCGCGCCAGCGACGCTCCGAACAGGGCGCGTGGACGGAAGAGTCCGCGGTCGCCTACACCAGGGTGCAGCGAGAGCCGTCTAAGGGGGGTTGACGCCTTCGAGGCAGAACGCAAGCCCTTCGAGCACCCATCCGCGCGAAAACATCTCCAGCATCACCGAAGGTTGCGCGACGAAGCGATGGTTGGGGTCGCCTTGCACTGCACGGTTGTTGTAGAAGCGCCAGACAGAAGTCCGCGACGCGCCGCAACTTCCGTCGTTCGAAAGCGGCCAGCTGCCGAAGGCGACGCCCTCGCGCAGCCAACCCGTTCCCGACTTGCGAAGGCCACCGCATTCGAGCGGATCCGCCGTGAAGACGTGCGAGCGCGCTGAAGGCCCATAGAAACGGTGCACCGGCGCGGAGGGATTGCAGCCGTCCCAGCGCGGCGCGCGGAAGGTGACTCCAGTTCGAACCCAGCCCGGCCCCGCTCCGCCGGCGTCGATGAACGCGTTCTCCTGGCTCGAGCTCGACAGGAAATAGTGATCGAGAGTGACGTTGTGGTACTCGGTGAGCGAATCGACAACGTACTGCTGGAGGTTGCACACATAACTCGTGTCGAATTCCACGCTGTGCAAGCCGGATGCAGCGAGCACCGGATCCCGCGCCATTTCACCAAGGATTTCGGCCAAGTCCTGCACCGGATCCTTGTCAAACAAGACGCGACTGAGGGTGTCTTGTCCGCGGTAGCCATCGAAAGGGCCCCCGAACTGCTTGGGTTCCCACAGCCGCTCGTACATGTCGGGATCGCTGGAGGGGTTCCTGACGGCGGACTGCATCCGGGTGGCGAGCGCCGGATCGGAGAACACGGCGGCGCCGTTCACAGAGAGCGTGTTGCACTTCTGCGTGAGGCGCTCCCCGCGAATGTCCAGGCTGGCGGCGATGAGAAGCACACAAAGGAGAGGAGCGATCCGCATGTGGCTCTTGAAGCAAAATTCCTATATAATTAACGGCTTCCCGCAGTAATTATCTCGCAGCCCGTTACCGGTTTACAACCGGAGAAAGCAAGACCAAATGGTCGTCATTCGCATGGCCCGCGGCGGAGCCAAGAACCGCCCCTTCTACAACATCGTCGTCGCCGATTCGCGCATGCCGCGCGATGGCCGCTTCATCGAGCGC
>Ga0068871_100000903_pt1 | contig 19766 bp, 10 predicted proteins | sample KBSMisM72_FD_72750 | JGI IMG/M metagenome (GOLD analysis project Ga0068871, IMG submission 72750) | Miscanthus rhizosphere microbial communities from Kellogg Biological Station, Michigan, USA - KBS Miscanthus M7-2 | ecosystem: Host-associated > Plants > Roots > Rhizosphere > Soil ...
AGGAGCGTGTCCATGTCGACCGGCTCGTACATCTGGCCGGCGTGCGAGTAGATCCCGACCTGGCGGAACAGCGCCTCCATGCCGAAGGTGCGCGCTTCGTCGGGGACGATGGGCACCACGAGATGGCCCACTTCCTTGTCGCGCAGCAGCTTCGACAGCAGTCGCACGAACACCATCGTCGTGGACGCCTTGCGGCCGTCGGTGCCCTTCTGGAACTCTTCGAAGACGTCGGCCGCCACCGGCTTCAACGCTTCGGCGCGCACTTTGCGCGTCGGCAGGTAGCCGCCGAGCGCCTTGCGCTTCTCGCGCATGTATTTGATTTCGATGCTGTCTTCGGCGGGGCGATAGAAGGGAGTCTTGCCGACTTCGGCGTCGGAAATCGGAATCCCGAAGCGGGTGCGGAACGCGCGCAGTTCCTCTTCGTTCATCTTCTTCTGCTGGTGCGTGATGTTCTTGCCTTCACCGGCTTCGCCGAGGCCGTAGCCCTTGATTGTTCGGGCAAGAACGACGGTCGGTCCGCCCTTGTGCTCGACGGCGGCCTTGTAGGCGTTGTAGACCTTGACCGGATCGTGCCCGCCGAGCGTCATCTTCTTCAGCTGATCGTCGGACAGGTGCTTGACCATGTCGAGCAGCCGCGGGTCGGCGCCCCAGAAATGTTCGCGGACGTAGGCGCCCGATTCGACGGCGTATTTCTGGTACTGCCCGTCGACGATCTCGCCCATCCGCTTGACGAGGAGCCCGTCGCGATCCTTGGCCAGCAGCGGATCCCACTCACGGCCCCAGATCGCCTTGACGACGTTCCAGCCGGCGCCGCGGAAGGCCGCCTCGAGTTCCTGGATGATCTGGCCGTTGCCGCGCACCGGACCGTCGAGCCGCTGCAGGTTGCAGTTGACGACGAAGATCAGGTTGTCGAGCTTCTCGCGCGCCGGCAGCGTGATCGCGCCGAGCGCTTCGGGCTCGTCGGTCTCGCCGTCGCCGAGGAACGCCCAGACCTTGGCGGTCGACTTCGGCTTGAGGTTGCGATCCTCGAGGTAGCGCATGAAGCGCGCCTGATAGATCGCCATCAGCGGCCCGAGGCCCATCGACACCGTGGGGTATTCCCAGAAGTCGGGCATCAGCCACGGGTGCGGGTACGACGAGAGGCCGCCCTCGGGCTTGGTTTCGCGGCGGAAGTTCTCGAGGTGCTTCTCGTCGATCCGCCCTTCGAGGTAGGCGCGCGCGTAGATCCCGGGCGCGGCGTGGCCCTGGAAGAAGATGACGTCGCCGTCGTTGGCCGACTCGCCTTCGCTGCGGCCCCGGAAGAAATGGTTGAAGCCGACCTCGTACAGCGTTGCCGCCGACGCGAAGGTCGAGATGTGTCCGCCGATCCCCTCTTCCGCCTTGTTGGCGCGCACGACCATGGCGGCGGCGTTCCAGCGAACAAGGCTCTTGATGCGGCGCTCGAGGTCCGGGCTGCCCGGCATGAGCGCCTGCTCGTCGGCTGAGATGGTGTTGATGTAGGGGGTGTTGGCGGTGAAGGGCAGCTTGACGCCGTTCTGTCTGGCGTGAATCGTCAACTCGCGGAGCAGGCGGGCGACCTTTGCCGGGCCGCCGGTCTGCAGCACATAATCTAGCGAGTCGAGCCACTCGCGCGTCTCGGTGGCGTCAAGCTCCGCGGCGTCTTTTGGGGCGATATATCTCACGGAAACGGGATCCTTTCAGCGTCGGTCATCGCGTCCCCCGATCGCGATCGGGACGGCATGAGCCCTCGTCGAACTGTCGGCTGACCGGCTCAGCGGCTGTAGGCCAACCACTAATTGTACCTTGGCTTTGAAGGAAGTGAAACCCATGCGTCGCCCGCTGCTGGCCTTCACCTTTGTCGCCCTCCCGCTGGCCGTGCTCTTCAGCGTCGCCGGCGGCCGGATCGTCCGCGCGACATCTGATGACATCTCGCAGGGGAGCCGGGCGGCGGGGCCGGCCGGTATAGAGATCGACGCTCTCGATCGCAAGATCGATCCCTGCACCGACTTCTACCAGTTCGCCTGCGGCGGATGGATCGCGAAACACCCCGTGCCTGCCGATCGGCGATCGTACGGGCGCTTCGCTGAGGTGCTGGATCGGAACTTCACGGTCCTGCGCCGCATCCTCGAGGCCCCGGGCGCGGAGGGCGATCGCAAGAAGGCCGCGGACTACTACGCCGCCTGCATGGACGAGTCGAAGATCGAGGCCGACGGCCTGACGCCGATCGCTCCCGATCTCGCCACCATCGAGGAGATCCTCAACCCCGACGATCTCCCGGTCCTCATCGCGCACCTGCACGCCTTCGGCGTCCCGGTCCTCTTCCGGTTCGGCGCGCAAACCGACCTGCAGGATGCGGCCAACGCCATCGCGAACATCGACCAGGCGGGCCTCGGCCTTCCCGACCGCGAGTACTACCTCAAGAGTGATGCGCGCTCGGCTGAGCTGCGCGACAAGTACGTGGCGCTGATCCAGAAAGAGCTCGCGCTCGCCGGCGAGCCGGCGGAACAGGCCGCTGCCGATGCGAAGGCGGTCCTCTCGATTGAAACCGCACTCGCCACTGCCATGCTCGACCGGGTGAAGCGGCGCGATCCTGCGAACACGCAGCACCGGATGACGATCAACGAGCTGCAGGCGCTGTCGCCGAACTTCAACTGGCGCAAGTACGCCTACGCCGCCGAGGCGCCGCCGCTGCCCACGATCAACGTCTCGGTGCCCGACTATCTCCGCGCTCTGAACCGGCTCGTCTCCGTCAGCACGATGAACGATCTCAAGGCCTACCTGCGCTGGCACCTGGTGCACGAGTCGGCCGACCTGCTGCCCAAGGCGTTTGCCGACGCCGATTTCGACTTCTTCAGCCGCACGCTGGCCGGCCAGCAGGAAGAGCAGCCGCGCTGGCGCCGCTGCGTCACGCAGACCGACGAGCGCCTCGGCGAAGCGCTCGGGAAGGCGTTCGTCGAGGAGACGTTCAGCCCGAAGGCCAAGGCCGACACCCTGCAGATGGTGCAGGACATCAAGAACGCGATGCGCCAGGATATCGACGCCGCGCCGTGGATGAGCGGTGAGACGAAGAAGGCGGCGATGGTGAAGCTCGAGGCGGTCGTCGACCGCATCGGCTACCCGGACGAGTGGCGCGACTACTCCTCCATCCGCGTCACGCGCGACGAAGCGCTCGGCAACCGCCAGCGCGCGTTGACGTTCAACCGCAAACGGAACCTGGCGAAGATCGGTCAGCCGGTCGATCGCGCCGAGTGGAGCATGACGCCGCCGACGGTGAACGCGTACTACAGCCCGGACCGCAACAACATCAACTTCCCCGCCGGCATCCTCCAGCCGCCGTTCTACCGGTCGGGACGCGACGCGGCGGTGAACTACGGCGGCGCGGGCGGGGTCATCGGCCACGAGCTGACGCACGGCTTCGACGATCAGGGCCGCAAGTACGACGGCCAGGGCAACCTGCGCGACTGGTGGACGGCGGCCGACGGCAAGGCGTACGAGGATCGCGCCACCTGCGTGGCGGATCAATACTCCGGCTACGCGGTCGACGCCGACACCCACGTCAACGGACGGCTGACGCTGGGCGAGAATACCGCCGACAACGGCGGCCTGCGGCTGGCGCTGATGGCCTATCTCGCCGGCCCCGGCGCGAAGAACACGAGCAAGATCGACGGCTTCACGCCGGAGCAGCGCGTCTTCCTCGGCTGGGCGCAGGTGTGGTGCGAGAATGCGCGTCCGGAAGCGGAGCGGCTGAAGGCCGCGACCAACCCGCACTCGTCGAACAAGTACCGCGTCAACGGACCGATGTCGAACATGCCGGAGTTTCAGAAAGCGTTCTCGTGCAAGGCGAACGCGCCGATGGTGCGCACGAGCGCCTGCCGGGTGTGGTGATAGGAGCTGATATGAAAACGCGTCTGTTCGCCGCGGCGTGCTTCGTCGCGTTCCCGCTCGCGACGGTCTTCACGATCGCGCAAACGACGGCGGACCTAAAGGTCCGCACTACGACTACCGCGTCGGAAGTAGCCGCGTCGGAAGTAGTGAAGGCCTTCAGGCCTGCCGACTCCGCGTCCGGCCTCCAGCTCGACGCCATGGACAAGAGCGCTGACGCCTGCACCGACTTCTATCAGTTCGCCTGTGGCGGCTGGATCGCGAGAAATCCTGTGCCAGCGGATCGATCGGGCTTCGGTCGGTTCGACGAGCTGCAGGAGCGCAACAACGACACGCTGCACACCATCCTCGAAGCCGCGGCCGCCGGACGCGAACCCGAGTTCAAGAAGATCGGCGACTACTACGCGTCCTGCCTCGACGAAACCGCGATCGACGCGAAGGGCGCCGGACCGCTCGATCCGCTGCTCAAGAAGATCGCCGCGCTCTCGAGCGTCAACGACCTCGCGCCGCTCGTCGCCGAGCTCCACACCATCGGCGTCAACGTGTTCTTCCAGTTCGGGTCGCAGGCCGATTTCAAGGACGCGTCGGTGGAAATGGCCCTCGCCGATCAAGGCGGCCTCGGATTGCCCGACCGCGACTACTACGTCAAGGACGATGCGAAGTCGGTGGAGCTGCGGGCGCAGTACGTCGATCACATCGCGAAGCTGGCGGCGCTGCTCGGCGCCTCAGGCGATCAGGCGAAGGCGTCGGCCCAGCAGGCGATGGCGATCGAGACGGCGCTGGCCACGAGCGCGCTCGATGCCGTGTCGCGCCGCGATCCGAACAAGGTCTACCACAAGATGTCGAACGCCGAGCTGCAGGCGCTGACGCCGCAGTTCATGTGGAACCGCTATTTCAGCGGCATCGGCTCACCGCCGATTTACGCGCTGAACGTTGCCGAGCCCGAGTTCTTCAAGGCGTTCGGACGCATCGTGGCGACGACGCCGCTCGATCAGATCAAAACCTACCTGCGATGGCAGCTGGTGCACGCGTCGGCGGCGGTGCTCGCCAGGCCGTTCGTCGACGAAAACTTCCGCTTCTTCGGCACCGCCCTCACCGGCGCCAAGGAGCTCCGGCCGCGGTGGAAGCGCTGCGTGCAGTACACCGACAACGACCTCGGCGAATCGTTGGGACAGGCGTTCGTCAAGGTGGCGTTCGGGCCACAGGCCAAGGCCGACACGCTCAAGATGGTCCACGAGCTCGAGTCGGCGCTGCAGACCGACATCCAGGGTCTCGACTGGATGACGCCGACGACCAAGAAGGAAGCGCTGGTCAAGCTGCGCGCCATCGCCGACAAGATCGGCTACCCCGACCACTGGCGCGACTACAGCGCGCTGACCATCGTCCGCGGCGACGCGCTCGGCAACTCGCAGCGCAGCAACGCGTTCGAATTCCACCGGCAGATGGCCAAGATCGGCAAGCCGGTCGACAAGAGCCTCTGGCAGATGACGCCGCCGACGGTCAACGCCTACTACGACCCGCTCGAGAACAACATCAACTTCCCCGCCGGCATCCTGCAGCCGCCGTTCTACAGCGCGAAGGCGGATGCGGCGGTCAACTTCGGCGGCGCCGGCGCGGTCATCGGCCACGAGCTGACGCACGGCTTCGACGATCAGGGCCGCCAGTTCGACGCGCGAGGGAACCTGAAGGACTGGTGGACACCGGCCGACGCGAAGTCGTTCGAGGATCGCGCGCAGTGTTTCGTCGACGAGTACGCAGGCTTCACCGCGGTCGACGAAGTGAAGCTGAACGGCAAGCTGACGCTGGGCGAGAACACCGCGGACAACGGCGGCCTGCGCATCGCGCTGATGGCGTACCTCGCGCGCAATTCCTCGAGTGCCCCGGCGCCGGCGCTCGACGGCTTCACGCCAGAGCAGCGCGTGTTTCTCGGCTGGGGCCAGGTGTGGTGCGAGAACGTCCGCCCGGAACGCGCGCGGATGCTGGCGCAGATCAACCCGCATTCGCCCGGCCACGATCGCGTGAACGGCGTCGTCTCGAACATGCCGGAATTCCAGAAGGCGTTCGCGTGCAAGGCCGACGCGCCGATGGTCCGCAAGAATCAGTGCAGGGTTTGGTAGCAAAGGCCGTCGTTCGACGTTCTCGGTTCGCGGTTCGGCGTTCACAAACGACGAACGACGAACGACAAACGACGAACGCAGAACGCCGAACGCAGAACGTCGAACGTCGAACGATCCCGGTTCGGGTAGGGGCCGACCCGCGTGTCGGCCCGGGCGGACACACAGCTCCGCCCCTACGAGAGGTACATCAGCAGATCATCTCGTGCGAACGCTGTCCGCGTCTGCGTACCTACTGCACCGAAATCGCGCGCACGAAGAAGAAAGCGCACCGCGACGAGATCTACTGGGGCAAGCCGGTGCCGGGCTTCGGCGATCCCCGCGCCCGCGTGCTGCTCGTCGCGCTCGCGCCGGCCGCGCACGGCGCCAACCGGACGGGCCGCGCCTTCACCGGCGACGGTCCCGGCGGCTCCGGCGATTTCCTGATGGCCGCGCTGCACCGTGCCGGCTTCGCGAACATCCCGACCTCGCGCGACCCGGGCGACGGCCTCGCGCTGCACGACGTCTTCATCGCCTCCGCCGCGCGCTGCGCACCGCCCGACAACAAGCCGACACCCGAGGAGATCGCCAACTGCCGCGTGCACCTCGACGCCGAGGTCAATGCACTCCCGCAGGTCCGCGTCGTCGTCGCGCTCGGGAAGATCGCGTTAGACGCCTACCTGCGGCTCCTCAAGCAGCGGGGGATCGCGATCCGGCCGCAGCCGGCGTTCGGCCACGGCCTGGCCCACGCGCTGCCGAACGGTCAGACGCTGATCGGCTGTTATCACCCGAGCCGGCAGAACACGAACACCGGCAAGCTGACGCCGCGGATGATGGATGACGTTTTTCGTATGACGCAGCGCGCCCTGTCGCGTCGATGAGACACCCACCGCCGGCCCGTGCAACGAAATCCGGAGACGCGACACTAGCCACTGGCGTTACACGGATTTGCGTTGACCGGCGCGCAGCCGGCTTTTAGAATCTTTGGACTCCCCACCCTTTCCATCGACGGATCAGCACCCATGACGAAAAAGCTCGCCGCCCTTGCGGCTGTGGTTGTCCTTCTCCTGACTCAGCGTCCTCAGGCCCAGGGCCCCGGCGCGCGCATCTATTTCGTCGACGTCGGCACCGGCGCGTCCACGCTGATCGTCTCCCCGACCGGCAAGACGATGCTGGTCGACGGCGGCCCTCCGGGCAGCGGCGCAAAGATCAGCTCGCTGCTGGCCACGCTCGGCATCACGGCCATCGACTACACCGTCCTCACGCACTATCACATCGATCACATGGGCGGCATGATCGAGGCGCTCAACGCCGGCAAGGTCGCCGGCATTTCCTACGACAACGGCGACGCGGCTGAAGTCCAGCCGCCCGGCACCTCGACGTCGCCCACCAGCACCCGCGGCACGTATCTCAACTACGTCGCCGCCACCGGACATGCGGGCGTGACGCGGCAGACCGCAGTGCCCGGCACCGTCATCGATCTCGGCGGCGGCATGCGCGCGACCTTCGTCGCGGCCGGCGGACATTTCCTGAGCGGCGGAAGCGTCGCGATCACCAACGACGATCTGAACTCCGAGAGCATCAGCACGCTCATCGAGTTCAACAATTTCGACTACCTGGTCTCGGGCGACCTCACCGGCGGCGGCAGCACCTCCACCGCGAAAACCCCGGACGTCGAAACCTACGTGGCCCAGATGGTCGGCGACGTCGACGTCGTCCAGCTCGATCACCATGGCAGCACGACGGCGAACAACCAGACGTTCCTGAGCGCGCTCAAGGCGGAGGTCGCCTTCGCGCAGACGGGCGAGACCAACACCTTCGGGCATCCGAACCGCGAGACCGTGAACAAGTTTCTGAACACCCCGGACACGGCGGGCGCGACGTTTCCCGGCACAGGTGTGCCGCCGGCCGGAGCCGGGCCGGTGTTCTATCAGAACGAGGCGAGCCCGTCCGGCGACGATCGCGTCACGCAGCAGGGCTATACCGGCGCCGCCGCCGGCCACGCCGGACAAGGCACGGTACTGCTCGCCACCGACGGCACCACGACCTACTCGATGAGCAGCTTCGACGACGGCGGCACGCGCCTCCCGGCGGGAGTCCACACCTACGCCGTGGACGGCGTTTCGGCTGGGCTCACCAGCGACTTCAAGCCGACGGTCGTAGTACAGACGGCGCCGATCGTGCCCCAGGCCTTCGACGCCACCACCATCACGGCGACCGTCAACGATCGCGAGTCGCCGATCTCGTCGGTCACGCTCAACTACGCGCTCAACGGCGTCGCGCAGGCGCCGGTGACGATGACGCTCACGGGCGGCATCTACCAGGCGATCGTTCCGGCGCAGCCGGACGGCACACGAGTGGACTACACCGTCCTGGGCACGACCGGCGCACAAACGTCGAGCTACAGCAGCGGCTATTTCTCCGGCGTGACGCCGATCGCCACCCTCCGGGTGCTGAACGCCCTCGGCGAGCCGCTCTACAACGGCTACCCGGCGCGAATCGTGGCCACGGTCACCGCCAGCGGCTTCAGCGCCGGCACCAACGACGACTACGCGCAGGACTCGACCGGCGCGATCAACGTCTACCGCTCCACCGACACGGTGACCCCCTTCACCTCGACCACGCCAGGGCAGGTCATCGAGGCGCGCGGCCGGATCGGCTTCATCGGCGGACGGTTCCGCCTCGATCTCACCGAGTCGGCGGAGAAGACGACAACACCGTTCGGCATCACGGTTCAGGCCAGCAACACCGCACCGGCACCTCTGGTGACCACTCTGGCAGGGCTGAGCACCAACACCGAGGCGCTCGAAGGACAGCTGGTCTCGATCCACAACGTCAGCCGCGTGAGCGGCACGTTCCCGACCACGCCGCAGCCGCTCGATGCGTTCGTCACGATCACCGACGGCACCGCGAACTTCTCGCTCAAGATCGATCACGACACCGATATCGACGGCTTCGTACCCGGCGCCACCTTCGATGTGATTGGCGTCGTGCAGCAGGACGACTACCTGCGGCCGTTCGACACCGGCTACAACGTCGCGCCGCGCAGCGCCGTGGATCTGGGCGCGACCGCGCCGCCACCGCCGCCGCTGCTGACGATCGCCGAAGCGCGGGTGGACGCGGTCACCAACGCCGACGGCAATCCGCCGCGCGACACGATTCCCGATCTCCTCGGCCACGTCGTGACGGTGCGCGGCAACGTCACCTCGATCGATCTGCGCGGCGGCACCGGCATCGAGTACTACATCCAGGACGCGACCGGCGGCATCGATCTCTTCAGCACGTCGCTGAGCCCGGCCTTCAACATCGGCGACAGGGTCGAGGCGACGGGGACGGTCACCCAGTTCAACGGCCTCACCGAGCTGACGGTCACGTCGGTGTCGTTCCTCGGCGCCGGCAGCGCTCCAGCGCCGCAGCTCGTCACGCTGTCGCAACTGGCCGACGGCGTCGGCGAAGCGCTCGAGGGACGACTGATTCGCGTCGACAACCTCACGGTCACCGCCGGGACATTCGGCGCGGCCGGCACGTCCAACAACGTCACGATCGCGGATGCCACCGGCACCGGCATCCTTCGCGTGGACAGCGACACCGACATCGACGGCACGCCGACCGTCACCGGCACCTTCTCGCTGGTCGGCGTCACCGGCCAGTTCGACACCGCGGCGCCGTTCGACAGCGGCTACCAGATCCTGCCGCGCAGCCTCGCGGACATCACCCCGTCCGGTCCGTCCTGCCCTGCAATCACCATCACCGGATCGCTGCCCGGCGGAATCGTCGGCACGCCCTACTCGCAGACGCTCGCGGCCACCGGCGGCACCGCGCCTTACACGTTCAGCATCCTGACCGGCGCGCTGCCGGCCGGTCTTCAACTGAGCAGCGACGGCATCGTCTCCGGCACGCCGACGCTGGCGGGGACGTCCACTCTCACGATTCTCGCGACCGCGACCGGCGGCTGCACCGGATCCGCTTCGTTCACGGTCACGGTCACGGGCGTGCTGACCGTGGCGCCGCCATCGGTGAACTTCGGATCGGTCACCACCGGCTCCATCGGCGCGTCGTCGGTGACGATCACCAACGCCAGCAGCAGCGCGGTCACGCTCAACGCGCCGTTCACGATCACCGGCACTGACGCGTCGCAGTTCACCGTCGCCGCCCCAGGCACGACGACGCTGGCCGCCGGCGCCTCGACCACGGCGGCGCTCACCTTCCTGCCGACGACGACCGGCCCCAAGAGCGCGAGCCTCAACATCACCAGCACCGGCGGCGGCCTCGCGGCGGTTCCGTTGACCGGGACCGGCACCGCACCCAGCGGCTCGGGCGGCGTGGTCATCAGCGAAATCAGGTTCCGAGGCCCTCTGGGTGGCAACGACGAGTTCGTCGAGATCTACAACAACAGCGACAACCCGGTCAGCATCGCCGGCTGGAAGCTGATGGGATCGAGCAACACCGCGCCGACCGGCGTCCGCGCGACCGTGCCGGTTAACGTCACGCTTCCGGCACGCACTCACTACCTGTTCGTCAACGCCACCGCGGCGACCGGCTACTCCGGCGCCGTGCCAGGCAATCTCACCTACACCACCGGCTTCGGCGACAACGGCGGGGTCGCGCTGACCGATGCGAGCAACGCCATCATCGACCAGGTTGGGATCGCGACGATCGGCACGGCATATCGCGAGGGCACCCCGATCGCGACGCAGCTCACGAACAACGCGGACCGCGGCTACGAGCGGAAGCCCGGAGGCCTCTCGCTCACGCTGCAGGACACCAACGACAACAACACGGACTTCCAGCTCACGACGCCGAGCAATCCGCAGAACATCGTGCTGGTGGCGGCGCCTCCGAGCATCAACTTCGGCACGCTGGTCCCGCCGGCCACGGTGTCGCAGTCGATCACCATCCGCAATCTGCTGACGGCATCCGTCACGCTCAACGCGCCCAGCGTGAGCGGTGCCGACGCGGCCGACTTCGCCGCCGGCACGCTCGCCGCGACCACGCTCGCGGGCGGGGCGACGACCACGATCCCCGTCACCTTCCAGCCGCTGACGACCGGCCACAAGTCGGCGATGCTCATCCTCACGAGCTCGCTGGCTGGGACCGTCACAGTGGCGCTCGAGGGCACGGCGATCACCGGCATCTCCGTGTCGCCGCCGTCCGTGGACTTCGGCACGGTGTCGCCTGGCTCGTCGACGCCGACGACGTTGACGATCGAAAACACCGACCCGCTCAACAGCGTCACGCTGACGCCGCCGTTCGCGATCACCGGCAGCGACGCCGGCTCGTTCAGCGTCGGCGCACCCGGCACCACGTTCCTGGGCGGCTCGGACACGACGCCGCTGGTGGTGACGTTCCAGCCGGCGACGCCGGGGCCGAAGAGCGCGACACTGCAGGTCACGAGCGTCCAGGGCGGATCGCAGTCCATCCCGTTGAGCGGGATGGCGGCCTGCCCGGCCATCACCGTCAGCGGGACGCCGCCGGCCGGACTGGTCGGCACTTTCTACACGACCACGTTCAGCGCCACTGGCGGGACGAGTCCGTACACATTCAGCCTCTTCAGCGGCACACCGCCGTCAGGGCTGCTCCTCGCCGCCGACGGCACGCTGTCGGGCAATCCGACCGCGCCCGGCACGTTCACCTTCGCCGTGCAGGCGTCCGCCACGAACGGCTGCACCGGCAACGCGAGCTTCACGGTGGGCGTCACGATACCGGTGATCCCGCTGACCGCGGCGCCGACCTCGATTGCGTTCGGATCGATTCTGGCGCCGGCGACGGCCACGCAGACCGTCACGCTGACCAACAACACCTCGGCGACGTTGACGCTGAACACGCCGCTGACCATCACCGGTGCTGACGCCTCGCAGTTCTCCGTGGGCGCGCCGGCCTCGACGACGCTCGCGGCGGCGGCATCGACCACCGCGGTCGTGACGTTCGCGCCCACCGGGCCTGGCGCGAAGCACGCCGTGCTGACGGTCACGAGCGACGGCGGTGGATCGGCGACGGTGGCGCTGTCGGGCTCCGGCGCCTCGCCGATCCTGATCAGCGAAATCCGCTTCCGCGGTCCATCCGGCGGCAACGACGAGTTCGTGGAGATCTACAACAACAGCGACAGCGCCATCGACATCAGCGGATGGAAGCTGATGGGCTCGAGCAATACCGCGCCGACCGGCGTCCGAGCCACGGTCGGAGCCAACGTGACGCTGGCGGCGCGCACGCACTACCTGTTCGTGAACACGGCCGCGAGCGGCTACTCGGGCTCGGTTCCGGGCAACAAGACCTACACCACCGGATTCGCCGACAACGGCGGCGTCGCCCTCACGCTGCCGGACAACACCATCGTCGATCAGGTCGGGATCACGACCACCGGCACGGCGTATCGCGAAGGCGCGCCGATCGCCACGCAGCTGACGACCAACACCGATCGGGGCTACGAGCGGAAGCCTGGCGGCGCGTCCCTGACGCTTCAGGACACCGACGACAACAACGCCGACTTCCAGCTCACGACGCCGAGCAATCCACAGAGCGTCGTGCTGACGGCGTCACCGACGGCGGTGAACTTCGGCTCGGTCGCGCAGCTGACGACGCACACGCAGACCGTCACGCTGACCAACCTCCTCACGACGCCAGTCACACTGAGTGCGCCGGTCATCGGCGGCGCCGACGCAGCCGACTTCGCGGCCGGCGCGCCGGCCGCCGCGACGCTGGCCTCGGGTGAGTCGACGGGCGTCGCCGTCACCGTTCACGCGGCGACGACCGGGCCGAAGAGCGCGACGCTCTCGATCCCGAGCAGCGGCGGCACCATTGACGTGCCGCTGAGCGCGATTGTCACTGCCGACGCGACTCTGCCGGTGCTGACGCTGCCGGCTGACATCACGCTCGAGGCGACCGGGGCGGCGACCACCGTCACCTACTCGGCGAGCGCGCTCGATCCGATCGACGGACCGATCGATCCGGTGTGCACGCCGGCATCAGGCACGGGCTTCGCGGTCGGAACGACGGCCGTCGACTGCACGGCGACCGACCCGCACGGCAACAGCGCCAACGGCAGCTTCAACGTCACGATCACCGATCAGACGCCGCCGGTCGTGACGCCGCCAGCGTCGATCACGAAGGAAGCCACCGGCCCGGGTACGCCGGTCACGTTCATCGCGACGGCCTCGGATCTGGTGGATGGGTCGATCTCGCCGATCTGCGCGCCGGCATCCGGCTCCCCCTTCCCGGTCGGCGCGACGCCGGTGACGTGCACGGCGACGGACGCGCATGGCAATAGCGCGAGCGGCAGCTTCACCGTCACGATCACCGATCACACCGCGCCGGCGCTGACGCTGCCGACGCAGGTCACGACGCCGGCGACAACGGCCGCCGGCGCGATCGTCACGTTCACGGCGTCCGCGGTCGATCTGGTGGACGGCACGCGGCCGGTGTCGTGCGTGCCCGCGTCAGGCAGCGTGTTCGCGCTCGGCGCGACCACGGTCGCCTGCTCCGCGGCGGACCTCCACGGCAATACCGCCTCGGGCAGCTTCACCGTCCTGGTGACGCCGAAAAATCCGAAGCCGCCGAAGGTCACCGCGCCGAAGAACATCCGTGTCGAAGCGACGAGTCCCGCCGGCGCGATTGTCACCTTCGTCGCGACCGCCACGGATCCGTTCGACGGCACGCTGCCGGTGACGTGCACGCCAGCGTCAGGCTCGATGTTCCCGATCGGCGCGACGCTGGTCACGTGCTCGGCGACCAACAGCTCCGGCAGAACCGACACGGATACGGCGATCATCACGGTGCGCGATACGACCGAGCCGACGATCGCCAGCCTGACGCCGAGCGTGACGGTGCTGCCGAACACGGATCAGACGGTGCCGGTGTCGATCGCCGCGATCGCCACCGACATCGTCGATGCCTCGCCGGTCTGCCGGATCACGGCGGTCGCCGGCGGCGGACGCGATCTCGACAGGGACGGGGTGATCGACTGGACGATCACGGGCGCGTTGACCCTCGACATTCAGGCCGTCACCCGCAGGAACAAGGACCGGACCTACACGATTACCGTGAGGTGCACGGATGCGGCGGGTAATGCATCGAAGGACAAGACGGCGGTCGTCGTGAGCCGGGTCCCGTAGATCCGGCTTCCGGGGAACCTTCATCGGCACCTGGTGTCCAACCTGGCGTGAGTGAATGAGCTCACGTCAGGAGGAGCCATGCGGCGTTCGTTCACGCTCTTCTCCATCGTCGTCCACGCGATTGTGATCTCGGCGGCGCTGCTCGCGCAGGTCTTCGCCGTCGGCGCCTTGCCCACCCCGCATCAGCCGATCCTCTACGAGTCGGCACGTGTCATCCCCGTCGACATCCAGCCGCCGAAACCGCGACTCGCCACCGGCACCAGCGATCATGTATCGGTGAGCGCCGCGCCCGTGGTCCCGCCAACCGGTGTGATCGAGGAAACCGGGCGGGAGAATGAACCGGCGCAGGCGCCGGGCAGCATGGTCTCGGGGGTCGAAAGCGGAACGCCATCCGGGATCGACGGGATCGGCAACATGGCGGCCGTGCAGCTGCTGCCGCCGCCGTCGCCTGAGCCGGCAACTCCTATGCACCTGCACTCCGGGATGAAAGCACCGGTGAAGGTGGTCGACGTGCCGCCGATCTATCCCGTGATCTCGCGCAACGCGCACATCCAGGGCGTGGTGATTCTCGAGGCGGTGCTGGACGCGAAGGGGAATGTGACGTCGGTCCGCGTCCTGCGTTCGGTCCAGACGCTCGATCAGGCCGCGGTGGACGCAGTCCAGCAGTGGCGTTTCACGCCGGCGCTGCTGAACGGTCAGCCGGTGCCGGTGGTGATGACCGTGACGGTGAACTTCACGCTGACGGACCGGTAAGTCGGAGGTTCATCAAGAAGTGATAAGTTCTGGAGATGGATGCGTTCTTGACATCTCAGGGCCTGCTGGCCCTCACGACACTGACGTTTCTCGAGATCGTTCTCGGCGTCGACAACGTCATCTTCATCTCGATTCTCTCGGGTAAACTGCCGGCATCGCAGCAGAGGAGCGCGCGGCGGACCGGGCTGCTCGCCGCGATGGTCATGCGGATCGCGCTCCTGGTCTCCATTGCCTGGATCGTCCGGCTGACCCAGCCGCTCTTCACGATCCTCTCGCAGGCCATTTCAGGGCGCGACCTGATCCTGATCATCGGTGGACTGTTCCTGATCGGGAAGGCGACGCTCGAGATCCACGAGCGTCTCGAGGGCGAAACGCATCACGCGGAGGCGCGAGTCGCGCCTTCGTTTTCCGCGGTCATCGCGCAGATCATGCTGCTCGACATCGTGTTCTCGCTCGACTCGGTCATCACCGCGGTCGGCATGGCCGACGATGTCTCGATCATGGTGACGGCCGTGGTGCTCTCGGTCGCGATCATGATGTTTTCGGCTGAGCCGATCAGCCATTTCGTCAGCGTGCACCCGACGATCAAGGTCCTGGCGCTGTCGTTTCTCCTGCTGATCGGGGTGTCGCTGGTCGGCGACGGTCTCGACATGCACGTGCCGAAGGGTTACATCTATTTCGCGATGGGCTTCTCGGTGTTCGTGGAGATGATCAACCTGCGAGTCAGGGGCAGCGCCTCGCCCGTGCGGCTTCACCAGCCCTACGAAGCCTCCGACCCAGCCGCTCGCGCCAATCCGGAGGCCTAGACTGGCTGCAGCACCCGGGCGAGCGTGGCCCGATCGATGTTGCCGCCGCTCATGACGCAGACGACCTTCTTGCCTTCCAGCTGATCGCGGATCTTCAGCGCCGCGACCAGCGACGCCGCGCCGGCCCCTTCGGCGAGGTTGTGCGTCGTGCGCAGCGCGAGCCGGACCCCTTCGGCGAGCTCCTCCTCGGTCAACGACACGACATCGTCCAGCTCCTTCGTGAGGATGCCGAACGGCAGATCGAAGGTCACGCGCGTCGCCATCCCTTCCGCGAAGGTATCGGCCTTCTCGCCGACGACTCGCGTTCCGCTCTTCCAGGAGCGCGCAAAGGCGTCCGCGCGTTCGGCCTGCACGCCGATCACCTTGGCGCGGCTGCCGAGGCCGGTCCGCACGATGCCGCACCCGCAGGCGCCGCTCCCGGCGCCGATCGGCACCACGATGACGTCGGTGTCGGGCTGCTCCTCGAAGATCTCCAGCGCATAGGTGCCGACGCCGGCAATCAGCAGCGGCTCGTCGGCGGAGTGGACATACCGCAGCCCGCGCTCGTGCTGCAGCTGCTCGACCCGCTCGCGCGCCTCGTCGAAGTCACGGCCATGCTCGATCAACTCTGCGCCATACGCGCGCATCGCCGCGTTCTTCTCGGGATTGTTCCCCAGCGGCGTGACGATGGTGCACGGCACGCCTTCCCGCCGGCAGGCGAGCGCGATCGACTGACCGTGATTGCCGGTCGTCGCCGTGATCACGCCGCGGCGATCCCCGGCCGGCAGGCTCGCGATCAGGTTCGCGCCGCCGCGGACCTTGAAGGCGCCGGTGGGATTGTGATTCTCGTGCTTGACCAGGATGTCGAGCCCGCATTCGGCGTCGAGCAGCGGATGCCGCATCAGCGGGGTCGGCCGGACGACGCGCATGACACGCGGGCGCGCGGCATAGACGTCGGCGAGGGTCGGAATCTGCATGGCCTATCCTATCGCGCCACGACTCCCCCACGTGGCAACGGGCACACAGATGATGCATACTGATATGGATGCGAACGACCCTTGTCCTTGATGCCGAATTGATCGCTCGCGCCCAGGCGCTCAGCGGCATTCGTGAGAAGACCGCGGTCGTGCACGAAGGGCTGCGCGCACTTGTCGCGCGGGAGAGCGCCAGACGGCTGGCAGCGCTGGGCGGCTCCGATCGTCGTGCCGCCGCGCCGCGGCGGCGCCGGCCAGCCAGGTAACCGCGTGCTGGTGGATACGTCGGTCTGGATCGATCACTTCCGCCGGCCCAATCGCGACCTCGAAGATCTGCTTGACGAAGGGCGCGTCGTGACGCACCCGTTCATCGTCGGGGAACTCGCGTGCGGCTCGCTGCATCATCGCGCGGAGATCCTTCGTCTGTTGGACGCGCTGCCGGCCGCGCCGCTCGCCACCCACCACGAGGTGCTGACGTTCGTCGAGAACCAACGTCTGCACGGAAGCGGGCTCGGCTGGATTGACGTCCACCTGCTCGCCAGCGCCCGGTTGATGCACCACTCTCTCTGGAGCGCCGACCGCCGGCTGCGGGCCGTCGCGGTCAGAATCGGATTGGCTGACCTGGAATAAGCGATTACGCCGGCCAGATCGTGCCGAGGACCCTGACGGCGTTGCCGCCGAGGACCTGCGCGATCTGTGCGTCCGTGTAGCCGCGGCGAATCAGGCCTTCGGTGAGATCGAAGACCCGCTTCGAGTGGTTGAGCCCCCTGATGTTGATGGCGCCGTCGGGGTCCTCGTGGTACTGGTAGCGGCTGAAATTCGGCTGCGTGCGCGGATCGAACCCGCCGCCGTTGATCGCATTCGGATTGCCCACCACGTCCAGGTCGCTGCCGATGGCGACGTGATCGAGACCGGCGAGCTTCGCGACGTAGTCGACGTGATCGAGCACGTGCTCGATCGTGACCGGCTCGCTGTCGCGGACCATGAAGCGGATCATGGCAATCCCCATGACGCCGCCGGTCGCGGCCATCTTGCGGATCGCCTCGTCGGTCTTGCACCGCAGGTGGCCGGGAACGAGGGCGCGGGCGGTCGCATGGGTGAAGATCACCGGCTTCTTCGCGGCGTCCAGGGCGTCGAGCGTGGTCTGATCGCCGCAGTGCGATACGTCCACGGCCATGCCGACCCGCTGCATGCGCTCCATGATCGACTGCCCGAACACCGAGAGGCCGCCGTCACGCTGTTCGAGAAAGCCGCTGCCGATCCGGTTGTTGAAGTTATAGGTGAGCTGCGAGATGCGCTGCCCGAGCCCGAAGAAGGCCGCGACATCGTCGGGCGATCGGAAGTGGGTCGAGTCCTGGAACGTGAGCATCACCCCGACTTTCTTCTGCGCCTTGGCGCGGGCGAAATCGGTGGTGTCGTCGATGCGCGTGAACCAGTCGCTGTAGCCGGCCAGAAAGCCGTTCCACTGCGCGTGGAACCGGATCGCGTTGTCGTAGTCGCCGGCGCCGGCGCCCAGCGAGAACACCGTGATGCCCGACTGCTGATAGCGGGCGGCATCGGCGGCGGTGAACGTGCCGGGCCGCGTCAGCCATTGATCGATCTTCGGCGGCCGGTCGGCAAAGTCCTGGAACTGAAACTGGTTGAGCAGGTCCACGACGACGGACGACTCGACGAGCCGGACCGCTCGCGCCGAGTACTGCGCGTTCGACTGCGCAAACAGCTGATATCGGCCGCGCAGCACCGCGGGCGCGCCCGCCACACCGAGTGCGATCGCACGCAGCGCCTCGCGTCGTGTGACGACGCTCATCGGGCACCCGCCGCGCGCGTCGAGACGATGCGGCCGTCCTTGATCACGTAACGGATCCGGCGGGTGTTGCGGATGTCCGCGGCGGGGTCGGCGTCCACGATCAGCAGGTCGGCAACCTTCCCGGGCGCCAGCGTGCCGCGGTCCGCGTCCACGCCGATCGCGTGCGCGGCGCCGCGCGTCCCGGCCGTGATCGCCTGGAGCGGGGTCAACCCGGCGCCGGTGACCATCACCTCGAGCTCCTTGTGAATCATCGGCAGCGGATCGCCGGGAGTCATCAGGCTGTCCACGCCGGCGGCGATCACGACACCCATGTCCTGCGCGCGCTTCGTGACGGCGTTCATCCACGCGATGCGCGCCGGGCTCATGTCGTCCTTCGGCGTGCCCTCGGAGAAAATCCAGAGCGTCGGATTCAGGGTGACGTCGTTGTCCTTCATCGACTGGAGCAGCCGGGTGATGACGGCGCTGTCGGCGGGCACGCCGGCAAAATCGCCTCGTGCGCGCTTCGGGAAATCGGGGCTCGGCGGCGTCCCCTCCCAGACGAGATAGGCCGTGTGGGCCAGCATCTTGACGCCGGCGGCCACCAGATCGCTCGGCCTGGCTGGAAAGACGGTCGCGTGCGCGATCAGCCGGACGTTCTGCCGCTTCGCCTCGTCGCCGATGCGGCGAACCGTCGCCGCGTCCAGCGCGGCATACAGCTTGATGGAGGTGGCGCCGGCGCCGCGGGCCTCGGCGACCGCACGGACGAGATCGGTATCCGGCGCGATCTCCCGGTTCCAGGGAGCATCGCCGGGACGGTAGCCGCGGGATGTCGACACCACGCGCGGGTCGGTGAAGAATGCCGGCCCGGCAAAGAGCGCGGCGTAGTAGATCGCGGGCGACTCGATTTCACCGGTGAGCGCCGCGCGTGACAGGTCGCTGGTGTTGCGGAGATCGCTCGCGACGTCGTACACCATCGTGACGCCGCCGCGCAGGACCCGCTTCAATTGCTCGGCGCGCTCCGCCCACGGCATGCCGGACAAGTGGACGTGCGCGTCGGTCAGCCCGGGCATGACGAACAGTCCGCGGCCATCGATGGTGACGTCCGCATCGACCGCGTCGCGGCCCACCGACGCCACGCGCCCGTCCTTGAGGAGAACGTTGACGGCCGATTGAGGCGGGCCGCCATTGCCGTCGATCACTGTGACGTTGCGAATCGACAACGACGGCGCCGGCTGCGGCTGCTGCGCAAGAACCGCCACCGACGCCGAGAGAAAAACTGCGAAAACTGCCTTAGCCATGGGGTCAGACACGTTACAAGGTGTCAGACACCTTACAACACCTGGACCAGAGGAACGATGACGTCCGGCCGGTCGGTGATCAGCGCG
>Ga0068871_100000906_pt1 | contig 19736 bp, 13 predicted proteins | sample KBSMisM72_FD_72750 | JGI IMG/M metagenome (GOLD analysis project Ga0068871, IMG submission 72750) | Miscanthus rhizosphere microbial communities from Kellogg Biological Station, Michigan, USA - KBS Miscanthus M7-2 | ecosystem: Host-associated > Plants > Roots > Rhizosphere > Soil ...
GCTCCTTTAATTTGTCTTTGCGAGCTTGCGAGTTAGCGTTACCATTTCCGTGCCGTCCGTCAACCGGACGCATCAAACCGATAGACTAGAAACAAGAATAAGCCCATCCGAGCGGGCAATCAGGAGGAAACATGGGCCGCTTCATGGGGCTACGCTGGCTCACCATCGCCTTGATCATGATGGGCGCGCTGGTGAATTTCCTGTCGCGGCAGACCCTGTCCATCGCGGCGCCCACCGTCATCGCCAGCCTGCACATCACCACCCAGCAATATGGCTGGATCACGTCCGCCTTCCAGGGCGGCATCATGCTGCAGCCGGTGGTGGGCTATGTCATCGACATACTGGGCGTGAAATCGGGTTTCGCCCTGTTTGCCTTTCTCTGGTCGATCATCTGCATGGCCCACGGCCTGGCCGGCAGTTGGCAGGTCCTGGCCACCCTGCGCGGGCTGTTGGGCTTTGCGGAGGGCGCCTTCTCGCCCGGCGGGTTGAAGGTAGTATCGGAATGGTTTCCGGCCAAGGAACGCGGCTTGGCCGGCGGGCTCTACAATATCGGACCGTCCCTGGGTTCGATGGTGGCGCCGCCTTTGGTCGCCTGGGCGATCCTCAACTATTCCTGGCAGGCCTCTTTTGTCATTGTCGGCCTGATCAGCCTGGCCTGGGTGGGACTGTGGCTGATCTTCTACAAACCGGTGCGCAAACATCCCACCCTGTCGGAGGAAGAGCGCGAATATATCATTTCGGGTCAGGAAAAATTCCTGCAGGCGAGCGACCAAAAACCCTCCATCCTGTCGATCCTCAAGCGGCGCAATTTCTGGGGCATCGCCCTGCCCCGCTTTCTTACAGATCCCACCTGGGGAATGTTGTCCTTCTGGGTGCCGCTTTATCTGACCACGGTGCGCGGCTTCGATCTCAAGCACATCGCACTCTATGCCTGGCTACCTTTCCTGGCAGCGGATCTGGGCTGCATCTTCGGCCCCAGTGTGGTGATATTCCTGCAAAGGCGGGGCCTGGATCTGATCGATGCGCGGCGCTGCGCCTTCACGCTGGGCGCATTCATGATGATCGGAGTGGCCTTCACCGGCGTGGTCAAGGATCCGCTGATGGCGGTGGCGCTGATCAGCCTGGCGGGCTTTGCTCATCAGACCTTGTCGGTCACCATGATCACCATGGCCACCGACCTGTTCCCCCGCAACGAAGTCGGCACGGTAGCCGGCATGGCGGGCACTTGCGCCAATCTCGGCATCCTGATCTTCACCTATGAACTCGGCCAAAGGGTCGATCAGATCGGCTATACACCCGTCTTTGTTTTGTTGGCGGTGCTGGATATCGTTGCCGCCATCGTCGCCTGGACCCTGATTCGAAAGCCCGCCGCCCATGCCTGAGATACAAAACCCCATTCTCAAAGGCTTTAACCCCGATCCGTCCATTCTGCGGATGGGCGAGGATTATTACATCGCAACCTCGACCTTTGAATGGTTTCCGGGCGTACAGATTCATCATTCCCGCGACCTGGTGAATTGGCGTCTGCTGACCAGGCCGCTGACCCGCGCCAGCCAGCTCAACATGCTGGGAGACCCCGATTCCTGTGGTATTTGGGCCCCCTGTCTCAGCCATGACGGCGAGCAATTTTATCTGATCTATACCGATGTGAAGCGCTATGGCCGTACCTCGGTCGGCGGCGCGTCCGGCGCCAGCCTGCGCGACTTCCACAATTACATGGTCACCGCCAAGAGTATTGATGGCGAATGGTCCGACCCTCTCTACATGAACAGCAGCGGTTTCGATCCCTCGCTGTTTCATGATGACGATGGCCGCAAATGGTTCGTCAATATGCTGTGGGACCACCGTCCCGGGAACAATCGCTTTGCCGGCATCGTTGCCCAGGAATACTCGCCCAAAGAAAAGAAGCTGATCGGCGAGCGCGTGAATATCTTCAAAGGCACGCCGCTGGGATTGACCGAAGCCCCGCATCTCTACAAGCGCGACGGCTGGTACTATCTTTTGACCGCTGAAGGCGGCACGGCCTGGGGCCATGCCGTCACCATGGCGCGGTCGCGGAATTTGCTGGGGCCCTACGAACTGCACCCCGACAGTTACATTATCACCGCCCGCAATCGGCCGGACGCGCTGTTGCAGCGCGCCGGACATGCCGATCTGGTGGAGACGCCGGATGGCGAGACTTACATTGTGTATCTCTGCGGACGCCCCCTGAAGAATCGCGGACGCTGCACCCTGGGGCGCGAAACCGCCATCCAGAAGATGCAATGGCGCGACGGCTGGCTCTATACCGAGGGTGACCCGGGCGTGCCGCAATCCACCACACCGGCGCCAAAAGTAAAAGCGCACCCCTTTGTGCCCGCACCCGCGCGCGACGATTTCGATTCAGCCAAGCTGGGAATTGATTTTCAGTGGCTGCGCACGCCCTATCCCGAAACGATCTTCAGCCTGACGGCCCGCCCAGGGCATTTGCGGCTGTACGGCCGCGAGACCATCGGCAGCCTCTTTACCCAGGCGCTGGTGGCGCGGCGGCAGCAATCGCATTATTTCAGCGCCGAAACCCTGCTCGACTTCGAGCCGGCACATTTCCAGCAGGCAGCGGGGCTGGCCTGCTATTACGGCGGCAACAAGTTTCACTATCTGCACGTCACGCATGACGACACGCATGGCAAGCATATTCGCGTGATGTCGGCCTTGCCCGATGCCCCGGTGGGCGACGCCTTTACCCCGCCGATCGCGCTGCCCAAGGGTCCGGTGGGACTGCGCGCGGAAGTTGACGAGGAGCGGTTGTATTTTGCCTACCGGGTGGCCGGAGGGGCCTGGCAGCGCCTGCCCCAGACCTTTGACGCGTCAATCCTGTCCGATGAAGCCCAGATGCCCGGTTCGGCGAATTTCACGGGGGCTTTTGTTGGCATGGCCTGCCAGGATATGGCCGGAACGGCGGCGCCTGCCGACTTCGATTACTTCACCTATGTCGAGCGCGGTTACACCGTCGATCCCTTCGCAACTGCGTAATCGAAAAAGCCTCACTTTTTGACAAAAGACCCCTAATTTCCTAGATTGGTACCGTTACCATAAAGCGCGCCAGCAGAGCGCGCCCGCTAGTATATGCCTGGTTTGGGAAGGGGTTTGTCGTGTTGAAAATCGTTTCCGCCAAGGTGATCGTCACCTGCCCCGGGCGCAATTTCGTCACCCTGAAGATCGAGACGTCGGATGGCATCACCGGCTTGGGCGATGCCACGCTCAACGGCCGCGAGCTGGCGGTCGCCAGCTATCTCACCGATCATTTGATCCCCTGCCTGATCGGACGTGACGCCCACGCCATCGAAGACACCTGGCAGTATTTCTATCGCGGCGCTTATTGGCGGCGCGGGCCCGTCACCATGTCGGCCATTGCCGCGGTGGATATGGCGCTGTGGGACATCAAGGCCAAGGCGGCGGGACTGCCGCTATATCAGATCCTGGGAGGAAAATGCCGCGACGGCGCAATGGTCTATTGCCATGCCAATGGCACCAGCATCGAGGAAACGCTGGAGAAAGCCCAAGCCTATATCGCGCAGGGGTTCAAGGCGGTGCGGCTGCAATCCGGCGTGCCCGGATTGAAATCCACTTACGGCGTCTCCAAGACCCAGAAATCCTACGAGCCCGCCGATGCCGACCTTCCCAGCGAGCATGTCTGGTCCAGCGAGAAATATCTGCGTTCGGTGCCGGAGCTGTTCAAGCGGGCGCGGGACGTGCTGGGTTGGGACGTGCACTTGCTGCATGATGTTCATCACCGTCTGACACCGATTGAAGCGGGCCGCTTGGGCAAGGAGCTGGAACCCTATCGTCTGTTCTGGTTGGAAGACGCCGTGCCGGCGGAGAACCAGGCCAATTTCCGCCTGATCCGCCAGCACACCACCACACCGCTGGCGGTGGGCGAGGTCTTCAATTCGATCTGGGACTGCAAGCAACTGATCGAAGAACAATTGATCGACTATATCCGCGCCACCCTGACCCATGCCGGCGGCATCACCCATTTGCGCCGCATCGCGGCCCTGGCCGACCTCTACAATGTGCGTACCGGCTGCCACGGACCCACCGACCTTTCGCCCGTATGCATGGCTGCGGCGCTGCATTTCGACGTTTCCATTCCCAACTTCGGCGTCCAGGAATGGATGCAGCACGCCAGGGAGACCGACGAGGTTTTCCCGCGCACCTACACCTATCGCGATGGCGCATTGCATCCCGGAGAAGTACCGGGTCTGGGCGTCGAGATCGATGAACAGCTCGCTGCGAAATACCCTTATCAGCGCGCCTATCTGCCGGTGAACCGTCTGGAAGACGGCAGCATGACCAACTGGTGAGGGACGAAGAATGACGGTGACCGAGCCCAATATTTCCCGCGTCGGCTATGTGCGCTGGCTGGTCTGCGCCCTGCTGTTCGCGGTGGTCGCCCTCAATTATACCGACCGCCAGGTGCTGAGCGTGCTCAAGCCCACTTTGCAACAGGCCTATGGCTGGAGCGAGACCGGCTATGGCAATGTGGCCTTCTGGTTTCAGGCGGCTTACGGCCTGGGCTATGTCGCGTTCGGCCGGGTGGTGGACCGTTTCGGCGCCAAGGTCGGCGGCAGCATCGCCGTCACCATCTGGTCCATTGCGCATATGGCGCATGCGCTGGTGACCAGCACTCTTGGCTTTACCTGGGTGCGCATCCCGATGGGCTTGGGGGAATCCGGCCTGTTTCCCTGTACCCTTGCGGCGGCGACGGAATGGTTTCCCAAGCGCGAGCGCGCACTGGCCATCGGCATTTTCAACGCCGGCTCCAATGTCGGCGCCATTATTGCTCCCTTCCTGGTGCCGATCATCACCCTCGCGCTGGGCTGGCAGATGGCTTTCATTATCACCGGCCTGCTGACCTTTGTCTGGCTGGCGGTGTGGCTGATCTGGTACCGGCAACCGCGCCAGATGCCGTCATTGAGCGCGGCGGAACTGGCCTATATCGAATCCGATCCCCAGGAAGCGCAGCGCCCGGTCGCCTGGTCCCAACTGCTCGCCACCCGCCAGACCTGGGCCTATATGCTGGGCCGTTTCATCATCGATCCGGTGTGGTGGACCTTTCTGTTCTGGCTGCCGGATTTCTTCTCCAAACGTTACGGCGTGGATCTCAAACATTTCGGTCCGCCCCTGGTCACAATTTATGTGATGGCCGATATCGGCTCGGTGCTGGGAGGCTGGCGTTCCTCGCGCCTGCTCAAGAGAGGATACAGTCTCAGCCGCGCCCGCAAGCTGGCAATGCTGGCTTGTGCGCTCTGCGCCCTGCCGGTGGCGGGTGCCATGTATGCCGCCAATCTCTGGCTGGCCGTGGCGGTGATCGGGCTGGCCTGCGCCGCCCATCAGGGCTTCTCCGCCAATCTCTATGCCTTGCCCTCTGACATCTTTCCGCGCTGGGCGGTCGGCTCCGTCGTCGGGCTGGGTGGACTGTCCGGCGCGCTGGGCGGCATGCTGATGAGCCTGTATGCAGCCAATGTGCTGCAGACGCTCGGCAGCTATACCCCCATCTTCGTCTTCGCCTCGATGGCCTATCTGTTCGCGCTGCTCGTGGTCCACCTGATCGTGCCGCGCTACGCTCCCGTCACCGGTTTCACCTCTGAAAATTGATCGCCCCGAAAATGATTGCTAAGTCCACGCGCCTTGACCCTCATCGTTTCTTCCCCCCCGATCCGGCCCAGCGCCGCATCGCCTCCGAGCTTTTCGGTGCGATCGAAAAATTGCCGATCATAAGCCCGCATGGCCACACCGATCCGGCCTGGTTTGCCTATGACCAGCCTTTTGAGGACGCGGTCAGCTTATTGCTGTGGCCCGACCATTATCTGCTGCGCCTGTTGTACAGCGTCGGTGTTACCCTGAAGAGTATCGGCATCGCGCCTCAGGACGGCAGCGGCGGCTTGGTCGAACAGGACCGGCGCAAGATCTGGAAGAGGTTCGCCGAGCATTATTATATTTTCCGGGGCACGCCTTGCCGCGCCTGGCTGGATCACACCTTCCTGGAAGTGTTCGGGCTTGACCGCCCCTTTGGGCCGCAAACGGCGGACTATTATTACGACACGATCAACGAAAAGCTTGCCTTGCCGGAATTTCGCCCCCGCGCCTTGTTCGAGCGCTTCAATATCGAAGTCATCGCCACCACCGAAAATTCCCTGGACCTGCTCAAGGACCATGAATCGATTGTCGCCTCCAACTGGAAGGGGCGCGTCGTCACCACCTTCCGTCCCGACGAGGTCACCGATCCCGACCACGAGCTTTTTGCCGAAAGCTTGCGCCGGATCGGCGAATTGAGCGGCGAAGACACCACCAGCTGGCAGGGCTATCTCAGGGCGATCGAAAACCGCCGCGCGTTTTTCCGCGCCCATGGCGCCACGGCCACCGACCATGGCCATGCCACCGCCCAGACCGCCAATCTGGCGCCCGCCGAAGCCGAGGCACTGTTTGCCAAACTCTTGCAGGGCAAGACCAGCCCAGCGGAGCGCGAGATGTTCCGCGGCCAGATGTTGACCGAGATGGCGCGCATGTCGGTGGAGGACGGCATGGTGATGCAGGTCCATCCCGGCTGCTGGCGCGATCACAATGAACTGATCCACCGCCGTTTCGGGCGCAATATCGGCGGCGACATGCCGATGCAGGGTGGCTTCATGGGCCAACTTAAGCCCCTGCTGGACCGGTTCGGCAACAATAGCGACTTCACCCTGATCCTGTTCACCCTGGATGAAACCACCTATTCGCGCGAATTGGCGCCGCTGGCCGGCCATTATCCCTGCCTGAAGCTGGGTCCGGCCTGGTGGTTCCACGACTCGCCGGAAGGCATGATGCGCTACCGCCGCCAAACCACGGAGAGCGCGGGCTTTTACAACACCACCGGTTTCAACGACGACACCCGCGCTTACTTTTCCATTCCCGCGCGGCATGACCTGGCGCGGCGGATCGATTGCGCTTACCTGTCGGAACTGGTGGTCCAAGGACGCCTGCCGATGGCGGAGGCCGCCGAAGTCGCCGCCGACCTGGCCTATCATCTGCCCAAAAAAGTCTACAAGCTATGACGCAGCGCCTGGGCGCGAGCCTGCTGCCGCGGCTGCCGGCGGTGGTTCAGCGTCCCGCCTTCGATCCGGCGCGCCTCAAATGCGGGATCGTGCATCTGGGCATCGGCGCCTTTCACCGCGCGCACCAGGCCGTGTTCACCGAAAATGCGATTGCGGAAATGGGCGGGGATTGGGGCATCGTCGGCGCCTCCTTGCAACGCGCCGATGTACCTGATGCGCTGACGGCTCAAGACGGCCTTTATACCGTGGAAAGCCTGGGAACCGCGGCCGATTACCGCGTCATGGGAGTGATCCGGCAAGCACTGTTCGCGCCGCGCGACCGCGCTCCTCTGCTCGCGGCGCTTACCTCGCCCGCAACCCATGCGATCACCCTCACGCTCTCTGAAAAAGGCTATTGCCTGGCTGCCGACGGAACGCTGGATTTCGCCCATCCCGACATCGCCGCCGATCTGGCGGCGCCGCGGGCGCCGCGTTCCGCGATAGGCTGGCTGGCGCTCGCGCTAGCCGAACGCCGCGCCCATGGCGCGGGACCGCTGACCATATTGTCCTGCGACAATCTCCAGTCCAATGGCGAGAAACTGGCAAATGCGGTCACTGCGTTCAGCGGCCAAGCCTTCGGGCCGGAACTTGCCGCCTGGATCATGGCCAATAGCCGCTTTCCCTTGACCCTGGTGGATTGCATCGTTCCGGCATCAGACGATGCCCACCGCACCCGAGTCCGCAATGTCCTGGGCCTGGACGATCAGGCCAGCGTGCAGCGCGAGGAATTCGCGCAATGGGTGATCCAGGACCGCTTTGCCGGGCCGTTACCGGCCTGGGGCGTTGTAGGCGCCGAGATTGTTTCCGATATCGCCGGTTACCAGCGCTTGAAACTGCATGTTCTCAACACCGCGCATTCTGCCCTGGCCTATCTGGGACTGCCGCGCGGCCATGTCTATGTGCGCCAAGCCATCGCAGATCCGGAGCTGTTAAGAGTCCTGGACACCATGATGGCGCAGGAAATCGCGCCCGCGCTGACGCCGCTTGATGTGGCCTTCTATTGGCGCACCGTCAAAGGCCGCTTTGCCAATCCCATGATCGATCACCGCCTGGCGCAAATCGCCGAGGACGGCTCGCTCAAGCTGCCGCAACGCCTGTTCCCCCTGCTGGAAACCAATGCAAGGACCGGCGATAGCATCACCAGCATGGCAGCGATTGTGCGGGCCTGGCTGGAACTGATGGCCACGACCCCGTCACGCGATCCCGCCAATGGCTGGTTTCAGGAATGGGCCAAGGCGGGATCAGATATATCGCGGGCACTGGACAATGAAGCACTGTTTCCTGCCCTGTTCCGCGCCGACACACGCCTGCGCAACGCGATCCTGGCCGCTTAGGCCGTCAAAAACTTTCGGTTACTCCGGCGGCGCGGCGTTGGGCGGCAATGTTTTGTAATAGTCCAACGGGTATTTTGGCTTGAAACCGTTGGTGAAAGGACGCTTAGCGAAGCCGGCAAAATAGGCCAGGCCCGCATCCCGGAACCAAACCGCATCCCGATGTTGCATGACAAGAAACTGATTCACGGCCGTGAACCGCTCGCTATCGATCTTGTCCTTAAGGCTTTCCCAGTTTTTTTGCATCTCCTCTACGGCGCCGACGCCCCGGTGATAGCGAAACTGCAACTCCTCCCACAGGGTACGGCCCGACTTCAATTTATAGTCCCAGGGAACATGATGAAACCACAGCAACAGATCGTCCGGCGTGGTGCGCGGATCGCCCCATTGTTCTTTCAGGGGCGAATTATACTGCGCCACAGAATTATAGCCTGAAGCGGAGCGGTCGAAGCCAAGGCCCTTTTCGTCCGCGCGATGAAAATAGACGTCGCCCCAGTCGGGACGCCGCGCCTCATTGTACCAAAGCCACGGACCGTAATGCGTATTGGCCTTGTCGATGTCGAGAAAATTGAGACCCAGCGGCTGCTGGTAGTCTATCAGGGCCGGAAAGGACTTCATCAACATATCCAGCACCGTAACCACGACCACCGGATCATTGCCGAAAGTCATCCGCGTCCATTCCTCGCCCACCGCCTGGGCACGCGATTCCGGGTCCCAGGCAAAACGGCCATAGGCGTACCAGTTGGCCTGATTGAAAATGGAGCCGGTCCAGTTGCGGTCATTGCCGACATTGGCGATGCCGGCGACTCCCGTCAGTTTCGGGTGGCCGTAAACGCCCTCGACAATGCGCGCGACGGTCGAGCCCTTGCCATAGGCATAGGTGTCGGATTGATAGATCTCTTCATACATAAAGCCGGTATAGGAAAGATCGGCGCCCTGTCCGGTATATTCCTTGGTGACCGGGAATTCGACCGCCATCTGGGTGTGCGGCATGGCGCCGAATAATGGCGCAAAGGGCTCGCGCGCCTGGAAGTCCAGCGGACCCTCCTTTTCCTGCACGATCACATTGTCGCGGAATTTTCCATCGAACGGCTTGATGATGCGATAGGCTTCGGCGATGCGGTCGAGCTTCCAATCCTTGCCCGGATCGTCATAGACGAAGGCGCGGTACATCACGATGCCATGATGCGGCGCCAGCAAATCGGCATACATGTTGGCGCCATCGGAATGGCTGCGCCCGTAATCTTGCGGTCCGGGCTGGCCTTCGGAGTTGGCCTTGATCAGAAATCCGCCGAAATCGGGAATGCGGCGATAGATCTCCTCCACCTTGGCTTGCCACCAGGCGCGCACCGCCGGGTCGAGCGGATCGGCGGTCTTCAGCCCGCCGATCTCCTCCGGTGCGGTGAAGCGCGGCGCCAGCCATACCTTCACCCCCCAGGGGCGGAATTCCTCGGCCAGCGCAGCGATCTTCTCGATATATTCGCTGGTCAATATGGCGGAACTGGAATTGACATTGTTGAGCACGGCGCCGTTGATGCCGATCGAGGCGTCGGCGCGGGCATATTCGCCATAACGGGGATCGCGATAGGCCGGTAACGTCTGCCAGCGCCACAAGGACGCGCCCGCATAGCCGCGCTCGATACTTCCGTCCAGATTGTCCCAATGGTTCAGCACCCGCACCATCAGCTTGGGCGCGTCCGCGATATCGAGATGATCTATCGGCTGGCGCGTCTGGATGCGGCGAAGGAATGCAAAAACGCCATACAGGACGCCAATGTCGCTGTTGGCGGCGATAACGGTAACGCGATGACCGTTCAGGATGGTGCTTCGGATCAGATACCCCTCCGCGCCGGTCCTGGCGAGCGGCAGCGCCAGCGCGGCAATATCCGGTGACGATGCCGGCGTGCCGATCACCACGGCGCCATCGCGCGCGGTCTGCTCCGCCGGCACAGCCTCTGCCAACATCCCCTCCAACCCGCGCGCGAGTTCCGATTGCGCGGCGTCAAGAGTGGAAGAACGGCTCTTTCCTGCCACGATGGATGCCGCGGCGGCTCGATACGGCGCCTGCCATTGCGCCTCGACGGGCTGATAACGCAGCCATAATTCGTGACCATCTTCCGCGCGGGCGGCGGTGGTGGCGATTAGCAAAAATAGAACGGCGGACAGCAAGCGCTGCATAGTTCCTCGCTGATGCGCCCGTAAAAACGCGCGCAAAAAAAGGGCGGCAGCTTCGAAAAGCTGCCGCCCAGTCTAGGGGAAAAATTGCGTCTTAAAGTTTACCAGGTGCCTCTCACCCCGAACATGATGACCTGGCCCGGATCGTAATAATTGTGCGCCGCCGTGACCCACTGGTCGTAGCTGCGCAGCTTGGAATTGAACAGGTTCTGGACATTGAAGGTCAATTCCGGATCGGTCGGAATTTCGCCCAGGAACTTGGACAGGCGCACGCTGCTGGAGAAGTCTGCCTGGCCATAAGCCCTGGAGAACAGGTAGGCCCCTTGGGGGCAACCGGACACGGATGCATTGGTGTTGGGCAGGCACAGGCTCTGGGCATTGGAGCCCGAAGCATAGCTTGTGTCGTTCCACACATAGGACAAGCGCACCGAGATACCGTCATGGTCGTAATAGCCGGTGACGTTATAGCTCATAGGCGGCACGCCGGTGGCGAAGGCAGGCGCGGAACCGGAACTCTTCTGGTCCAACAGAGTCAGGTTGCCGGTAACGCCAAAGCCCGGCACGCCGTACTCTTCCAACAAAAAGTCTAGCGGCTGGACATAGTCGAACTCCATGCCGTTGACCGTCAGCATACCCGGGGCGTTGATATTCTGCGTCACGGTGATCTGGGCCGCGCAATTGGCGTCGGAGGTGCAACCCCGACCGATCATCGCAAGCTGCTGGCCCGGCGTTAGCGTGTTGAAGTTGATGCCGAACTGCTGCAGGTACGAGAAGGGCTGGGTGGTGTTCTGCTGGATTGGGAAACCGGACAGGCCCTTGCGGAAGGCCGTGAACCCGAAATAGCCGGCGCCGCCAGTATAATATTCGAAACCGACATCGATATTGTTGGAATAGAAAGGCTTGAGCTGCGGATTGCCCAGAGTGATCGCCTGGGCCGTGACGTCGCCGAAATTCACGCCGGAGATCATCTGGTTGGGATTGGCGCGGGTCATGGTGCGCGATATGGAGCCGCGAACCTGGAAATCGTCCGACACTTCGTAGACCAGGTTGATGGACGGCAGGAAGGCGCCATATTCCTTGGTCTGGGTGGCAAATTTGAAGGTGTTGGGATACAGGCCGCCGTCAAAAAGCGGTCCCCCGGTCGGATTGTTCGCATGTGCTGGGTTGCACGGATTGTCCGTGCACGACGGACCTGCGGTGGCATTGCGCGGGTCCACGATCGTCACCGGCGAGGTGATGTACTGGTGGGTTTCCACAAACCGCAGGCCCAGATTGTAGCGCAGATTGTGGCCATGGATCGGCTCGGTACCGGCGACTTCGCCGTACCAGCTATAGACATTTTCGTTGATGGTGCCCGAGTTGCCGCCGATCGCCGATCCTACCGCGAAGGGATAGGTCTCGGTGACGCCGGCATGGGAATTGGGCACAGCGGCAATGGCCGCGCGATCAATGGCATAGTAATTGTCCGCCGCCGCCAGGGCATTGAAATCCTGGGTAATGAACCCGGTCGGACCCTGCTTGATATAGCTGGCCAGGGCCGACTGGGGTATCAGCGATCCGCCATAATTCAGGGCGGGGAAGCTGGCGCTATAGCTGCCGGGATAGCCATAACCCGAATAATTTACCCCGTTTAATGTCCCAGTATAAGTCGGCGACTGCCCCGCCGCGGCCGCATTCACGGTTGCGATGCTTCCTGGGACGCTGGAGCCACGGCAGACCGGCTGGGTGTTGGGCGGCGGCAGGAAGACGTTGGGATTACCGCCGCAAACCGCATTCTGCATGATCTGCGAGGCGTCGATGGCGGTGATGGCGCGGAAGGCCGAGTCGTAAGCCGCGCCGACCTTGAGCGCGATACGATCGCCGCCCCAGGTGAAATCGGCATGCGCGCCGGTGGTCTGGGTGAAGCGCTTTTCATCCTGCAGATTGGTGCGGCCATTGTTCCATTGGAAATTGGCCGGATTGTTGATGTCGACGCTGGGGGTGATGATCGGATAGTTCGCGCCGGGAGGATTGCTGAAGGTCGCGAAGACGCCGCCGGCCGGGGCAGCGCAACCGGGCGAGCCGGCCGGATTACCGCCGCTGGGGCATGTCACCACCATATAGGTCGGGGAATCGCGGAAGAAATGGCTGCGGGTAGCATTGGCCTGGAATTCCAGCTTCATCAGATCGTTGATCCGCCAGCTGCCGCCCGGATTGATGCTGAAAAAGTCGCCATTTTCCTTGTAGGGGCGGGCTTCGGAATGGAACTGCGCATTGGCAAGCGTGGCGCTTTGGATCACGCCGCCAATGCCGTTGGTCGGTGTCGAACCCTGACCGATCTGAGTCTGGGACAGCGGATCCAGCACGATATTTTCCGGGATAAGCGGCTGCGAGCCATTGCCGGCGCGCACGCCGATGGCCAGGTCGCTGCGGTTCATGTCGTTGTAAGCGCGGCCGCCCACCATATCGACGTAGAAATGCAGGTCATCGGTCGGGCGCCATTCAAAGCTGGCCACGCCGCTATAGCGGTCGCGGCTGCCGCTCTCGAACATGCTGCGACCCAGGCGGGGCAAAAGGGAATTGGAAATCTGCTGCGGCGTGAGGCCCGGATTGAGAGCGGACAACATCGCTCCCGTGATGGTCGATCCCGGAACCAGACCACCGGTGGTCACGTTGGCCGGCACGGTCCCGGGAAGGGTGAAAAAATTAGCGCCCAACGTATCGCAATTGGCTGCCGGGCACTGTGTGGCGGTCAACGGCCCAGGCGAGCCCCAGCCGGCGTTGCCGTCTTCCCAGCCCCTGGTGAAGATTCTGTTCTGGGCGGCGGCGATGCCGATCAGGGCGCCGAAGCTGCCCCAGGTGTCGCTGACAATCAGAGCACCGCGATCGCCCATGGAACTTGCGCCGCTATATTTGCTGCCCTGCAGATTATAAGTGATGCGGAAGCCTTCCTGGTCGAAAGGCCGGGCGCTGCGCAAATTGACGTTACCGGCGGCGCCGCCTTCCAGCATGTCGGCCGTGGGCGACTTGGAAACCGAAAGCTGAGTGAAAAGTTCGGTGGGGAACCAGTTCAGGTCGACTTCACGGTTGGCGTTGGACGCATCGGCCGCGCCGGTAGAGGCCACGGCGACATTGGCGCCGTTGAGCGTGACCTTGGTGAAGTTGGTGCCCAGGCCACGGATCGAGACGTTGACGCCTTCGCCTGTCACTTCGCGGCTGATGGTGACGCCGGGAATGCGGTTCAGCGATTCGGCGATATTGTTGTCGGGAAACTTGCCGATGTCCTCGGCAAACACCGTGTCAGTGAAGTTGGTGGACTCACGCTTGGAGTCGGTCGCCTTTTGCAGCGACGCGGCGTAGCCGGTGACGGTGACCGCTTCCACGCCGGCCGCCGCCTGTGCATGGGCCAGCGACGGTGCGACCACCATCATGGCGGCAAGCATGCTTCCGCCCATCAGTGCGACCTTGGCGCGACCCAAACGGATTCCGGCTGTCGAATTCATGCGATTGCCCTCCCTATGGCCTGTCGGCCGTCTATCCCGTGTGCCGTGTTATGGTACCGGTCACATACCCGACAAATATCTCCGATGTAAAAAACCGTCAAGTGCCTCAACAATTGCATCATTAAAACTCGCACTGTTAGCGCTACCGTTAGAACGGACAATTTCTGTGGCAGCGCAGCCAACCTGTCCGCCCGCCTTTACGCCAGTTGCGACTCAGAAAAATGAAAAATCGGAAACCCTTCATCTAAAAGGCAATTTTATGAAAAGCATGGGACCGCTACCGTGCGGTCGACGCTCACAGCCGGCAACGTGGCGAAACCGCAACGCCTCAGCCGAAATCGATTGTGCAAGTTTTTATGGAAAGGATGGGACCGCTACCGCGTGGTCAATGCTCGCGGCTGGCGACGTGGGCGAAACCGCAACGCCTCAGCCGAAATCGATTGCGGCGAAAGTCTGAGGCTGGCCCGGCGTTTCAGCCTGAAAGCGAAACAGGCCGCCCGCCAACGGCTGTTCCGCCAACGCGGCGGGATCCAGGCCCTTGCGGGCCGTTGTGGCATAAACGGTCTTCAGATCCGTCCCGGCAAAAGCCAGTTTGGTGACATTGGCGACGGGGAAGGAAACGGTTTGCAGCAATTGGCCCTGAGGGGAATAACGCCGCGCACCCCACCCGCCGAACAAGCCCGTCCAAAGACAGCCCTGACTGTCCACGACAGACCCGTCGGGATAGCCGGCGCCTTCCTCAATGACGGCGAAAATCCGCTTGCCCGCCAGTGAGCTATCAGCCCGCAGGTCGAAGGCATAAATGCGCTTCTGCAAAGTATTGGTATGGTAGAGCGTACGGCCATCGGGGCTGATGGCGGGTCCATTGGTGATTACGTAGCCCGGATCCATCAGGGACAAGCCGCCGCGATCCAGGCGGTAAAGCGCGCCGCTGGGATTGCATTCCAGATCATCCATGGAGCCGAACCAGAGGCGCCCCTCGGAATCGACCGCGCCATCATTCAAACGATTGGAAGGAATCTCCGGTTCGACCGCGCGGACCAGGCGGAAGGCGCCCGTGGCGGGGTTGAAATCATGGAGTCCGCTTTTGGCGCCGGCGATAAAATGCCCGTTTTCCAGGGGCGCCAGAAAGCCCACTTCGGACGGCGCCTGCCAGCTCTCGCCGTTCCCGCTTTCGGGATCAAAGCGATGGACCTTCTTTTGCTTGATATCGGTGAACCACAGGGCGCCGCGCCACCAGAGCGGCCCCTCACCCAGTTCGCAGGCAAGCGGCCAGACACAGTCAAGCCCGTCCTCGTGTCGTGATTTCGAAGTTCGCGATTCCATCGATATCGGGCTCCTAGCGAACTAACGCCATCCCGCGTCGATCCAATATTCGTGCCCGGTGCACATACGCCCGTCATCGGAAGCCAGGAACAGCACCAGCGATGCGACATGATCGGGGGTGATGCGGCCTTTCAGGCATTGCTGGCTCACGATCTCAGCCTCGCCCTCGGGCGTGTACCACTTCATTTGACGCGGGGTCTTTACATTGCCGGGAACCACCGCGGTCACCCGGATATTGTCCGGGCCCAACTCGCGGGCCAGCGCGCGCGTCATACCTTCGATCCCGGCCTTTGCGGTTTCGTAGAGCAGCAGTCCGGGCAAGCCCAGGTGCCAGGATATCGAGCCGAAATTTATGATCGCGCCGCCGCCCCGGGCTTTCATGCCGGGAACCGCCGCCTTGGATGCGAACAGCATATGGCGCAGATTCACCGCCATGCGTTCATCCCAATAAGCGGGCGTGATGTCCTCCAAGGTGTGGCGATCGTCATTGCCGGCATTGTTGACCAGCACATCGATGCCGCCCAGCGAACGGATGAAAGTTTCCAGCGCCGTGAGATTGGTGAGATCCAGGTGATGGTAGGCGGTTTTTATCGGAGTACCTTGGAGTCGCTCCACCAGTGCGGCGCTTTCCTGGTCCAATATGTCGACGAAAATGGTTTCGGCGCCTTGGCGCGCGAAAGCTTCAACCAGACCGGCGCCGATGCCGGAGCCCCCACCGGTTACCAGAACACGCTTTCCCGCCAGGCTGGGATACACGGCTGGCCGCGCGGAACCGATCGCGGCTGGAGTGGCAGTTGCGCCCGGGGAAACACCTTTCATGCGGAGCAAGGGCCTCAAGTTGCTGGTTGCGCTAACAATAGCAGCCCACCAACCCTGTCAAGGCAGGGGCGCTCAGCCCCCGCGCCGGCCCGGACGCGCATCGGAAGACGGCCCCTTTGGGGGGGCCGACGAATCGCGTTTGAGCAGTGCAAATTTGAGCATTTTCTGCACCACTTCGGGCTCGCCCCCGGCGCGCCGGGCACGAATCTGTTCGACCAGCAGCCTGACCGCCTCACGCGCCATTTCGGCGATCGGCTGGCGCACCGTGGTCAGCGCCGGCCACACCGTGGTGGCGAGCGGCGTATCGTCGAAACCGGTCACCGCCAAGTCGCCCGGCACCTCCAGCCCCCTGCTATGGGCTACCGCCATGGCGGCCACTGCCATGTCGTCATTGGATGCAAAAATGGCGGTGGGATTGTCGCCATCGAGCAGCTTTCCCGCCGCCTCCAGGCCCGAGCGGTAGGTGAAATAGCCCTGTGCCACCTGATTGGTGCCCACAGACAGGCCGGCTTCGGTCATGGCTTCGACATAGCCGAGGAAGCGCTGGCCGGACGCGGTCTGGTTGGGATGGCCATTGATGAAGGCGATACGGCGATGGCCCAATTCCAGCAGATGCCTGGTCATCGCGCGGGAGGCTTCGAAATTGTTGATGCTGACCGCGCAGAAGCCGGCGGCAGGCCGCCCCGACGCCACGAGAACCCTACAAAGTCCCGCATCCTTGACAGCCTTGAGAACCGCTTCGGAGTCGCACAGCGGTGGCGGCAGAATCACCCCGTCAATATTGCCCTCGACCAGCCTTTGTATGACCTCGGCCTCGCTCTCTACTTCTTCGCATTTTTCGATCACAAGCTGGCAGCCGCTCAGGCTGGATTGCTCCAGGCTGCCCAGCAGGAACTCGCTGAGATAGTTTGCGCTGGGATTGGCATACAGTAGGCCGATGTGGATCGCGTCGGCGCTGGCCAGGCTGCGCGCCGCCTGGTTGGGCGAATAGCGCAGCGCCTTGACCGACGCCGAAACCCGCTGGCGCGTTTCCTCGCGCACATTGGTTTCGCCGTTGATCACGCGCGAAACGGTCATCGTCGAGACGCCCGCATGTTTTGCTACGTCATGGATGGTGATGACGCCGCCGCGGCGGCGGCTACTTTTTTTGGCCAAAATTCCAATTCCCCCGATGCTGCGGCTGGTGCCGCATTATTACTTTCCCTTACGTCTTAACGGCGGCGCCGATACGGTAGACTCGCGCGTGACCAAGGTGAAGTTGAGAAGGTTGTGTTCCACCGGCTGCGACGTGCCCGCACGTTTGGCGCGCACCTGCTCGATCAACAGGCGAACCGCCTGGCGGGCCATGTCGGCGATCGGACGGCGCACCGTGGTCAGCTCCGGCCAGACCATGGTGGCCAGCGGCGTATCGTCAAAACCGGCGACCGCCAGGTCATCCGGCACCTCCAACCCGCGGCGATGCGCGATTGCCATGGCGGCGGCGGCCATGTCGTCGTTGCAGGCAAAGATAGCGGTGGGGTGGAAGCCGTTGCTTAAAAGACGTTCCGCCGCCTCCAGGCCGGAGCGATAGGTGAAGAAGCCCTGCGCCACCTGGTCGGGGCCGATCTCCAGCCCGGCTTCATTCATACCTTCCATATAGCCACGGAATCGCTGACTCGACGCCGTGTGCCCCGGATGGCCGTTGATGAAGGCAATGCGGCGGTGTCCCAAGCCCAGAAGATGACGGGTCATCTCCCGCGCCGCTTCAAGGTCGTTGATGGAGACAGCCGAAAAGCCGGGCGCAGGACGCCCCGATGTCACCAGCACGGCTGGAACGCCTGCCGCTACCACGGTGTTCAGCGCGTCCTCGGAATCGCCCAGCGGCGCCGGCAAAATAATGCCGTCCACGCCGCCGGCGATCAGCCGCTGCACCGCCTTGCGGTCGCTTTCCGGGTCTTCGCATTGTTCCAGCACCAGCTGGCAGCCGCTTAGGCTGGATTGTTCCAGACTGCCCAGCAGCAATTCGCTGAGATAGGCCGCGGTGGAATTGGAATAGAGAATGCCGATATGGACGGTATCGGCGCTGGCCAGGCTGCGGGCGGCGAGATTGGGGGAATAGCGCAGAACCTTGACGGATGCGGCGACCCTGGCGCGGGTCTCGTCGCGGACATTGTTTTCGGAATTGATGACCCGGGACACCGTCATCGGCGAAACGCCGGCGTGACGCGCCACGTCACGGATAGTGACACCGCTGACGCTGCGACGGGTATTTTTTTTAGAGGCCAACGATCTTCTCCCGTGCCAGTCCTAGCAAAACCGGCGTGAAATGGACATGGGGCTAATGGGCGACTCGATTGACTGTCCGAATACCCTGGAACATCGGTTTTCTTTGAGCTTTCGAAGGTTTCTGCAGGCCCGCTATCGCACCCGGAGCGACGGCACTTCGGTCCAAGCTTTGACGCTCGTCTCCATGGCGTTGAGCGCCGCGATTTTGGATATAAGCGCCACCATTACCGCCATCTCGGTTGCTTGCGCGGGATGCCATGTTAGCGTTAGCATCCTGCCCATCCGACCCTCTCATGGTGGTTAATGTTTCTCGGAATTGATGTCGGAACGTCCGGTGTGAAGGCAATTGTCATCGCAGACGATGGCAGCGTTCGGGGCCAGGGAATGGCGGCGCTCGCGGTATCGCGCCCCCGCCCGCTCTGGTCGGAGCAGACGCCCGATGACTGGTGGGGCGCGGTCCAAGCCGCAGTCCTGTCCATTCCGGCCGAATTGCGCGCGAAGGTGCAGGGCATTGGCATCGCCGGGCAGATGCATGGCGCCACACTGCTGGGCGCTGACGATCTTCCGCTCCGCCCGGCGATTTTGTGGAATGACGGCCGCAGTTTTGCCGAGTGCGAGGAACTGGAACGGCTCGTGCCGGCTTCGCGGACCATCACCGGAAATCTCGCCATGCCTGGTTTCACGGCGCCAAAGCTTCTCTGGATACGCCGCCATGAACCGGAAGTTTTCGCACGGGTGCGGACAGTATTGCTACCCAAAGACTATGTGCGCCTCTGCATGACCGGGGGAAAAGCCTCCGACATGTCTGACAGCGCCGGTACGCTTTGGCTGGATGTGGCCGCGCGCGACTGGAGCGAGGCAACGCTGGGCGCCTGCGGCCTTGGCCGGGACAATATGCCGAGCCTGTTCGAGGGTTGCGGCATTGCCGGAACGCTCCGTGCCGCGGTCGCAGCGAACTGGGGCATGACGGCGGTGCCGGTCGTGGCGGGCGGCGGCGACAATGCGGCGGGCGCGGCTGGTGTTGGCGTAGTGAAGGAAGGCGATGCGCTGCTCTCACTGGGCACTTCCGGCGTGATCTTCGTCGCGACACGCGAGTTCCGGCCCAATCCGGGGCGCGCGGTCCATGCCTTCTGCCATTGTCTGCCCGCTATGTGGCATCAGATGAGCGTGCATCTGTCGGCCGCGTCCTGTATCGACTGGGGCGCGCAAGCGACCGGTGTCGATAG
>Ga0068871_100000910_pt1 | contig 19702 bp, 19 predicted proteins | sample KBSMisM72_FD_72750 | JGI IMG/M metagenome (GOLD analysis project Ga0068871, IMG submission 72750) | Miscanthus rhizosphere microbial communities from Kellogg Biological Station, Michigan, USA - KBS Miscanthus M7-2 | ecosystem: Host-associated > Plants > Roots > Rhizosphere > Soil ...
CTCCCAGGAGAGGGACAACGAACCCGGCCCGCAAATCGGAAAAGCGAGTCGAGAGGGCTCCGACCAGCCAAGGAATGGCACCTCCTCCCAGGTTTCCGATGGCGAACATGAACCCGCCTACTTGCGTCACCCGATCACCGAACCACCGGGGAAGCAATGACACCTTGATTGGATAAATCGCGGACAGGCCGAACCCGGAAAGGCTGGTGCCCAGGATGATCATCGCCATGGTGTGGCTGCCCATTAGAACAATGACTCCGATCACGGCGAGGCCGGCTCCGGCAGCAGCCAGTCGAGTCTCGCGGGTAGTGCGCAACGCCGCAGGGGCCAACATTCTACCCAGCAGTACGGTGCCGTAAAAGAATGTTGGCATCATTGCCCACATCGAAACTGATCCGGGGCTGATGCGCTGGGCGTAAGTGGCAACCCATCCTCCTACCGCGGTTTCCGTGCCCACATAAATAAAGAAAGCGAGTCCCACGAACACGGTTAAGGTTGTGTTCCAAGTCCGCGCAGAAGTCTTACGAGACAGTTCCGTATGACGCTTTTCGTCAGCCGCAAATCGGAACAGGCAGAGCGTCAAGGCAAGCACCGCCATACATGCAGCCAATGCGTAAAAAAATGCCGTCGTCTGATGAACTCGCTGCACCGCCGCGATAATCAACGGACAGCTCATCGCTCCTACTCCCCAGGAAGAATTCAACAAGCTGAGCGCCGACGCACGCTTTTCCGGCATGGCGTCGGAGACGAAAAGATTGCACGCAGGAGTAGTGACGCCGAATCCAGCCCCGTAGATGCATATGGAGGCGATGCCCAGATAGCGGCCCGCCCCCACCAGTAGGGCTGTCCCGACCGCCATCAAGGTTGCGCCGATGATGAGCGTGAGGCGATATCCGAGCCGGCGGACGAATGTCCCCGAACACAACATTCCTCCAATCGAAGAAATGTACTGCGCTAAAAAGAGGTCGCCGGACTGGGTGTCATTGAGGGCCCAGCGCGCCGAGAGAACTGGCAGCATGGGACCGAGAAACGTCATCACCACGCCGGTGACGACGAAATCGATATGGGCGAATATCGTCCCGCGGATGAGTCTTTTGGCGGAAACAGTCGGGCTGGTTGCGATCATGCGATGTGATTAGATTATAGGTGCGGGAAAGGCGGAAGCTGTGCACAAACACGTTATGATGGGGATCAAGAATTCTGATGATTAATGGGAAAAGAATCGCGGTCGTACTGCCGGCATACAACGCGGAGAAGACCCTGGAGGCAACCGTCCGCGAACTGCCCGAGATTGTCGATGTGTGCATTCTGGTGGACGACCACAGTTCCGACGGCACAGTGCAGATTGCGCATCGTCTGGGATTGCAACACTTCGTGCACGATAAGAATTACGGCTATGGACGCAACCAGCAGACCTGCTATCGGGAGGCGCTGGCGGCCGGCGCGGAGGTTGTGATCATGGTGCATCCGGATTACCAGTACACTCCGCTGCTTGCGACCGCTATGGCCAGCATGGTCGCCTACGGCGTGTATGACGTAGTGTTGGGCTCACGAATTCTCGGCGGCGGTGCGCTGCGCGGTGGGATGCCATTTTACAAATATGTGTTCAACCGTCTTCTTACCGCGTTTGAAAATCTGTTTCTCGGGGTGAAAGTTTCCGAGTACCACTCCGGCTACCGCGCGTTCAGCAACGCAGTGTTGACTCAATTGCCACTGCTGGAAAATTCAGATGACTTCCTGTTCGACAACCAGATGCTGGCGCAGTCGGTTCACTTCGGGTTTCGGATCGGGGAAGTCTCCTGCCCGACCAAGTATTTCGCCGAAGCCTCCTCCATCAACTTCCGCCGTAGCGTGACTTACGGTCTAGGCGTGCTGGCTACAACCATGCAATTCGCTTTGCAGCGCTGGGGGCTGGCACATTTTCGGATTTTCAGCGACCGTGGCCGGCGGCTCGAGCCGGGCCCGACCAGCTACTACGCACGCGGCACTGCGGCTCCGCAGTCATGAGCTCGGCCACTACCGCTGCACGGACTTCTCCAAGCACTAATGAATTCATCCTGCTAATCCTTATCACTGCGGCCAGCTTCTTGGTGCATGGATATCATCCCTATGTTGAAGACGCGGAAATCTATATTCCGGGAGTCAAGAAAGCCCTAAATCCCGGGCTGTACCCGCACAACACTGGATTTTTTGCCTCCCACGCTCACCTCACTTTGTTCCCCAAGCTGATCGCTGCGTCGGTGCGGGTCACGCACCTGTCATTCGATTGGGCACTACTGTTCTGGCAGTTCGGGGCGGTTTTTCTTTTGCTCTTAGCGTGCTGGCATTTGGGGCGACTGTGTTTCGACAATCCATGCGCAAAGTGGGGCGGGGTCGCGCTGGTGGCCTCGTTATTAACTATCCCGGTTGCCGGCACAGCGCTTTACATCATGGACCAATACTTGACCTCGCGCGCACTCTCCACGCCGGCAGTGTTGTTCATCCTAGTCAACACGGTCGAAAGGAAGTTCTGGCGCGCCGGACTGTGGGCGGCGTTCACGGCCAGCATCCATCCACTGATGGTCGGGTTCGGACTTTCTTACGCCGCCCTGGTGGTTGCGTTGCCGGGTCTCCGCCGAGAGCCAGGATTGCCGCGCGCGGGGATACCGTTTTTTCCGCCCATGACCGAGACCTACCGGCAGGTGCTGCACACCCGATCCTATTTTTTTCTTCTGCAATGGGAGTGGTACGAGTGGGTCGGGATATTTGCTCCCTGGCTGATTTTTTGGTGGTTCGGACGAACTGCCCGCCGCCGAGGTTTGGCCGTCCTTGAAAGCTTGTGCAAGGCGTCGATAGTTTTTGGAGTTGTCTTCTTTCTTGCCGGGGTGGTGATCACAATCCCGACGACGATGGCGCGGTTCGCGGAGTTACAGCCCCTGCGAAGCCTGCATCTGCTTTACATTCTGCTGTTCATATTTGCGGGAGGAATGCTAGCCGAATTCATGCTCAAGAATCACGTGTGGCGATGGCTGATTTTATTCGTGCCTCTCGCAACTGGGATGGCTTATGCGCAACGCGAACTATTTCCGGCCACGCCTCAGCTGGAACTTCCCGGGCTTGCTCCCCGAAATGACTGGGTGGCGGCTTTCCGCTGGATCAGAGACAACACTCCAAACGACGCTTACTTCGCGCTCGACCCGGAACATATGGAGATCGCCGGCGAGGACCAACACGGCTTCCGCGCCATCGCCGAACGCTCGATGCTGGCGGACAAAATCAAAGACAGCGGCGCAGTAACCATGTTCCCGGCACTGGCGGAAACATGGCAGGAGCAAGTGCAAGCTCAGCAGGGATGGAAGAGTTTCACCGTCACCGACTTTCGACGGTTGCACGAGCGATTCGGGGTCACCTGGGTTGTGCTGAATAGTCCCGTGATCGGGGGACTTGCATGTCCCTATCAAAATCGATCCGTCCTGGTCTGTCGCGCCCCTTAGCAGCGCAATCACAGATTTCGCGGATTACACAGATAAGAAAGAGTGCAGATCATTTGTGAAAGCCCGGGTGATCCCTGGCCTGACGACCCTTTCTCCTGGCAATTGCGGCGTCCAGCGCCAACGCGTAGCATCTAATCCAGAATGGCAACCAGTGCCCAGCCGCGGATCACTGCTAGACCCGCCTTAGGCGAAATTCTCAGCTTCGCTTACGACACCTTTTGTAGTAACAAGGTGCGATTTGCGCTTACGGCACTGGGCATGGTTATCGGTACCGCATCCCTCATCCTGGTAACCACGATCAGCCTGACCGGCAAGCAATATCTGCTCAATCAGATTCAAGCCATAGGATCCAATTGGATTTACGCCGAATACGAAGGCGGCGCACAGCGTATCTCCAACGTGAGCGCGGACCCGTTGACCCTTGGAGATATGCAATCTGCGCTTGAGCAGGTGCCGGGAATCGTGGCGGCATCGCCCGTAGTGCCTCTCGATGAGCGCATCCCGGTGGGCAACGGAAAAGAGCGAGACATTCGCATTCTCGGGGTGTATCCGCAATATGAAACGGTGCGGAACCTGGTGGTCGTCTCCGGCCGCTTCTTCGATCAGCAGGATGAACAGAGCCACAACAAGGTCGGGGTGATTACCCAAAAGATGGCGGAAGAAATTTATGGCTCCCCGGATGCCGCCGTCGGCAAAGTTATCAAGCTGAGCGGGCTGCCATTCACTGTCATCGGAACCTTCAAAGAGCGAGTCGACACCTTCGGCCAGTCCGAAGTCACCAACAACACCATGACGATTCCCTATACCGTGGCCCGATATTTTGACGAGTCGACCACCGTGAAACAGATTTTTTTCTCAGTCAGCGATCCGACACTAGTCGTGCCGGCAACGGCACAGATCCGGAAAGTAATTCAGGCCCGCCACCGTCCGGAATCCGTCTACAACGTGGAAAACCTGACCCAGTTGGTTTCGCTGGCGGAAAAAGTTGCGAATATGCTGACCCTTATGTTGCTGCTGATTTCTCTGGTCGTTCTGCTGGTCAGCGGCATCGGCATCATGAACATCATGCTGGCGACGGTGAGCGCCCGCATCCGCGAGATTGGTATTCGCAAGGCAATTGGCGCTACTAATCGCGAGATTCGTTATCAGTTCTTGTCGGAAGCTATTCTCATTTCCCTGGTAGGCGGGGTCCTCGGTGTAATTATTGGATTGGCCATCCCTTATTCCGTCCGATTTTTTACCGAATACCGCTTGCCGATTTCCGGCCTATCAGCGATTGTGGCGATTCTGGTCTCTTCGCTGGTCGGAATTCTGTTTGGAACAGTCCCTGCAGCCCGCGCGGCCAAGCTAGATCCGGTCGAAAGCCTGCGTTATGAGTAGGTGACTACGCAACCTTGCGATCGCGCAGCATAGAGAAGAATTCTTCCACTAATTCCGTGTCCCACAGTCCAAGACGCGCGCCTTGCTTCATGCTGAAAATTGCTTTGTCGTGGCTCAACGCCGGCTTGTAGGGGCGGGCCGTGCGAATTGCGTCATAGATGTCTACGATTTGCAAAATTCTTGCCAGCAGCGGAATTTCAGATCCTCTTAGTCCATCCGGATAACCGCTACCATCGGCATGCTCGTGATGGCTGCGAATAATCGGCAATACCGGGCGCAACGACTTCAGAGGTTTACAAATATTTTCGCCGGTAACCGGATGAAGTTTCATGATCTCCCATTCTTCGGGAGTAAGGTCTGCGCCCTTTTTCAAGATTTCATCGGGGACGGCAATCTTTCCCAGATCATGAAGAAATCCACCACGCCGCAGAGCCACGATAGATTCGGCGTCCAGCCCCAGATATACCCCCATGGCGGCGGCGTTTTGTGCCAGACGTTCGCAATGGCCCTCGGTATAAGGATCGCGGCTCTCGACGCTTAGCCCGAGGGTGCAGAGCACCGAGTCCGCGGTTTCAAGCTCGTCGGTAAATTCTTTCAGCTTGAGTAGAGACTTGACCCGGGCAAAAAGCTCTTCGGCGAAGATCGGCTTGTTCAGAAAATCGTCGGCACCACATTCGATGCCCTGTATTCTGTCCTCACGATTGGTCAACCCGGTAATCAAAACCAGTGGAATCAGGCGGGTTTCGGAATTCTCCTTCAGTTCGCGGCAAAGCTCAAAGCCGGACTTTCCAGGCATGATCACATCAGAGAGAATCAAATCTGGCGTGTTGCGATCGATCTCCGCAGTCGCTTGCTCCGCGCTGGTCACCGTCACTACCTCGTAGCCACGCGAAATCAGCAACTCGCGCATCACCATGACGATGTCGGGGTTGTCGTCGACCACCAGAATACGCGCCGGGCGGCGGATGATATCGGTCATCTCCTGATAAGAACCAGAACGGCGGAAAGAAGTTGCTCGATTTGGGCGGGAGGAAGACATGCCCAGAGACTCTCACCATTGTAAGAGATTTGCCGACCGACAACATTCCCATTTCGGAACGAAAGTACAATGCAATGTGACATCTGACCTTGTGGCGGTCAATTACCCGTGAGTAGCCTTGACCGCATGCGACCTTTCATCGTTTTTATACTTCTCACCTTGACGACTCTAGCTCTCGCTGCTCCAAAACCCCACGGTGTGAGCCTGGGAAAATGGATCACGGTCAAATGGTTCATTGGATCGGATGAGAGTCAGGCGCTTGATCTCAAGGTCCGGCCGCTAATTGTGGACGGTCATGCTAAGGAACTCGTAACCGGCCCGTCGCATGACATCACGGAACATCTGGTTGTAGTGCGGCGAGCATTTCGCGTGAACGATAGCCTGCCCGACGACAAAACTCCTGCTGCGCAGTGGGAATGGCAGCGTGGGGGATGGCTGCTGGTCGACCGCACGAACGGACACGCAACTCGCGTCAGTCTGCCTGATCATGATTTTTATTACTCGGCGATTGCCTGGTATCGCGACTATGCATCCTATTGCGGGCTTGCGGAAGACGGCAAAAAAGTTTTGGCAATCGTCGCCCAACTGGGGAGGCGTCAACCTGTGCTGAAGAAGCCCTTGGGAGAGCCTTCCCGCGAAGACATGCCTGATTCCGCTTGTTCAGCGCCGGTTTGGCAACGGCAGCCGGCGGGTGTACTTTTGCGCCCGCAGAGAGCACCCAAAATTCAGCTCTGCGAAGCGTGGGCATGCGGCGACTGCGGTGGCGGAAGAGGAGAATTCGAGCAGGCCGCGAAATGACCAGAAGCATCCTCGCCACTACCACTTACTGTCCATTCTTACGCAGCGCCTCGGCCTTGCGAAATTCGGCCTCTGCTTCCTTGGTCCTGCCTTGAGCTTTCAAAGCTTCTGACAATGCCTGCTCAGCATCAGCGCTCTTGGGCGCCAACCGGACGGCATTCTGAAAGCTGGCTACGGCAAGCCCCGACTTTTCCAATTGCATCTGAGTCAGTCCGAGATTGAATTGCGCCGAAAAATTACTCGGATTCAACGCAACGGCTTTTTGCAGGACACCTTCCGCCTTTGGGAAGTCACGCTTGTCCAGGTAAGCGCTCCCTAAAAGTATGAAGCTGGTGGCATCTTTGGGTCTCTCCGCAGCAGCCCGCTCGAGGCTCTGGATGCCGGCATCAAGCTGACCGCTCTGAATCGAATTTAGCGCCTGGCCGATAAGTACAAGGTGCCCGTTCACCCGTTTTACGATTATGAACCCTGCCAGCAGAACTACTGCAAAGGCGGTCAGCACGGTTCGCGCCCAGCGTTGCCGTGCCTCCAGTGGCTCATGAAGGCTCCTGGCCAGGAGGGCGCCGATGATAAGTCCCGTCACCAGGCCGCCAATGTGTGCGGAGTTGTCCACCTGCGCGATCACGGCTCCGAAGAACAAGTTGTATCCGGCAAAGATGAACAGGCTGCGCAGAGTTCCCTTGAGGGCAGCTCTTGGAAATGGCAAGTGGCCCAGATAAATCGCGGCAATCAAAGTCCCGGCCAGACCGAAGATTGCTCCTGACGCTCCGGCGCCCACCACCAGTGGATGCCACCAAACGCTGGCGACGCTTCCTCCTAGTCCGCACAACAGATAAATCAAAAAATAGGTCGTAGGCCCAAAGATGAGCTCCGCTAATCCGCCTAGGTCCCAGAGGCACCACATGTTCAGCGCGATGTGAACGATGCCTACGTGAACATAGTTAGCAGCGAGCAATCGCCAGGGCTGGCTGCCGAGTGAGAGTGGTCCCCAGTTCGCTCCGAATTGCAACAATTGTTGATTCGTGGGTTGCGTGGCCGATGCCCCTGACATCACCATTGCCAGAAAGACCATGACGTTGATGCCGAGGATGAGCTGCGTCACTCTTCGAGACGGACGAACCACGCGGCCGACCTGAGGTTGGGGAGGTTGAGTGTTGAGACGAGCACGGCAATCTTCGCAGAGGTCGGTAGATTCTCCAACCGAGAAAGCCGGAAGCTCGCGGCCGCAATTTTTGCAGTTCGCCATAGTCTCGGTTCATGGTAGCAGGGCAATTGCTGTTAGTCGCCGACCGCTTCCACTACCGGCAGCTCGGGCTTCAGCTTCACCGTGACTTTGGCGCTGGTCACCAACGCAACCGCGGCGAGGGTTATTGCGCTGCCCGCAAGGATGTAGCGATCGACCGTTTCGTGCAAAACCAGCCAACCCAGGAAAACCGCAATCACTGGATTGACGTAGGCATAAGTGGAAACTTTGGATGCGGGCGCATTCTGCAACAACCAGACATAAGCCGTATACCCGATCCACGATCCACAGATGACCAGATAGATTATGGCGGTGAGTCCGCGAGTAGACCATGCGAGGTGATGAAAATCTCCGGCGACTAAAGCAAAAAGAGAATTGCCAAGACCGGCAAAAGTCATCTGCCATGCAGTAGCACTGGCATTGCCGCCCGCCTTCCAATGTTTGGACAATACCGAGCCCAGCGCCCAGCTCAAGGAGCCTCCCAGCAAGCTAAGCGCGAACCAGGTTTCCTTTTTTCCCATGGCCCCGGTCGCAGTCAGGTTCGGCCAGAGCAGCACCACGAGCCCGACAATCCCCAGGCCCAAGCCAAAGAAATCCCGGCTGGAAAGGTGGTGAGTGTCGACGATCCAGGCATCAAGCACCAAAAAGAAAAGTGGAATGGAAGCGACTATCAGCGCCGCCAAACCAGTCGGAACATATTGCTCGGCAAAGGACAAAGTCAGATTTCCGCCGGTGAGTAACAGGTTTCCCACCAGAGCAAACCTGGCAAGCTCGCGCCCGCTATAGCGCACGGGACGGCCAGTGACAGCGCAAAACCCCAGCATCAGAATGCCAGCGACGGTAAAGCGAAGGGCGCACATCACTGGCGGGGGAATTCGTTCCACTGCAATCGCAATGGCCAGGTAGGTTGATCCCCAAAAAACGTACACCAGCGCGAATGCGAGAACGACAAACCACCGGTGCCTGCGGTCAAGAGTCATGGAGATATCTAGAAAGTATCAGACGCGGCAGGATGTGATTTCGATTCAGAAGACTGTTATTGATTGCTTTGTACGCGGTTGAGGCTCTGGCGGGTAAATTGAGCTTCCCCCCGTCCGTTGCAAGCCAGGGGCTGGGGACGAAAGTCCAACACGAAATCGATAGTGTGATTGCTTAGGTCAACGGTACGGCAAACCACGTCGTTAGGACTTACGGCAGGCAGCAGGGCGGCATTCGAGTCGAGGAAGTTTTCGACGTTTTCTCCGCGATAGATGTCGCCGGCTTTGAATGGCCAAGCTTGTATCAGCCGAGTCCGCAATTCTGGATTCAATCCGATTATGTCGAATCCTTGGACAGTAAAGACGCCGCCCTCATTTACGTGGATCCGCAAGTCGGCGGTGCCGTCATGGTCGTCCACCTCAACCCTCGGGACGGCCACGAAGCTCAGATACCCCCCGGCGAGATAAAGACTGCGAATCGCGTCCATTCCCTCGGCGATCTTCGAGCGCTCCAAGACTCTTCCGGGACGGATCGGTATCAAATCGGTCAGATCGCCCTCAGGGAAAGCAGAAATACCAGACCAGGCGAAATGCCGCAGCTTATAGGAGCGGCCTTCGTCGATCACGCGGACAGTCGCAGTTAGCTCACTCCCAGAAGCATCACTTGCAGAAGTGACTTCGGCCTTTACCTTTGCGTGCCAATAACCTCTGTCGGCATAGGCAGCCTGGACTGCCTGCTCAATGGCAACCGCGAGGCCACGAGGGCCGCTGGAACGGGTTTCAGAGGCGCGCAAGTCTTCGACAAGTTTTGCCTTCTGAGCGGCTAGAAGGTGGGCCGCATTTTCGAAACGAAGATTAAAAACCTGGGGCTTGGGCGCAAGGATTTCCTGGGCAGCTAGAAGGGTCGAAAACGACAGTAAAACAATGGCGGCTGGCCAGAGGCGCTTACTCACAGCGCACCTCCACAGAGGAGGCAATTATAGCCCTCGCGCCCAGTAATTTGGCTGCAGTTTGGTGAAAAAAGGGGGCAAAAACACGGAGAACTACGGGAAGACCTGGTTTGTCCGGACCTAGGAACCGAAGTCCCCAGAGAAGCTGCCTCAGCGATAGATCACGTGTCTTTTCAGAGGGATGACGGTAACGTCCCGATCGAAGTTTGGGGGTTACGGTTCGCGATACCAAAGGCTATAATGAATACTATGCAGGCCTTTCAAAACCCGAATTCGAATCTTCCGGCCTGCTGGATTCACTTCCTGGTCTGCCCGAGGCGCTATCTGGCTGTGCTGCCATCGCAGGCGCGACCGAGCCTTTTCGGAAGCGACTAACACTCATCCTCCCAGCTTCGGTATTGCGTTCGGGCCTAAGTCCGTTTTTTCGGCACGCCCGCTTTTAGACCACGACTGAACCGTTTCCGGAGGATTCCATGAGCACCAAGACTCTCGTAGGACCACAGATCAAGACCGCCCTTCCCGGCCCCAACGCCAAGCGCGTGCTGGCGGGCGATGACCAGTATCTTTCCCCTTCCTATACCCGTTCCTATCCGCTGGTCGCGGAAAAGGGTCGCGGCATCGTGGTCACCGACGTGGATGGAAATGAATTTTTTGATTTTTCAGCCGGCATCGCGGTGACCTCGACCGGACACTGCCATCCCGAAGTCGTCGCTGCCATTCAAAAGCAGGCGGGCGAATTGATTCACATGTCGGGCACCGATTTTTATTACGAGAGCATGGTGAAATTGTCGGAGCGCCTTTCGAAGATTGCACCTATGCCAGGACCGCACCGGGTTTACTTCGGCAACTCGGGAACCGAAGCTGTCGAGGCTGCGCTGAAACTTGCGCGTTACCACACAAAACGCTCTAACATCATCGCCTTCTTCGGAGCATTTCATGGACGCACCATGGGCGCGGTTTCACTGACCGCTTCGAAACCACAGCAGAAGCGCCGCTTCGCTCCGCTGGTTCCGGGCGTCACCCATGTTGCGTATCCCGACGTTTATCGCGGCACGCCCGAGGGCATGGATCCTGAGAAGTTCGCCCTGAATTGCGCCACTTACATTGAAGAGAAGCTGTTCAAGACCATTCTCCCTCCGGAAGAAGTAGCGGCAATCTTCGTTGAGCCGGTTCAGGGCGAGGGCGGATACGTGGTCGCTCCCACCATCTTCATGAAAGAATTGCGTCGAATCTGCGATAAGTACGGCATTCTGCTGGTCGCCGATGAAGTGCAGAGTGGCGTGGCGCGTACAGGAAAATGGTTCGCCATCGAGCACACCGGGGTTCATCCTGACATCGTCTGCATGGCGAAAGGGATCGCTTCCGGCATGCCGCTGGGGATCATGATGAGCCGCGCCGAAGTCATGGATTGGGTGCCGGGCTCGCATGCATCAACTTTTGGCGGCAATCCGGTTTGTATAGCGGCGGCGCTGGCGACGCTCGACGTAATCGAAAAAGAAAACCTGCGGCAGAACTCAACCGACGTGGGCAACCACATGCTGCGCCGCATGGCTGACTGGCCAAAGAAGCACAAGCTGGTGGGCGATGTCCGGGGCCGCGGGCTCATGGTTGGTGTTGAGTTGGTCAAAGACAAGCAGACTAAGGAATATGCGGCAGCAGAGCGAGACCGCGTGGTCGAACTCGCATTCGAGCGCGGAGTGCTTTTCCTGGGTTGCGGACCGAGCACGGTTCGCATCTCGCCATCGCTGGTTGTCACTAAGGACGAAGCCGACGTCGCAGTGGATGTGCTGGAAGAGTGCATTTTCGTCGTGGAAAAGAGCAACTAGGTTTTTCTTAGTCATCCTGAGCGGGAGCACGATGGCGCCGGGGGATCCCCACGTTTAGAACGAACGCGCAGGGGTCCTTCAACTGTCCGGCAACTTCGCAGCACTCGTTTCCGCTTCGCTCAGGATGGTTAAATAAAGGGCAGCTATGTGGGACGGTAAGGTTGAATCCATCTTCATCGCGCACGACGCGAAAGCGGCTATGCAGGCGGTCACCGAGGTTCGCGCAGTCCCGGGCTCCGGTCTGGAGGGTGACCGTTACTTTCTCAAACAAGGCACCTTCTTCAAACCTGAACCTGATTTCGAACTGACCCTGATCGAGGCTGAGGCGCTCGAAGCCATGCAGCAGGAATACCAGATTGTGGTAGCGCCGTCCGAATCGCGGCGCAATGTGGTCACGCGGGGCGTACCGCTGAATCATCTGGTTGGCAAGGAATTCGAGATTGGCAGAATCAGGATTCGCGGCATCCGGCTGTGCGAGCCGTGCAGTCATCTGCAGAAACTTACCGATCGCGAAGTCATCAAGGGCTTGCGTCATCGAGGCGGATTACGGGCACAGATATTGAGCGAGGGCCTGCTTAGGAAGGGCGATCCTGTTTCTCCGGTTTCTTGAAAACCTCACACCCGGAGGCTGGTATCCTCAACGCCTTATTGGTCTTCTATCGTTCTGAATAATCTGCGGTCGATTTAAGATGGTCGCACTTCATGAGCAGCGATGCCATCATTCGCTCGGCGACCGACGCTGACCTCGCTACCATCACTGAGATCTACGCCCACTACGTGCGCAATACTACCTCGACTTTTGAAATCGATCCGCCGGATGTGGCCGAGATCGCGAGGCGGCGGGCTGACATTCGCGAGCGGAGGCTGCCCCATCTCGTGGCCGAGGTGAAAGGCGCGGTGGTGGGATACGCGTACGCTGTGCCGTACCGGCCGCGGCTGGCCTATCGCTTTACGGTGGAAGATTCCATTTACATTGACGCCGCGCACACCGGGCACGGATTGGGACGGCTGTTGCTGGCCGCAGTGATTGAGGCTTGCGAGCTGAATGGATACCGGCAGATGGTAGCGGTGATTGGCGGCAGCGATAACGCCGCGTCGATTGGGCTGCATGCGAGTTTTGGGTTTGTCCCAGCGGGTCTGTTACGGTCGGTGGGATTTAAGTTCGGGCGCTGGCTCGATAGTGTGTTGATGCAACGCGTGTTGGGAAATGGGGATGAGACTTCCGCGGAATAGGGAGAAGGGCCTCACTGCAGAGTGCACAGACTTACACAGAGGTATCCAGTTTAGAAGTGAGCTACTACTACGTTGGGGGCTGTCGGCAGGACGAAATCTATTCCGCTGGCGCGGTTTGTCTCTATGGTCGCTCGAAGGTCCAGAGCAGAAAGATTTATGGTTTTCATCCAGGAGCCGCTTTGGACATAGTCGGCCGAGGCATAAAGACGTCCGGCGACAATGGAATAGTCGCGGACTTGCTCGCTATGTCCATCACGGTAAATCAGGGTTACTGGTGCGTCAGAGTGGGGTGCGCCTGCCCGGGCCTGGCTCTTGGCGGATGGTTGGGGAGAGGACGAGTTGTTGCTGCTAAGCAACGGCTCTACGTTAGTTGTACGTACGAAGCGGTTGCCGTTCCATTCGATCAATAACGGCATGATGGGTTTGGTTTCTTCTGTCGGCTTCGCGGCGACGGGCGCTTGCGGTTGCAAGACTATGTAGGTGGGCTGTCCGGCTTGCGGCGGATAACTATCCAGCCACGGCTCGCCCAGAAAAATTACGTTGGAGCGGCCACCGGGGAACTGCCGCGCGGAATGAACTGGAACATTGAAATTAGCAGAGGGCCGAGCCCATCCGGACATTGTGGGTGGCGCGCCTGCACTGCCGAACTGCGCCCATGCTGGGCTAACCGCCATCACGAGCCCGGCTATTCCCAGCAGTTTCATGTCAGTCGGCTTGCGGCTTGGGTGGCAGGCGGAAGTCGATGCCGCGGTCGTCATTTTGCTTGGAGGTGGCCTCCACGTCGAGGTCGGTTAGAGAAACTTTTCTCCGGTGGCCTTCTGTGAGATCAACCAGCGTGTCACCAACGATCGCGTAATTCTGCACCTCGAGCTGATGGCCGTCTTTAAAGATCAGGAGCGTATTGGGCTGATCGGCGGCGGGTTGGGAAGGAGCGGCCGATTGCGCAGGATGAGCTGGCTCCGGCGGCGTTAATTTTGCGGACTCATCGCTTCGACTGGGACCAGGACCGCGGCGATCAAAGATCGTAGGCCCACCGCGATATTCTTCCTCGGGAAACTGATCTGCAGCCGCAGGAGGTTGCGCCTCCATAGGATTGGTGTAGTAGCTGGGATCGACGTACACCGGGTATGCGTACACCGTTGGGTATCCCGGAAAATACCCTCCGCCACGGTGGTGCTGGCCTCCGCCGCCTCCGCGATGCGGAGGCTTCGGAACCTGTTGTGCGCAGCAGGGCGGGCGTCCAAAGCCAGGGGTGCCGCCACGAAATCCGTTAGGGCCCAGTGAGGTGACGCTCGCGGGTACACCTGGAGTGTGATTGTGCTGTCCGCCAAAATCGTATGAGGTTACAGAGGCCGGAACCCCGCGGACTTGTGCGGCTGCTGGTAACGCCAAGAAAATCAGCGTGATAAGAAATCTGCCAAACGACCCGTCCGTAGCCGAACTTAGCCGCTCCATAAACTAATAATACTCCTCGATATCGGGCTGGAATAGAGCCGTTTTTCCAATAGTTTTTCGGTACTTGGCCGTCAGCATGCAACCACTATGGTTAGAACGGATGCACCGGCTGGAAGTTGCATTTATTTCTATCCGGCTTGGACGAGGGCCCAGATGTTCCAGAGGGCGTTAGCCATGACCAAGCCAGAAAGACAGGCAAGAACCAGTCCGCGCTGGGGCGACTCCAGGAGGTCGGCTGTAACACCAGCGGCAAAGACCAGCAGGAATGGGAGGGCCATCAGTTGAAATCCCATGCCGGCAACGTGGGGCGTGCCAACGCTTAATAAAAGAAAGAGCAGTGAAACTAACAGTGGAGCGGTGTTGCCGAAGTAGCGAGTGCGCGGCCAGACTATGAAAGCAACAATCGATGCCGGAAAAGCTAACAACAACGCCGGGCTGCTTTCTCCTAATCGCAAAAAAACTCGCTCGTAAGCGCCGGGCATCAAGTAGGCCTTCCAGAGGATGGGGAAGTAGTCCGCATGCCGGAGGCCTTGCCAAAAAAGCCCGGGATGAAAAGCATAGGTACCAAACAGAAGAAGCAAGGCAAGAAAACAGGCACAGAACCAGATCATGAGCGCGGCCAAGCGTCGAGTGGGTGCGAGATAAAGCATGAAGCCCAAAGCAATCGGTACAACTATTACCAGGGAAAACAGCGAACCGACCCCGAGTGCAAAGGACATCGCCAGCAGAACAATGCGACGCCAATTCCAAAGCACGACTTCACGCGGAGCGTATAGAGTGTGGGCGACTGCGATAGCGGTGAAAACTGCCCCGAAGGCTCCCCATGCGGCGCCGGTTTCGGGCTGGGAAAGCCAGAGTGCGCTTGATTGGATGAAAGCGGGAGAAAAGCAGTAAAGAGCGAGCGCCATGTATCCGCCGGCATTACCGTACAGGCGGCGCGCCACATACCAGAGCGATGCACCCAGAAGTGTTCCAAAAATCAGGAATGGCATCGCCGCCAGCCATCCCCAAAACTTAACGGGATCGACTCGCAGAATTTTAGTGAACACGGTATTGGCGGCGGCTGCGATCAGATACCAGAGCGGAGAGTGTGCAGAATCGTAGGCCTTGGCTTCGGTGGAGAGCGTGCCGAGGTCGGGCGACAGGTGGGAGTCTTCGGCGCCCTGGGGGGTCGAGGCGATAGCCTTACCCATCCACTGATTGCGCCCGATCACAATGCGCGAAACCTCGTCCGCCGGAAGCTTCGTGTTGCGTCGCGACACTAACCACAGGCACTGGGCAAGAAAGGTCAGTAACAAGAATGCGGCTACGATTTGAGGACGTCCGAAGCGCTCGCGCGTGAAAAATCCACCCATGTCAGACCGAGTGTTTTACCATGTCTGGCAGTGCCGGGGGAAATTGCCATGGCTGAAGGCGCAACGTCCGAGAATGGCCCGGACTTTACCTCCGTAGAAGTGCCGCCCCCACCCGCTAGCTCACCGTCGGGAATTCTGAAAATTTTTATTGGCCCAACCGGTTTACGAGCAGGTTGGCGATTGCTGATCTACCTCGCGATGTTTGCTGCGCTCTACGCCGGTTTAAGTACGTTGGTGCAGTTGATCCATCCCAAGCCTTTGCCCTTGATGTGGCTTCTTCTGGTCGGGGATTCTCTCTTGCTGGTAAGCGCGGTACTGCCGGTACTGGTGATGATGAGACTCGAATCGCGCCGGTTCGGGGATTACGGGCTAGCCTTACAAGAGGTGTTCGGTCGTCTATTCTGGATAGGTTGGGCATGGGGCCTGGGTGGCCTGACGCTGTTGATGATCTTGATGCGTGCGGCTGGGGCTTTTTACTTCGGTAGCGTGACCCTGCACGGCGCACGGATGGTGAAATTTGCCCTCTTTTATGCGATCGCGTTCCTGATTGTTGCCCTGTTCGAGGAATTCTGGGTGCGGGGCTACACCCTATTCACCTTGGCTACAGGCATCGGGTTTTGGCCAGCAGCGGGAGTGCTCTCGATCGCGTTTGGAGCGATTCATCTAGGTAATAAGAATGAGGCGCCCACTGGGGCCCTTGCCGCAGGACTTATCGGGCTGTTTTTTTGCCTTACCCTGCGCCGGACGGGCGGTTTGTGGTTTGCGGTTGGATTTCATGCTTCGTGGGACTGGGGCGAGACCTTCCTCTATTCGGTCCCCAATAGCGGCATCAAAATGCCCGGGCATCTGCTGAGTTCGAGCTTTCAAGGACCGACTTGGCTGACGGGCGGATCGGTTGGCCCGGAGGGCAGCATCCTGGTTTTTGTTGTGATTGCGATTCTGGCGTTGATTTTTCATCGCATGTATCGCGAAGCGAAGTTCCTGGTCACTGTGCCAGATGTGCAAAGAAATGCATTGATTACCTGATGGTAAAGACTTAAGGTTCTAGGGCATCCTTCTCCGCGAGACGAGGTACCCAATGGAGGAGTTGTCAGGTAAGCCCCAAATTGCCAGTGAGGAACCGGAACACATCGGGAGTCGCCGGGATCCGGAAGAGCGCCCGGTGAGCAATATTGAGGAGGCTAAAGCGAAGAGTCTGGATAAGATGCTAGCAGACTCATTTCCAACCAGTGATCCACCATCAAGCATGCAGGAGTCGGACTCGCTGGTTGAAAGGCTCAAGCACCAGCATATTGAAGAGCAGTTGGCCAATTTGCCGATTGGTACCTGGGCGGCGCTCTCGGTGGAAGATCATAAAGTTTTAGGCACGGGGACATCCCGTGACGCGGCGGTTAAAGCGGCACGTAAGGACGGCCATAATCTCTTGAATCTAGTACGGGTCGAGGCTAAGAGCCCGCTCGGCTTAGCGTCTTAACCCCTCCCCCGGGGACTGGCGGGACGTTTATCGTCTCGCCATTTTTTGTTTGCGACCTCTCAATTCAAATACTTCTTCCACTCGGTGCTTTCTGCAGCCTGCTTGATTGCGAAGTTTCGCCTCTGCAGAAGAGTGCGCATGTGGCGTTCGAGGACCGCTCTTTCGGCGATGACTCCCAGAATTCCCAGCGGTGCGGCGAGCTTTACGTCATCGCGCATGAGGGTATTCGGGCCGCAAGCTTCGAAGTAGTGATCATGGCAGCAGCTGCGAAAAGCGCCACGAATCATGACGTCCTGAAAATACACAGGTGATTCGTATGCCGTGATACGGCTGGTATGAGTGATCATGAAGCCGAAGTGGCGGCCGCGCCAAGTGACCTCCTCTCCATTGCCAATCAAGCCGGTAGTGACTCCGTCGATGGGTTGTTCGCCCGTATTGTCGACCGACTTCAAATGCAGATCGATGCTGCGGGAAAGATCGAAGCAGCGCTCGATGGGTGGCGATTTCGGTGGTGAGCTGAATGTAGACCATGGGGCCGTGGTCGGCTCTCGGCATGGGTCGTTGGCTGCTTAGCCTAGATCATGAATTTCGCGCGCCATGATCTGGTTTATCTCGTCATAGGACGGAGCGTTTTCGAGTGCGCTGTAAGTGCCCTGCTGTTTCAACTCCCGGGCGAAGCGCTGGATAAGGCCGAGAGTTGCGCGCATGGGGCCGGATCCAACGCTGACGCGGGCTACTCCTAAGTTTTCGAGCTCAGTAACCGACGGCGCGCCAACAACTGCGAGAATGTTAACCGGAAACTTGAGGTCCTCGGTCAGCTTTGCGATCGTCGCGGCATCGCGTATGCCGGGAGCGAATAGGCAGTCGGCACCGGCTTCGCGATAAGCAGTTAAGCGGAGCAGAGTTTCCTGGTAGCGAGATTCCGGCGCTCCCACCTGGGCGAGATAAACATCCGTACGGGCATTTAGAACCAGCGGAACGCCGAGAGCCCTACCTGCTTCCATGGCTGCCTTAATCTTTTCGATCTGCAGCGGCAAGTCAACTAGGGGGCGCGCGGAATTCCCGGTAGCGTCCTCGAGGTTCATGCCGATTCCTCCGGCTTCGATTACCGCGCACGCGGTTTCAGCCGCGTCTTCCGGGCGATCGCCGTATCCGCCTTCAACATCCGCGGTCACAGGAACGTGGACGACGCGAACGATTCGCGCAACGTGGTCGAGCATTTCCTTTCTAGGAATGCGCTGCCCGTCGCGATAACCGAGGGCAAATGCGATTCCGGCACTAGTGGTTGCGATGGCTCTGAAGCCGGATTCTTCGAAGACGCGGGCGCTAGCGGAGTCCCAAGCGTTGGGAAGGATAAGGATGTGGGGACCGTGGTGCATGGACCGGAACACATCGGCTTTTGAAGACTGGGTGGACATGGTGAAATTCTAGCGTGGGTTGGTGCGCGGGGGAATTCATCGCTTGCAACGCAAACCTTAGGAAGGGATAAATCCCTCAGCCACCCACCACCGTGCGGGCACGGCTACAATGCCGTATGCAGGTGCCGCTTTGGCTGAAGATCGGCTGGACGGTTTGGCTACTGGTCTGGGCGCCGGCTTTTTGGAAGTACTATGGAGCACAAAACTTCCTCTATTTTTGCGACTTGGGGAATTTTCTTATAGGAATTGCTCTTTGGCTGGAGAGTCCACTCTTCTTTTCATGGGCTGCGACCTGGCTACTACTCTTTCAAACCCTCTACCTGGTTGATCTAGTCGGCGCCTTATTGGCCAGCAGGCATGTCATCGGCGGAACCGAATATATGTTCGATGGCAGCTTACCGCTTTGGCTGCGGCTGCTCAGCCTGTTTCACGCGGTGACTCCGCCACTATTGCTCTGGGGTGTCCGGCGGTTGGGCTACGACAGCCGAGGCTGGGTGCTGGCGACGCTGATAACGTGGGTTGTGGTTCCCGTCAATTATTTTTGGCGGCCTCAATTTGACGTGAACTGGGCCCGAGGCCCGCACGGGCATGAGCAACACATAATAGCGGGATGGATCTACTTGTTGGGTTATTTGATCTTGATTCCGTTGCTCGTGTACTGGCCCACGCATTTGTTGCTGCAGCACCTGGGGCCCAGGACTAATCGCCATTGAACCATTTAGCGCTAGCTGGCGGTCAGCGTTTCGGTCGATAGAGATCAGTACTGGTGCCGTCGAGGACTTCTGCAGCCTGCATAATTGTTTCCGAGAGCGTGGGGTGAGGATGGATGGTTAGTTCCAAATCCTTGGCGACCGCACCCATTTCAATAGCCAGGGTCCCCTCGGCAATCAGATCTCCGCAGCCCACACCGACCATGCCGACCCCCAGAACGCGCTCGGTTTGCGGGTCGAGAATCAGCTTGGTGAGACCGTCAGTCCGGTCGAGAGTCATCGCACGGCCGGAGGCTGCCCAGGGAAATTTCGCGACTTTGATCTCGCGATTTTCTTTTTGGGCCTGGGTTTCGGTGAGTCCGGCCCAGGCA
>Ga0068871_100000914_pt1 | contig 19675 bp, 13 predicted proteins | sample KBSMisM72_FD_72750 | JGI IMG/M metagenome (GOLD analysis project Ga0068871, IMG submission 72750) | Miscanthus rhizosphere microbial communities from Kellogg Biological Station, Michigan, USA - KBS Miscanthus M7-2 | ecosystem: Host-associated > Plants > Roots > Rhizosphere > Soil ...
CCCGGTCACTGCACTTCCGGGTGCCAGCACGTTCGACAGCGCCACGTCGTTCGGACTGATCCGCGGCGGCCACGTCGACATGACCGTGCTCGGCGGACTGCAAGTCGATCAATCCGGCCATCTGGCCAACTGGATGATCCCGGGAAAGATGGTTCCGGGCATGGGCGGCGCGATGGACCTTGCGTCGGGCGCCAAGCGCGTCGTCATCGCGATGCAGCACAGCGCCAAGGGCAAGTCGAAAGTCGTCAAGGCGTGCACGCTGCCGCTGACGTCGGCGCGGCCGATCGATCTGCTCGTGACCGAACTGGCCGTCATTGCATTCCCGGGCGGACGCGCCACGCTCCAGGAGACCGCGCCGGGGGTGTCGGTGCAGCAGGTGCTCGACGCCACGGAAGCGCAGCTCGAGGTGCCGGCGCACGTGCCGCAGATGTCGCTATAGTCTTGAGCACAGTTGATCGCGACGCAATCGCGTTGAAGGACGCTGATCGGAAAAATTTACACGCTCCGGAATGCGCCCGTTCAGCGAAATCGACGCTGGCCCTCGCGCGTTTACCGCTCCTCCATGCTGTTTCGGTTCAGTGCGAATTCACGTCCATGGGTGCACGATAGCGGCTCAAAATAGGGGAAGGTCCGTGTTCCGATCCAGTCTGTTCGCAGTTGCCATCATCTTCGTGGCCGGCGCAGCGCATGCGCAACTCGTCGCCGATCCTCAGGCCGTCGCGCCGGTCGTCTATAGCAGCGGCCCGCAGTTGAATGTCGAGAACTGCAATACAAACGACCCTGCTTACGGCGACGGCTGCGTCGCCAACAACGGTCCGGTGATCGACGATCGCGGGTCGGCGGACTACGGTTATGCGCCGGACTACGTGCCGGATTACTATGCGGACGCGCCGGTTTACAGCGCCGCACCTGTCTACCTCGGAATCAGCCTGCTCCCCGACCTCTACTGGGGCTGGCCGTATTACGGATACGGTTACGGCTACTGGCCCTCTTACGGTTACGGTTGTTGCTGGCCGTACTACGGCTATGGCGGATACTGGGGCGGATCTTACTGGGCTGGCGGGTATTGGGGTGGTGGCCACAACCACGACCACCATGGCGGTGGCGATTGGGGTCACGACCACGGCGGCGGCGATTGGAATCACAATGGCGGCGGTCATGGAGGACACAGCGGCAGCTACGCCGACCAGACCGGTGGCACCGGCGGCGCTGGTGGTGCCGGTGGCGGACGCTATGGACACGGCAATCAGCCGGGAGACTCGACGGCTGGCAACTTCTCACGCTCCGGCACTTCGACGGGAGCGGATCTCTCTCGTGCGGGCACTTCGCCTTCGACCAACAATCGCAATACGTTTGCAGGCACGCAGTCAGGCGTGGGCCCGCAGGCGGGCACGGGGCGAACGTTCGCCTCGCCGACGAATCAGACCAGTGGCGCCAACGCGAACCGTTTCGCCGGCCGTGCAGCGCTACCGTCAGCGTCCTACGCCGCCGCAGCGCGCGGTGGCGCGACGAGCGCATCGTATGCGATGAACACGCGCGCAGGCGCAGGGGCATCGGCGATGACCGGTCGCGCCAGCGCGGGCAACGGTTACGCCTACGGTCGAGGCAACACGGCAGGCAATGCTGCCATCAACAACCGCGGCGAAAATCAGTCATACCGTGCGGCGTCGATGCCATCGCGCGGCTACGCGCCCTCGGCCAATGGCAGCGGTGCGGTCGCGCGCGGCGGCAGTGTCGCAGCTCAGAACTATGCCGGTTCGCGCTCGGCGTATCCGCAGCAGCGCTATGCGCCTTCGAATCGCGCGTATGCGTCGGCACCTTCCTATTCCGCGGGCAATCGCAGCGCCTACGCCGGCGCCCGCGGCAGCATGCCCTCTTATGCGGGCGGACGTGGCAACGCGCCTTCTTACGCCGGCGGACGCGGGGCGGCACCTTCTTACTCCGGCGGGCGCGGTGCAGCGCCTGCCTACTCCGGCGGACGCGGTGCGATGCCATCGTATTCGCGCGGCGGTGGTTCGAGCTATGCCGCACGCGGCGGCGGTGGCGGTGGCGGTCACGCCGCAGCAGGTGGCGCGGCGCATTCCGGCGGCGGCAGCCGCGGGGGCAGTTCGCGCGGGCACTGATGCGCTCGCGTCGCAACTGACGCCCTTTCACCAGTCGCGCATGCCGGTGCGCGCGGCCCGGTCGGGCCAAATATGGCGTTTGAAAATATTGCGCCTGGGCGCTGATCTTGTTGTTCAGGCAGGCGGTCAGCCGCGCGAGCTCGTGATGACTGCGCCTTCGCGCATCGTCTTCGTCACCGGCGACTTGTCCGCGATCTCGATCAGGCGTTGCCACTGCGCGTCGTCGAGCGCCTGATCCGAATGCAGGACACGGTGGATGTGCACCTTGCCTTCGTCGTCGCGCATGAACGTCAACTCTGCACGGAATTCGCCGAGGTTCCAGCCCTTCTTTTCGGCATACATGCGCAGCGTGATCGCCGTGCACGCCGCCAGCGACGCCAGGTAGTAGTCGTACGGCGCAGGTCCTTGTTCCTGTCCGCCCAGCGAGAGCGGTTCATCGGTGACCATGTCAAAACGCCCGACATGGATGCGGTGCAGAAAATTCGTGTCGGTCGACACGATCGCTGCCTTGTAGGGAGTCTTCACCGCGGTCTCCTGCTGGGGGCGACAGGTTGCGCCGCTCTTGCGTCACGGTCAACTGCGCGACCGGCGCGCGGAGTCACGCAACAGCGTTCAATGGCCGATAGCGCCGGAATGCATCGCGCACCTGTTCGCGCAACAACTTGTCGTCCCATGGTTTTGTAAGGAACTTGAACACCGCGCCGCGATTGACCGAGTCGGTTACGACCTCCAGGTCGGTATACCCCGACAGGATGATGCGCACCGTATCCGGATAGAGTTGTCTGACTGTATTCAGAAACTCGGTGCCGGACATCCCTTGCATGCGCTGGTCGGAGATGATTACCTGCACGCTGTTGAGTGCGAGCAGCTCAAGACCCTCGCGGCCGGTCGTCGCGGTGAGAATGCGGTAGCCGTCTCTGCGCAAGATCCGGGTGAGGGCAGAAAGGATACTTTGCTCGTCGTCGACCAGCAGCAGCGTGCGCCGGTCGGCTGCCGCCGGCGCGGGCAAGGTCATGCGTTCGTGGTTGCGCAATTGCGACTCGAACTCGTCCATCCGCACCGGACGGCTGAAGAAGTAGCCCTGCATCTCGTCGCAGCCCAGCGCCCGCAGGTAGTTGAACTGTCCTTCCGTCTCGACGCCTTCGGCAATCGAGCTCAGGCCCAGGCCATGCGCCATCGCGATGATTGCGGCAGCGATCGCCGCATCCTCGGGCTTGCTGGTGATGTCGGTGACGAAGCTGCGATCGATTTTTACCGCGCTGAACGGAAAACTCTTCAAGTGCGAAAGCGACGAATAGCCCGTGCCGAAATCGTCAAGTGCGAGACTGACGCCGAGTTTGCGTAGCGCGTGGAGGACCTTGGTGGCGGCCGCCGAGTCCTTCATCACGGCGCTTTCGGTCAATTCCAGTTCGAGATGTTTGGCGTCCAGCGAGTGCGCTTTCAGCGCGTCGCGCACCGTCTGCTGCAGATCGCCGGTCGAAAATTGGACGGCCGACAGGTTCACTGCGATCGGGACGATGCTCATCCCTGCGGCGAGCCAAGCGGCTTGCTGCGCGCAGACGCTGTCTATCACCCAGGCGCCAATCGGCACGATCAGGCCGGTCTCTTCAGCCAGCGCGATGAAATCGCCAGGCGCGACCAGGCCCTTGTCCGGGTGTTGCCAGCGGATCAATGCCTCGGCACCGACGATTTCGCCGCTGATCATGTCGACACGCGCCTGGCAGTGCAGAACGAATTGGCGGGCGTCGACGGCGGCGCGCAGTTGCTCCTCGAGCACGAGCCGCAGCGCGTTGCGTGCATTCATTTCGCTGGAGTAGTAGGCAAGGCGTTCGCCCGAGGATTTGGCGAGCTTGAGCGCGACCTCGGCGTGCTTGAACAGCGATTCCGCATCAGCGCCGTCTTCGGGGAAGCGTGCAATGCCGAATTTGGCGGCGACACGTATGACGGCTCCGCCGAGGCGGAAAGTGTCTTCGAGCAATGCGCTGCTTTTCTCGACGAATCGCGCCAGCCCGCTCTCGCCCTCCTGCTCGGGAATTACCAGGGCGAATTGGTCGGCACCCACGCGAGCGAGCAAGCTGGCATCCACCAAGGTGAGTTTCAGCTTGTCTGCGACGCGCACTAGAAGGGTGTCGCCGGCGGAACGCCCCAGAGTGTCGTTGAAGTGCTTGAAGCGTTCCAGATCAATCAAGGTCATCGAAAACGTCGTTCCGGCTGCGACGCCGCTGCGCAACATCTGGGCCACGCGCTCAAGAAACAGACTGCGATTTGGCAGGCCGGTAAGTGCGTCGTAAAAGGCCAGGTAGTCGAGTCTTTCCGCCTTTTCGATGTGATCAATCGCGAACGCAATGTCGCCGGCCAGCCCCGAGAGCAGCTTCAACTCGTCTTCATGGAAGAAATCAAGCTCGCTCGCATAAAGCGTGAGCGACGCGACTGCCTTGTCCGCCACCACGAGTGGAAACACGGCGATCGAATGGATTCCGGACTCTGCGTGCATCTGGCCCAGTAGAACCCTGGGGTCGAACTGCGAGTCGTTCGACACCAGGGTCTGCTTCAGTGCCACCGCCTGGGTAACGATGGCGAGCGGCGCAGTCTCGTTCGAAGACAGCAGGTCCCTGATCGCGAGCAGGAACCGGTCGGACATTCCTGCCGAAGCGGTGACCTTGAGTTGACCCGTTTCCTCGTCGACGGTGCAGATGAGCGCCTTGCGGAACCCGCCTTCCTCGACCGCAATACGGCACGCGCCCAGGAACAGCGCCTGGCGATCGTGCACGCGCGAAATCAGCGAATTGACCCCGCTCAGCATCGCGTAGACACGCGTCAGGTACGTAATTCTCGCATCGGCCCGCTTGCGCTCCGTCACGTCCTTGGTGATTCCGGCGATCCGGACGAATTTTCCGTCCTCACGATCGCCAACTGGAAACGTTCGCGTCTCGATCCAGCGGATCGCGCCATCCGGGCGCACGATGCGATATTCGTATTGGGCGGTTCCTGTCGCCAGGCCGGCCTTGTAGGCCGCGATTGCACTACTCCGATCATCCGGATGGACGGCGTCACTCCACGCTTCCTGGTCCGCGTACACACTGTCGCGACTGCGGCCCCAGATCTGTTCATACACCGGGCTGATGTACAACATTCGACCGCTGCCGGCTTCGCGCAGGAAGAAGACGTCACTGATGCTCTCTGCCATCTGGCGGAATCGCGTCTCGCTGTTGTGCAGGATCGTCTGTGCCTGCTTGCGCTCGGTGATATCCCGGTTGACGCCGATCATGCGCACTGCCGAGCCGCTGCCATCGAACTGCGTTACCGCGTGCGTGTGCATGTCACGAAGTTCGCCACCTGGCCGCACGATGCGAAATTCGCTGTCCAGGTCCCCGGCGGCAAGTGCGTCCGCGATTTCGGCATCGACCCGCTGCCGGTCATCCGGATGCAGACCGCGTTGCCAGGCTTCGTGCGCGCTTGCGACTTCGTGCTCACGTACGCCGTACAGTGCGTACATCTGCGGGTCCCACAGGGTCGTGTTGGCAACCACGTCCCAATCCCAGATGCCCAGATGCGCCGCTTCGGTGGCCAGTGCGAGGCGCTGACGGCTTTCCAGTAACGCCCGCTCGGAACGCTTGCGCTCGGATATGTCCTGGCAGGTGCCGAGCGCGCGCAGCGTCTTGCCATCCTCGCCGAGAAATATCTGCCAGCGCTCTTCGACGAACTTGATCCTGCCATCGGGCATCAGCACGCGATGCTCTATCTCCTGTGCGTAGTGCTGGTCTATCGAGAGCCTGAAGGCATTATTGACGCGGATGCGGTCATCAGGATGGACGAACTGTACAAACGCGGCGTGCGTCGGGCGGTAAGTCGCCGAATCGGTTTCAAAAATGCGATGGGTTTCGTCGGACCACACGACTTCCAGGGAGGACAGATCCGTCTCCCAGCTGCCGATGTTGGCGACGCGTTGCGCAGCGACCAGGCGCGATCGCTCGATTCCGAGCTGCTGCGCCAGCTGGCGTTGCTCGCGTTCGCTTGCTTGCAGCGCTTCCTGTGCAAGTCTGCGCGCGCTGATATCGTCGAACACTGCGACGAAGTGCTCGTGGTCATGGCTGTAGACCGTCACCGCCAGCCAGATACCGAGAGCCTCCAGATACACTTCGCATTTCTCGGCCGTGCCGGTCAGGACTACCCGGCCGTAAATCCGGAAGAGTTCGGGCTGCGCCTCCAGAACTCCCGGAATAACGTCGCTGACCCGCTTGCCGACGACGTCTTTCAGTCCGGTCAGGCGTGTGAAAGCGCCATTGACTTCCACATAGACGAAGTCAAGCAGTTGCTCGTTTTCGAACACGGTACTGCAATAGGCATAGCCTTCGACCATGTTTTCGAACAACGTCTGATAGCGGAGCTCGCCTTCCGCGACGGAGGCCTCGGCGCGCTTGCGCGCCGAGATATCCTGGACCGTTCCGTACAGCCGCAACGGGCGCCCCGCTGCGTCCAGCTCGGGTACCGCGACCGCGTGCACATGCACCTGCGCTCCGTCCGATTGCGGCAGCAAGAGATCGTATTCCTGCGTTTCGCCCGAGGCGAAGGCGCGGGCGATGCTTTTCTCCTGCAACGCGCGACTCGCGGGGTCGAGCATGTTTGCGTATTCACGATAGTCTTGCGGAGGTCCCAAGGCCGGATCACGACCAAAAATCTCGAATACCTGCGGCGACCACGAAATGGCTCCGGAAGCGACCTCGTGCTCCCAGTCGCCGATGCTGCCGATGCTCTGGGCCTGGGTCAGGCGCTGCAACGTCCGTGCGAGTTGGCGCTCGGAGCGCTTGCTGTCGGTTACATCGAGAGCGGTGCCGACGATCCTCAGCGGCCTTGCGCTCTTTTCATCCAGGAAGACCTGTCCCGTCTCCTGCAGCCAACGGACTTCCCCATCGGGGCGCACAAGGCGGTGCAGGCAGGAATAACCGCTGCGTTCACGTATGGCAGTGGCGATCGCCTCGTTTATCAGGGAGTGCTCCTCCGCGGGGACCATGCTGAAGAAAAACTCATTGCTTACCGCCACTGTCCCGGGCGCATAACCGGCGATCCGGAACATTTCGTCTGACCATCGCAGGGTGCCAGCGTTGACGTCGGCGGCCTTGGTCAGTGCCGACTCCCAGCTGCCGAAGTGGGCGATGCGCTGTGCGTCAGCCATTCCCTGGACCGCACTGCGCAGCGCCTGTTCCGACTGCCGGCGCTTGGTGATGTCGCGCGCCATCACGACGATGCCGATCACATTGTGGTCGGCATCGAAGTAAGGAACCTTGTCGGTCTGGACCCAGCGTTGTTCTCCGTCCGGACCCTCTAGCGTCTCGATGATCTCGAGCTTGGCGGCGCCGGAGCGGATGACTTCGAGGTCGTCCGCATGGAATTTCGCCGCGTCCTGCGGATAGATCTCCGATGAGGGCCGGCCTTCGATTTCCGCCACCGTCCTCCCGGCGGCCTGCGCCACGCGTTGATTGACTCGCAGGATGCCGTTCGCCGTATCCTTGAACCAGATCATCGCGGGCATCAGGTCGAACAGCACACGAAGCTCGGATTGCTGGCGCTGCAGCACTGACTCGGCCCGTTTGCGCTCGGTAATGTTTACGTGCATGACCACCGCGCCCCGCGCGCGGCCCGCAGTCAGCGGCGTTACCGTCATCAGGAACCAGCGCTTTTGGGTCGGCGAATCACACGGGTATTCGACCGAGTAACTGCGCGTCTGGCCACGCAACACGGAACGGATGCCTTCGGCAACCTGAAGCGCTTCGGCTGAGCCGGCCCCTTGGGCGCGATCGCAGATGGCAAGATAGTTGGCGCCGATCGTGTGGCCGGGGCTGTGCAGTTCGTTGGCGTGCGCAAATTGCCGCCACGCTTCGTTCACGGAGGTGACTCGACCGTCAGCGTCGATCATCGCGATGTGCGCGGGCAGCGCATTGAGGATGGCTGCCTGCCTGGCGGCATCGCTATGCCGCAATTCGTCCTGGGCCCGAAGCAACAGAAACGAGCGTCCATCGCGGCCGGTGACCGTGTCGACTTCGCCGGCGGTCAATTCCTCCAGGCGTTGCTCGGTCTGGATCAGCAGTTCAATCAGCGATTCAGCATTGTCCTCCGCGTCCCGTGGAGGCGATGGCGCGCCTGCGCTCATGCGGCAAAGGGTTCAAGGCCCAAGACCTGCAGCAAGGGCTCTGACTGACTCAGCGTGCCAACGATGCGGCGCAAAGGTGGCGGCGCGAGCTTGATCAGCGTCGGCGTCATCAGCACGTTGTCGGCCAGCGCACGTTTGGGTTCGCGAAAGACGTCGACGACTTCAATCTCGTGCCGCTCGGGCAGGTGGGTCCGGCAAAAGGCAGTCAGGTTGGCGACTGCCTGCACCGAATTCATCGCGTCGTCTGCGACGTAGAGGCGAAATTTGAATGTCGTCGGATGCTTCATGACACGATCAGGTGTGCTTCGCCAGCGATTTGTCGGCGCCACGCAGCTCGCGCATGCGCCGCAGGCCGCGCGTCAACTCGCCTTCGCGGCTCTCAGTCGCGCGGTTCAGCAAGGTCTTCTCGACCTGCTTGGCCATCAGTTCGGTTTGCAGGGACTTGACCCGCACCTCGAGTACCGCTTCCTCGGCATCCAGAGTGAGCAGATTGAGCTTTCCTGCGACATCGGCCATTTCATTGGCCGCGTGCTCTGCGCTTTCCTTCTCCCAACGCATCGTACCCATCAGCACCTCTCCGCCCGCCGAATAAATGTCGGTCAGGGTCACGCCGGTGTCGCTGAGGATCAACTCGCGGACCTGGTTCGAATGCGACATGCCGCGCGACTTGATGATCGACAAGCCGCGGTTGCGTTCGCCGGCCTGAACCAGATAGTTGAGGTGGATCCAGGTGTCGGCGAGGGTCGAGATCTGCAGCGGCGTTCCGGCTTCGGTCTGGTTGGACATCTCATCGAGCAGGCTGGTGCAAACCAGTGTGATGCCATCGGACTTCGACCAGTCGATCAGCCGCTCAGCCACGCCGTGCGCGGTCAATTCGTTGCCGGCCTTGGACAGCGTGGAAACCGGGTCGATGACCAGGCAGCGGGCCTTGTGCTCGTTGGCGATGGCCTTGATGCGCACCAGCAGCGTTTCCGCGCTGCCGGTGATCGTGCGCGCCGAGATCATGCGCAGGATCCCGCTTTTGACGTGACGCGCCAGGCGGATTCCGACCGACGCGAGGTTGCGGATTACCTCGGTGCCGTCCGAATCGAAGCCGACAAACACGGTGCGTTCGCCGCGCTCGCAGGCTGCTTCGGCGAATGCTCCGCTGAGCGTGGTTTTCGCGGTGCCCGGAAATCCGGTGATCAGCACGCTCGCGGCGCGGTAGTAGCCGCCGCCGAGCATCGTATCCAGGCGTTCGACGCCGGTTGTCACGCGTTCGTTCGTCACCTTGGCGTCGACCCGTCCGAGCATGCGCGAGATTGCGACGTCGAAGCCGCCCTTGCCGATCACGAATGGCGATTCGTTTTCGTCGAAGGTCGAGCCGCGATACTTCTGCACGCGCAGGTTGCGCTGGGAGACGCCCAGTACAACGCGATGATTGAGCATGACCGAGCAATCCACCATGAACTGCATGAAGCCGAATGGCTGCTTGCTCGTGGCGCCGGTGTCGTCGCCGTCGTCCTTCGAGGTGATGATCGCCGTCAGCCCATGCGCGAGCAGCCACTCGTGCAGCCGGTATATTTCGCGCCGCTTCGACGCGCCGTCGGGCATCAGCGCAAGCACGATGTCGAGGGCGTCGAACACGATGCGTTGCGCTTTCATTGCCTTGACCTTCGCCCCCAGCACGGCGAGCATGCCGCCGAGGTCGAAGGCGCCCGACTGGATCAGGTCGGGACTCGGCTGGGCGTCGATGAAAAACAACTTCTTCGGCTGCAGCTTTTCGAGGTTCCAGCCGAAGCCATGGAAATTCGCGACGATCCGCTGTGGTGTTTCCTCGAATGCCACAAAGATGCCTGGCTCAGCGCAGGCCTCCGCGCCATGAACCAGGAACTGCAGCGCAAAGATGGTCTTGCCGGAGCCTGGCCCACCCACCAGCAGCGCCGTGCGGCCGTGGGGCATGCCGCCGCCGGTCATCTCGTCGAAGCCCGGAATGCCTGTCGGTGCCTTGAGTTGCGCCGGCGTCGGCGCCTGTTTCTTCCTGGATCGGAGCGATGCCATGGCCTTGCCTGTATGGGTGGCGGTGCTTCTTGCGGCGCGATACCGGGCGAGTGCGCGCGCGATTGCAGCGTGGCAGCACCAGTTTGCGGACGAAACGGACGAGCAACCGAAAGCTGACTTGCGCCAGTCCCGGCGCCAAATGCCAGGCGAAGCGGTTGGAGACGTGTCGCATACTGCGCCAGATTCGCGCGCGCCACAGTGCGCAAACGAACATACGCCTTCCGGCGAAACGCGAGCCGGTATCCCGCGATGGCCGACATCGCAATCGCGCCCAAGCCACTTTTGCCCGCAGGAACAGCAAGTCACTCACCTGCCAGGCGCCCGGACGCGCAAATGTTCGAGTCGCAATTCGCCTGCCGGATTTCGCCATCGTTGTTCACGACCGCGGCCGACCGATTTTCAACGACGGCATTTCGGCGAAAGGAATCCCTCCGTGCCACAGTTGTCACGGCCCCGGGGGCGCTGGCAACGAAAAGTTTCCGCGCCTAGCCGGCCAGCACGCGGACTATCTCGTCAAGCAGCTGACGGTTTTCCAGCGCACGGACGAGCGGCCGGAAGGCAGCATCATGAAGACTGTCGCACACGATTTGACGCAGGAGAACATCATCGACGTCGCTGCATATCTGCAGGCGCTGCCGTACCAAAAGGCGCCTTGAGCCGCGGGCGACGCAGCCGAAGGTAATACCTCGACACGCGGAGCCATCCTATTCCGCGATTTCAAACGCCAGCACCATGCCGGCGTCGGCATGCGTGGCGAAAGATGTGCCTGCTTTCGCGTCGGCGCTCAGCGGCATCTCGCAATGGAGCACATAGCGGCCCGGCGCAAAGTTCCGCCGCAACCAGACCTGACGCGACAGATCATGGCTGTCGAGCATGCCGCCCAGGGCCACGACTGGCGCCTCGCCGACGCCGTCCTTCTTGCGCCACTCGAGCAGATCGGCGAGCGTCTTGCCGTCAAGAAGGCGGTAGAAGTCGGCCTCGTGCATCGATGGACCGATCGTGTCGACGCGAATCACCTGCGTGCCCGCGCGCAACGGCTGCGACAGTTCAAAGCGAAAATCGACGAGCTTGAGGACGACGTCGGCTTCCGGCGGCTTGTCATCATGGGCGCCCGCGGCAACCACGGTGAACGCGTGCACCTTGCGAGTCCGGGCGTGATCGGTGTTCCAGCAGATCACGATATGGTTGCCGGGATCCACGCGCGTCCAGATTTCCGCCGTCTCGCCGGGGGAAGTCAATGCGGCGCCTGAATAGTCCAACGCGCCTTTGGGAAACAGCGAACCGGCCTTGACCGCAGCAACGTAATCCTGCGCGCGCATGCCATCAGGAAGTTTGACCAGCATGCCTTCGTGAATTTCCTTGCCGCGGTTTTCGAACAGGATGTGGCGAACGCCCGCCGGAACGCTCGCAGGCGCTTCGAATTCGCGGTCGGTCGCGACGATGTGAAAGGTCGGCCGGCTGCCTCCGGCGCCGGTCTGCTTCTTTGCCGCAACGTGGCTGTCCTGTGCGCTCGCGATCGCCGCGCCGAACGCGAGGATGAAGCCCATCCCGATCACTGCTCCGAATCGACCTGCTCCGAATGGACGTCTCGCCATGGTGGACGAACAGTCCCGGAACGAACACTGCGCCGCACGCTGGCGACTGCTTCGGCAACTCGCCGGTTACCAGGTTGGCGGGGCCACTGTCGAAAGTCAGGCCCGCGTCAGGACCTCGGTCAGTACTCGCCGCCCCGCCGTGCGCGTAGCCTTGATTCTGAGCCGCGCGCGCAATCCATCGCGCGCAATGGCGTGTTTCGAACCGCCGTGGCGTTCTACGTGGAATGCCACCGCACCCGCGTGGCCGCCAGACGACCTGACCCCAATGATGCTGGACCTTCGAATCCGTGGCGCTGCTGCGGCGCGCCTCCTTCTTGCGGCCGGCCGCGCCGCTGTGGTCGTTGGGGCTTTCGCACTCACGTCGTCAACCGTGCACGCCGAAGCGTGCATCGGCTCCTGGAGCGCTCGCTGGGGCACATCCACGTTCGACGACCAGATCCGCGCCGCCGTTCGCGACGATGCCGGCAACGTCTATCTCGGCGGTTATGAGGGCGGAAAACTCGGCGTCGAGAACTTCTGGCCGGTCGGTGACGCAAAAGGATTCGTCGAGAAACACGGAGCGGATGGCGCGCGGTTGTGGCGCCACGAGTTCGATACGAGCGCGACCGACATCGTCGAGGCGCTTGCGCTCGATGCGAGCGGCCGCGTCGCCGTCGCCGGACGCACCGACGGATCGTTTCCCGGCATGGTCAACGGCGGGCAATTCGACTTGTTCGTCGCGCTGCTCGACGGCGACGGCAATCTGCTGTCGCTGACGCAAACCGGCAACGAACGTCCGCAGCATCCGGCGGCGATTACGCTTGCCGACGGCGACATCGTCGTCGTCGGCTACGACGATGAGTTTGTCCTCGGCAACGCGGTCATCGCCTGGCAGAACGGTTTCGTCGGACGCTTCCGGGTCGGGCCCGCCGATTCGATCGACCTGGTCTCATGGTCGGCATCGACCACGTCGGCGGCGGACCTCGTGACCGGCCTGGCAAGAGCCGCGGACGACAGCGGCGATGTCTTCGTCAGCACGGTCGTCGCCGCGACGCCGGCGCGCGGCGGCGGCATCCGCGTGAGCCGCGTCGGCGCGCAAGACAATGGCGTGTGGTCGACGACGCTGTCGACGCTCTCGCTCGACTATGTCGCCGCGCTGGTCGTTGCGCCCAACGGCCGGCTGTACGCGGCGGGGACGACGATTGGCCAGGTATTCGGTCCAGCGCTCGGCAACTCCGACGGCTTCGTCGCCGAGCTCGATCCGGTGACCGGAGCGCTGCTGAATTCGATCCAGATCGGATCGGCTGGCGGCGACTGGATCTTCTCGCTCGCGACCGATGCCGGCGGAGACCTGTATGTGCTCGGCGTCGCAACCGATGCGGTCGTTGCCGGGTTTCACGGCGACGGCAGTGCTGTGCCGTTTGTGTTGACCCTGTCTTCTGACCTCCAGGTGGTCGGCGCCTGGCAACAGGCCGCTCCGGCTGTGCTCGCCGCCGACACGATGGCCGTCGTGCCGGCCGGGTGCGCAGGCAGGGCGCTCGTCGCCGGCAGCACGCTGTCGACAGCCGCGACCCTCGCGCCGTCCCCGCGCACCGATGCCATCGTCGTCGCGATCGACACGCTGGATGCCGTCTTCGGCGACAGCTTCGACGGCGATTGATCCGTCCGATCGACCAACGGCTTCGCCCGCCTCCACCGAAGTAGTGCTTTCGGCGGAGCCGCAGTAAGCTCGTGCCTCCGACCAGGCAGGAGCCAGGCATGAAAACCGAAACGGACAACGTGGCCTCGATTCGCGAGGCGTATCAGCAGTGGCACGATTCCAGGGGCGCGAGCGTCAACAAGTGGCTCGACCTGATGTCGCATGGCGTGCGCTTTCGTTCGCTCGCCGGCGGTGCTGCGGGCCTGGAGTTTTCGCGCGACTGCGCCAATCGCGACGACGTCGCCCGCTACTTCGCCGAACTGGGCAACGACTGGGACATGATCCACTACACCGTGGACGAGCTGATTGCCGAGGGTGATCGCGTCGTCATGCTCGGCAGCTGCGGCTGGAAGAACCGTCGCACCGGCATCGTGGTGCAGACAGCGAAGGCCGACTTCCTGCGCCTGAAGGATGGCAAGGTCGTCGAGTTCTTCGAGTTTTTCGACACCGCGCAAGCCATGGCGGCGAGCCTGGGCACCGCACAGCCGTCGGCAGGTTGAAGCGAGTCGCAGCAGCATCGATTCAGCTGCGCGCCGGCATCATCGCCTCGCTCGCACAACGCGTGATCACGACTCGATAACGAGCGCGATGGCAACGTTCACGCCACCACCGCGCACACAACAGGAGGCAAGGTCATGAAAATCAATCGCAACGGGTCGGCAGCCTGGCAAGGCGGCATCAAGGACGGCAAGGGTTCTATCTCGACCGAAAGCGGCGCGCTCAAGGCCTATCCGTATGGATTCGCCAGCCGCTTCGAAGGCAAGCCCGGCACGAATCCCGAGGAACTGCTCGCGGCGGCACACTCGGGCTGCTTCACGATGGCGCTGTCGCTGATTCTCGGCGAAGCCAAGCTCACGGCCACGCAAATGGATACGTCGGCGCAAGTGACTCTGGAAAAAGTCGGCGAAGGCTACAGCATCACGGCAGTGCACCTCACGCTGAAAGCGAAGGTGCCCGGCGCCGACGATGCGACCTTCCAGTCACTCGCGGCGAAGGCCAAGGCGAACTGCCCGGTGTCGAAATTGTTCAACACGACTATCACACTGGACGCGTCGCTGGTGGCGTGACCGCTCGACGCCGGGGCCACTCGATGTGGCCCCGGCCGTGGTGCGCTACCTGCTACCTGCAGGATTTCTTCGCGAGTTGCTGCGGTTCGTAGCCCGGCATATCCGAAAAGTCGACCGCGAACACGAAGAAGCGATTCGGATTGTCGATGCCGGCCGGATGATTGCTGTCGGTGACCGTGCCGACAAAGTCATTGTCGTTGGCGACGAACAGCGTATGTTTCGTCACGCCGTTCACGTCGACGTCCGGACCGAATGCGATGCCTTCGAGTTTCGCCGGTATGTCGTTGCTGCCGATGCCGTGCGCGTTCAACACGGCCACGATGTCGAGGAACGGCGCGCCCTTTGCGATTGCCGCTGGCGCCAGCGCAAGTTCGCCGGCGAGCAGGCTGACGTCCTGTGCGCCGTCGAGGTCGATGTGGAACAGCTTCTTGAACACGGCCGTCGAATTGTCGCCGAGACCCTTGCCGTCGCGTTCGTCGACGAGGAACTCGTGATCGTTGATCGCGACGATGTCGCTGATCGTCGGATACTTCGGCTTGCTCGCGCTGCCGATGTTGGTCAGCGGATAGGCGAACTGGCTGGTGGCGCCGGTGACGAGGTCGATCTTCAGGATGCGCGTGTAGCGCGCGTTCGTGCCGCCATCCTGCGCCAGCGGACTCTGCATCGCGCCGTACAGCGTCGTGCCGTCCGCCGATATCGCCAGGCCTTCCATGCCCTTGTTCGACACGCGGCCCGAGGTATTGCCGCTGATTTCGTCGTCGCCGTTCGCACTGAGGTTCGAAATCGCAAACATGTCGGGCACGGCGATGACTGCGGTGCGCTGGCCGGTCTTGCGGTTGAAGCGATAGATGTACGGACCGTATTCGTCGGATATGAAGACGTTGGAACCGTCGTTGCTGACGCGGATGCTCTCCGGGTCGAAGCGCGCGTCGAGCGCGTAGGTCGAAAGCTGCGACGCGACGAAATTGTCCGAGCGGCCGGTCAGGTAGTGCGTGTGATTCGCCGCATTGAGCGCGGGCGCTCCGTCCGGCAGGCCGGCAAGCACGCCGTCGCCATAAACCAGCGGTTGGGCCGTGCGCAGCAGGGTCGTCGCGGTCAACGTCGGAGTGAGTTCGAACGGCAATACAGAACCCGGCGCGCTCGGCGCAAGATCAATGCCGATCGTATGGAAGCGATTGATGTAGGAAGTCGTATCGCTGACCGTTGCGTTGTACATGAGCGCGTTCGGACCGCGGTCCGGCACGGCCAGCAACGTGTTGCAGCCGGCATACGCGATGCCCGAACCGATGCCGCCGAGCAGGTTGCCGGGTGCGCCATTTTCCAGCGGCGCTGCAGTTTCGGCCGACAGGTCCGCTGCGTTTCCGCTCAGCGTCCCGATTGCGATCAGATCGACGGCCGCGTGGGCCGACTGCGCGGAAAGGATGGCGGCGAGCGTCAGCGGCAGCAGCTTGTGTTGATGGGTCATGGCGAAGGCTCCTCGGACTGGGTTGTTGTCGCAGCCCGACAAGTTCGCGCATCTTCATTGCGAAGACGTTACCGCTGAACGACACCCATGATTTGTGCTGCGCGCGGCGCGGCGCGTTTCCTTGCGGCGCGATCAGCAGCGCTGGAGTTGGAGCAAGGAAAGCACGCTCAAGGCGCTGGGCTTTTCCCGGGCGCGTCCGGAACGTTCAGCCGCGTCAGCACAGCCTTGAAGCGCGCGTCCGCGCGAACCGGATCGAACGCTGGCAGCCACAGATAGCGAATGCCATTGAAGCGTTGGCCGGCCGTCGCGCTGTCGAACCAGCGCTGCAGGCTTTCGAGCGCCTGTTCGTGCGCACCGAGCAGACTCTGCCAAAAGGCGGCCGCCAATTCGCCGACCTCGACACCGGCGAGTCGATGGATATTCGCGCTCAGCTTCAGCGCTGCCGGCGCAGCCCGCGTATCCGCCGCGCCCTTGATCAGCGCCGAGATCACGTCCGGATCCTCGCCCGCCGCCGTCGCGGCGGTGCGCGCCTGAGCGTCGGCCTCGACGTACTTGCCGCTGAAGATGTAGGCGAACGCCAGATGATAGCGGCCATAGAGATAGTCCGGCGTCTTCGCAATGACCATGTCGAACTCGGCGATCGCCTCGGCCTGGCGGTGGGCAGACGAGAGCGAGACGCCGAGGATGTAGCGCGGTGCCGGTGCGATCGGATCAAGTTCCACCGCGACGCGCGCCTGTTCGATCGCTTCTTCGAAACGGCCGAGCGCCCCGAGCAACTGGGCAAACTGGTTGCGTGTTTCCGCAGAGCCCGGTCCTTGCTTGAGCGCCTGCCGGTATTCCTCCTCGGCCAAAGGAAAATCCAGGCGGTCACGCAGCACGTTCGCGAGCGCGGTATGCGCTTCGGCCAAATCCGCATCCAGCGCGAGCGCGCGCCGCGCAGCTGCTTCGGCTTTGGCCAACGACGACAGCCACGGCGCAAGCTCGTACCACGGCAACAATTCGTAGGCTTGGGAGAGGCCCGCCCAGCCGGCGGCGTAACCGGGATCCAGGGCGACCGCCTCTTCGAATGACTGCGTCGCGGTCGCCAGACCGGCACCGCGGCCGCTCATTTGCGTCAGGGCTTTCAGGTAAAGTTCGTGCGCTTTCGGGTCGCCGGTGGCGTGCTTGACGAGCGGCGCCTGTGCGTCGCCGCCGAGCGCGACCTGCAACTCTTTGGCGATGGCTTTGGAGATTTCATCCTCGACCTCGAAGATGCTCGTCAGCTTGCGATCGTATTTCTGCGACCAGCGGTGATAGCCGCTTTGTGTATCGATCAGCTGCACCGTGATGCGCACGTCGTCGCCGGAACGCTGCACGCTGCCTTCGAGCACGCTGGCAACGCCGAGGGTCTCGCCGATCTTGCGCAAGTCCTGCGCCTTGCCCTTGAACGCGAAAGCCGAGGTTCGCGCCGCGACCTTCAAACCAGGAATCTGGGCCAGCGCGTTGAGAATTTCATCGGTGATGCCGTCGCTGAAGTAGTCGGTCTGCGCATCTCCGCTCATGTTGACGAACGGCAGTACCGCAATCGACTTGGCGCTTACGACTTCGCTGAAACCCATGCCGCGCATGCGCAAGACGAAGTTGTTCGTCAGCAGCAGCACGACCGCGACCGCGAGCACGGCGATGATCCAGCGGTCGAGCTTCTTGCCGGTTGCACGCGGAATCGAAGGGAGGTGCGCGATTTCGCTCTCGCGCTTCAGGCCTTCCGGAGTGAACTCGTAAAACCAGGCAAACGCCATGGCGAACGGAAAGCCGATCAAGGCCGCGATGACGATCCAGCGCACGGCCCAGTTCGGCACGTCGAAGAACGGGAACACCTGGGTCGCGACCTGGACCAGCAGCCACGCGACCGCCGCATAGAAGGCGGCTGCGCGAAGCACGTTGCGGCGCTTGAGTTCGGCGAACAGCGAAGGCATCGATCCCCCGGATGTATCGCCGCCGGCAGCACGGCATGCGATTGCCGGCCATGATAAACGATGGCCAGCCGCGCCGCCCGGCCAGCGCTTCGGCTTTGTCGGGCGCGCTGTGCTGTTTTCGCGCCGGCTATTTCGCCGGATAGGCGCAGCGGAAGCCGACGAATGGCTTTGCGTTCGTCACCTCGTGGCTGTCGCGCCAGCGCGTGCGCAGGTTGACGACGCCGCCATCGTAGCTGCCGCCGCGCAGCACGCGCCGGCCGGTTACGCTGCGCAGCTTGTCGTCGCCGACGACACCGCCGGCCATCGGATTGGTTTGCGCGCGGTCGGTGTACGCCGGCTGCCATTCGTCGAGCACGAACTCCCAGACGTTGCCGGCCACGTCGTACAGGCCCAGACGGTTCGGCGCGTAGCTGCCGACCGCTGAGGTGTCGCCACGGCCGCTGTCGCCGAAGTTCGCCTTGTCCGCGTCCGGCAGCGTCGATCCCCAGGGAAACTCGTCGTCGCCGCGCGAACGCGCCGCGTATTCCCATTCTGCTTCGGTCGGCAGGCGACCTCCGCCGGCACGGCAGAATGCCTGGGCCGCATGCCAGGTCACGTTGACGACCGGGTGGTCGAGTTTCGGCGCCGGCGGCTGGCCGCCAGTCCAGTGCTCGAGATAATGGCCATTGTGCATTTGTGTACTCAGGCGGTCTTTCGACCACTCCGGATGGCGCGCCGTGAATTCGGCGAAGCGTGCGTTCGTGACTTCGTGGCGGTCGATGCGGAACGCGCTGAGCGTCACGGCGTGCGCCGGCGCCTCGCTGTCGAATGCGCCCGGGAAATCGACTGCGTATCGAACCCGCAATCCGGCTATCGCCACAGCCGGCGTCCCCATGCGGAACGTGCCACTTGCCACCAGCACCGTATCGTCCCGCGGCGCGGCGCAAGCACAGGCTGTTGCAACGGCGAGGATGGCCGCGGCGAGCCGCGTAGCGCGGCCGGATGCATTCGAGTGAATCATTTCTTTGCTCCGCAGCTGGTTCGAAGCTTGATTGGATGATGCAAACGGCCAATCGGTTGCCCTGAACGGGCGCCGCGATCGCGGCTTTCAGCGCACGACTGCCGCGAAGCCTGAACTTACTTTGACTGATGCGATGGACCCGGACGCCGCGTCATTGTTAGCAGGCGTGTCGCGGAATAGACTCGATTGATCGATGTTCGCTGCGAATACCGATGATCCCGCTCCGCAAGGGCGCCACGAAGACTGGAGGTCGCATGAGTTACGTCGACAGTTTCGTCATACCGGTTCCGAAAAAAAACCTGAAAACGTATCGCCGCATGAGCCGCACGATGGGCAAGGTCTGGCGCGATCACGGCGCGACCGAGTACATCGAGTGCGTCGCCGACGACGTCAAGCCGGGCAAGGTCACGTCGTTTCCGCAGAGCGTAAAGCTCAAGACCGGCGAGGTCGTTGCGATCGGCTGGATCGTCTACAAGTCGCGCGCGCAACGCGACCGCGTCAATGCCAAGGCGATGAAGGATCCGCGCCTGGCCGCGATCATGAATCCGAAGGCGATGCCGTTCGACGGCATGCGCATGTTCATGGGCGGATTCAAGCCGATCAC
>Ga0068871_100000926_pt1 | contig 19573 bp, 16 predicted proteins | sample KBSMisM72_FD_72750 | JGI IMG/M metagenome (GOLD analysis project Ga0068871, IMG submission 72750) | Miscanthus rhizosphere microbial communities from Kellogg Biological Station, Michigan, USA - KBS Miscanthus M7-2 | ecosystem: Host-associated > Plants > Roots > Rhizosphere > Soil ...
TCGACACGATGATCCCCGGCCACGGACGCATCATGACGAAGGACGACGTCCGCGCGTACCGCGCACGGTTCCAGACGATGAACGAGCGGATGCGCGAGTTGATTCGGAAAGGCGTGACGAAAGATCAGCTGAAGACGCTGGACCAGGCGCGCGCGCAGCTGCGGCTCTCGGAGCTCGGCTGGGACAACTCCGTGAGCACGACGACGTGGTTCGGGGGCTTTTCCAGCTACTACGACGAAATCGCAGCGGCGCAAGGCGGTCGAAAAAGGTAGTGTCCACCTATTAAGGTGGACACTACAGACACCGTGCGTTAATTGACCGCGCAGTTCTCGCCGAGCGGCTTGACCGACATCACGCGAAGCTGCGGATACGGCCCGCGTTCGATTTCCGTCTTGGTTTTCGTGTCCTTGCCGTTCACTTCCGTCTTCGTCTTCACTTCCGCGTCGCCGTGTCCGGCTTCCACGAGCACGCCCTGCACTTCGACCTTATGGCCGATTTGCGGTTCCAACTGAACCGACGCTTCAGGGACCAACGCGTACGTCGTCGTCGTCGTGGTGCTGCCGTCGACGCGCTGAGTTGTCGTCCGCGCTGTTACGACGTTGTTCAGCACGTACGTCCGCGTCTGTCCGTTGTTCGACGCGACACAGCCGGTATACGTCACGACGCTGGCGTGATCGGTCTTCGTCTTGGTTTTGGTTTCCGTTTCGTGCGACTGCGCGAACGTCGAAGGCACCAGTAGTGCCGCGCAGCCAAGCGCGAGTGCGACAGTCGAGAAGCGATTCATTGTGTGTCCTCCCTAGTGTTGACGAGTTACCTCATCCTCATCCCTCACTCTCGATCGAAGGTTGAAGTGCAAAATCCGTGCGCCGAACGAGACTCAACGGCATCCACGCGACCATATCCTGCCGATCGACGAAATGCAGCAGCGGCGGCTCATCAGGAAGGGTGATGCCGTGCACCTCGGCCATGGTGTTCAGGCTGAACTCGGCGCGCGCCGGTTGCAGCGCCCAAGGCACATGGTGAATGTCGAGGCGGTAGGGCTCGTCGTGATGATTGACGTTGTAGAAGCAGTACCGCTCGGTCAGGAAGTACTCGAGCGATCCACGACTCGCCGTGAACGCGGAGCCTGCAGGACCGTATAACGCGCGAAACTCCGCGTCGCGAAACGCATCGCGCTTGCTCTCGTAGCGCACGACGCCGTCATCCACGGCCGTCGACATCGACGCCGTGAAGTACGGCAGGTTGAGCATCGTCCTGGCGGCATGCACGGCCAGCGCACTGCCCGCATCGAGGCTGAAGAAATAGATGCCTGGCTCATCGGCGACACGGACGTACGTCCGCACGTTCAACTCGGGGAATTCCGACACCCACGGCAACGCCGGGACGCCTCTCGGCACCACATTCGTCATGCGGAACGGCACGATGCCAAGCCACGCCGATCCATCGAAGAGATCGAGTGTGAACTCGGCCGGCACTTTCGCGCGGAGCTGTGCGGGGTTGACCGGCCAGTGGGCGAAGAGCAGGTCGTGCGACGTCTGCGTCATCACCCACGGCCCGTTCGGCATCGGCCACGGCCGATGCTTAGTGTGTTTCAGAATCCCGTAGTCGAATCCGCTGCCGTGCTCACGCATGCCGTCGCAGCCACGACACAGCGACGGTTGCGCCGACGGTCACAAGGGTTGCGGCAAACGTGCACCACATCGTGTCCTTCGCCGCGTCGGCGAGGTCCGAAGTACGAGACGACAGCAATTCGAGCTTGCGGTCGATGGACGCGCGCGTCTGCCTTATCTCTGCACGGACTTGTTCTGCATCCACGCCAGGTTCTCCTTGATCGTCTCGGTCGTTTCCGGCATCGCACGGACCGCCTTCAGTCGCCCGCGGCCATACAAACAAAGGCCCCATCCGGCAGCGAGAAACAGAATGGCCGTCGCGCCGTATCCCGCCCATGGAGGCCAGCGCAGGAAGTACGCGATGGCGCCGCCGATCGCGACGCTCAGCAGCACCGCACCCATCAATCCCACCGCGGCTGCGACGGCGAAGGCAATTGCCGCCGATTGCACCTGCGAAATCTCTTCGCGAATCTCGGCGCGCGCGAGCTGCAGTTCTTCTCGGATGAGATCACGGGCGTCGTCGAGCAGCCCCCGGATCAACGCCAGAATCGTCGTGCTTTCGTCGTACTCAGCCATGGCTCGCCCCCAATGCTCCGCAATAACGAGGTATCAAGCGCGATGCCAAGCGGCACGGATCAGTGCGCTGCCCCGTTGCCAAAAGTGTCGCAGGCGTCAGGGCTTCCAGACGTCAATCCTCGACGGAACCACTCGACACGCTGCGCTGACGTTCCATGGGTGAAGCGATCGGGCATCACACGGCCGGCAGTCATGCGCTGGAGCCGGTCGTCCCCTATGGCGGCCGCCGCGTGCAGCCCTTGCTCGACATCACCGGCTTCGAGCTCCACCTGTCCTTCCGCCGCGCGTCCCGGCTGCGACGCCGCATGCCCCCACACTCCAGCGAAGCAGTCCGCCTGCAGTTCGAGCCGCACCGACAGCGGATTCACAGCTGACGGATTATTCTCCTGCGCAGCGCGCACCTGGCGTTCGATGCCAGTGAGACGTTGCACGTGATGACCGACTTCGTGCGCGATCACATACGCGCGGGCGAAGTCTCCTGGCGCGCCGAACCGGCTCTTCAGCTCTTCAAAGAATCCGAGATCCAGATAGACACGTTGATCCGATGGGCAATAAAACGGTCCTGTGGCCGACTCGGCCATACCACACGCCGAATCAATGCCATCGCGGAACAGCACGACGCGCGTCGGTTGATATCGACGCGAAAGGATCTGTGTCCACGTCGCCTGCACGTCTTTCATGACCGCGTCGACGAAGTCGACCTCGCGCTCCTCCGCGGGCGAGGAACTTACCGGTGCAGCGCGGCCGACGCTGCTTGATGAGTCATCGTACGTGGTGGGATTAAGTAGTGACAGGAAGTTGGTACCGGTGGCCCAACTAAGTAGCGCGAGTAGAACGAACCCACCAAGACCGATCGTCCCGACTCCCCCGGCCATTCGCAAACCGCTGCGTCCACGCGCGTCCTCGATGTTGCTGCGATCGCCTGTCGTCCATCTCATCGCGTCCTCCGGATGTCCTGCCGGAGTTCCCCATCAAGGCCGATGCCAGCGCTGGCAACGCCGTTGCACGCACGAGTGCAGAGGAGCAGCCGTCGCGATGATGAAGACAACCGTGATTCTGATGCTGGCTGGTGCGCTTATTGGAGTGGTGGTCGCGTCGTTCGTCGTGCCACCCGCGCTCGCGTGGTACACGGCTCCAGGCGGCCTGCCGCAAGGAACGCAGATTCAAGCGCTCGTCCAAATTCCAGAGGTCATCCGGTACGCCACCGGTCAGCTGATGCGCGGTCAGCTCATTGGCGGCGCGATTGGCGCCGGTCTAGGGTTGATCGGCGGGCTCGTACTGCACTTCCGCGGGCGGTCGATGACGGCCACTCCAGCTACTCGCACGACGACGGCATAGTTAACCAATCGATCACATATCGCAGGAGGGTACTGTGGGGTTTTTGAGTTGGATCATTCTCGGCGCGATCGCCGGGTGGATTGGCAGCATGATCGTGAATCGCACCGGAGAAGGGTTGCTCCGCGACATCGTTCTCGGCATCGTCGGCGGTCTGGTCGGCGGCTGGATTTTTCAGTCGATCGGTTCGACCGGCGTCACTGGATTCAATGCGTGGAGTTTGCTGGTGGCTGTCATTGGATCGGTGATCGTGCTGATGGTGTATCACGCGTTCACCCGGCCGCACGGACCGACACACGCGTAAAACATCGTCCGGCGAAAGCCGGACACTACTGGTGGACGGGCGTCGCGGGGTTGCGAGCCGGCGAGAGGTCGGTTCGCACCTTGCGGCGTGCGAGGATGCCGTTGTCGATCGTCGCGCCTTTTCGGCTGATTGTCTGGAAGAACAGCTCGTCGCCGGCGATTTCGACCAGCATGAACGACCTGTCGGTGTCGAAGCCCGCCGCCGTCAACGACGTCTTCGTGATGTCGCCGGCCCGGAGCTTCGCCGAGCCGCCTTCCGTGAAGTAGTAGATCCCCTTCTGCGGGTAGATGCGTTCGTACAAGTGCTCGTGCCCACTGAAGACGACGTCGACGTTGTACTTCACGAACAGCGGCTCGAGCGCGGCGCGCAGCTCGATCACCGGCCCCCGTGTGGCTGACGTGTACATCGGATGGTGGAAGTACGCGATTTTCCAGTCCGAGCCGGCGCCTTCCAGCTCCTTTTCCAACCACTTCAGCTGTTCCGGATCCAGATAGTTGCTGTCGAGCACGAAAAAGCGCGCGGCGCCCTTTTTGAACGTGCGATACCGCTTGCCGTCAAGATTGAACGGCTTGTAGTAAATCTGATTCTGATCGTCGTGATTCCCGAGCGCGGCGTTGAACTCCACCTTGTCGTCAAGGAGCGCCCGATACGGACGCTCGAACTTCTTCACGAAGTCCTGCGGCCGCTCGGAGCCGTACAGGTTGTCGCCGAGCATGAGGGCGAAGGTGAACGGAAACTTCTGGCGCCACTTGAGGATTTGCGCCGCCGTCTCGTACTGCTCCGAATCGCCCGTTCCCGTGTCGCCCATGACGAGGAAGCGAATCGAGTTCGACTTCAACGGAAGCTGCAGGTCCTGCGCGATTCCGGCGACGACTGAGACCGCGACGACGACGGCGAGGGCGAGCAGACGTCTGCGTTGTGGCATCGAGGTTCCTACTCCCCTAACGCGTTCGTGGGTGGCGCGGCGTTCGGCAGGACATCCACAATCAGATTCGCCTCGCTGTCGCGAAGAATCAGGTTCTGTCGAACGAGCCGATACTCGATCGGCTTCGGCAGCTCGGGCAATTCTTTCAACAGCGCGGGCGGAAACGTCGCGAGCGGATAGGTCGTGGGATAAATCTGATTCACCGTCGGCGTGAACGCAGGCAGCTCGTCTTGCGCTTCTTCGCGGTTCTTCAGCGCGAGCCGGCTGCGGCGGGCGAACTCCTTCCGAATAATGCCGCGGAACACTTTGCCAATTTGAAGCGTGAGGATGTCGCCCTGCCTGGCGTCTTTGCGCGCCGCACGCAGCGCCTCGCCGAGCGCCGTTTCTCGGTCGGCAATCTCCTTCGGCGACTTCGTCAGATCGAGCGCTCCGACTTTATCCACGGCGGCCTTGTGCACCGTCAGGAAGCCGTCGACGCGCTTCTTGAAATCTGCCAGCGTCGCTGCCATCGGGTTCGCCGGCTGCGCGGCGGCATCAGCGCGGAAGTCCGCGACGTACATCGCGGACAGGACACAGAGAGCAACGCAACTCCACCTCTTCTTCATCGGCGCTTCATCCCGGACTCTCCTCGACGCCCGGCGTGTGGTTGGGCTGCAAGTCTGCTGCCGCGAGGGGCACGATCGCGACTCATCTTTACCGTTCCGTCGGGTACCGAGCCAACTTACGATGCTGTTGAAGCGTCTGTTCGCGTGAGGGAGGAGGCGCAATGCGCTCGTGGATGATCACCGTCGCCGTCGCCTGGGCATTCGCCGTGACGTCACTCGCGCAATCACCAGAACCGGCCAGCTTCGAAGTCGTCTCGATCAAACGCGTCACTGAAGTCCGACGTGGTGGCGGGTTCCGCACTTTGCCCGACGGCAGCGAGGTCATAAGCAACATACCGGTGTCTGGATTTGTCCGCGAAGCGTCTCCGGTCAAGGTGCGAGACGTCGTGGGCCTTCCTGGCTGGGCGGACACCGATAGGTTCGATGTCACCGTCAAGCCACGGGCCGGATCGACAGAGAAGCGGCGGCGCGTCATGTGGGGCGCGATGTTCGCCGAGCGCATGAAGTTCGCCGCCCACATCGAACAACGCGAGCGCACCGTGTACGCGCTGGCGATGGCGCGGAGCGACCGCCCCCTGCTGCTGGAAGCCCCTTCCGACTGGCCGACTTCAAGAATCGCTGCGGGTACGCGATGAACGGAACCTCGATCGTCTCGGGCGGCATGTCGATGGATCAACTGGCGCTGGCGCTCGACGGCGAAGTCGATGCCGATGTCGAGAACCAAACCGGACTGCCGGGCTGGTACGTGGTCGACCTCACATACTCGCCGGCGCTGCGCGGCCCCGTGGCTGGCGATACAGCGACGCCCGCTGATGCACCCGACATCTTTACAGCCGTGCAGGAGCAGCTCGGCGTAAAGCTGATTCGCGGAAAGAAACTGCAGCCGGTCCTCGTCGTCGATCACATCGAACGGCCGACCGAGAACTAGGCGCGGTCGAACCTGGAGTAGGATTGGTCGAAATGGCAGAGTCGCCGCTCGCGATCACACACCGCTCCTCGGCATCCGGAAGTACCGATGTCGCGTCGCAAACGGCGCGGGCGTTTGTGCGAGTCCGCGAGATGCTGCTGCGCGGCGAGGTAGCGCGTGGCGAGCGGATCTCGGAGCTCCCGCTGGTTGCGCGTCTCGGAATGTCGCGGACGCCAATCCGGCTCGCGCTCGAGCGGCTCGCCCATGCAGGCCTGCTCGAAACCAACCCGACCGGCGGATTCACCGTCCGCGAGTTCACGCTCGCCGAAGTGCACGACACGATCGAGCTGCGCGGTGTACTCGAAGGCACCGCGGCGCGGCTTGCCGCCGAGCGGTTGACCGCCTCTTCCGAGCTTGACGTCGCGCGCCGGTTCTGTCGGCAGATGGACGAACTCGAGCGGCTGACCGTCGATTCGTTCGCGGACTACATGGATGCGAACGAGGCCTTTCATTCCGCCATTCTCGACCTCGCCAAGAGCGAAATGCTGCGGCGGACGTTGGAGTTGACCAATTCCCTTCCGTTCGCGTCGCCGAGCGCGATGGTGTTTCCGACATCTGTGTTGCCGAAATCGGACGAAACGCTCGCGATCGCTCAGGAACATCACCGCGCGATCCTCGAAGCGATCTCGACGCAGCAGGGCACGCGCGCGGAGGCCGTCGCACGCGAGCACGCGCTGCTGGCACGGCGCGTCCTCGACCTTGCCTCGGCCGATCGCGACGCGCTTAGCTGCGTCCCCGGGGGCTCACTTATCAGCCTCGCCACGAACTGACACGAGCGACACTCCGGTTCAGTTGTAACGGGCTCGACCCGCGGTTGTTCGTGTCGGTTCGTTGCTCGGCCGTGCCCACCTCAGCCGCCCGCGGATCCAAGGAACTGTATACAAGTCCGCCATGCGTGTAATTTCGATATTCCTAAAGTTGACAATATGTTGACGTCTGCACGTCGCACCCGTATCCTTCGAAGGTTTCTGCATGCAGGTCCTGGCGATCTGTGTGGATAAGCCAAGGAGAAAAGTCAGGGTATGCGAACACTGACGAAGTGTCTGGGACTCCTCGTCCTCTTACTGCTCCCCGCAACGGCGCTTGCGCAAGCGACGTTGACGGGCACCGTCCATGACGCGTCCGGCGCGGTGCTGCCGGGCGTGACTGTCGAGGCTTCGAGCCCGGCCCTTATTGAAAAGACCCGGAGCGCCGTGACCGACGGCACGGGCCAATACCGCATCATCAATCTGCAGCCCGGCACTTATGAGCTGTCCTTCACGCTGCCCGGATTCAATACGGTCAAGCGCGAAAACATCCAGCTTTCCGGCTCGCAGGTCGTCACGATTCCGATCGACATGAAGGTCGGCGGCGTGGAAGAGACGATCACCGTCACCGGCGAGACGCCGGTCGTCGACGTGCAAAGCGTGAAGCGCGAAGTCGTCATGAACCAGAGTGTCATTCAGACGATTCCGGCGACACGCGCCGCGGGCGCACTCCTCAACGCGACTCCTGGGCTCACCGTCGACACGAACGGCCCGGCGTTGTCGCCGACGATGACGTTCTTCAACGCGCGGTCGAGCGCGCAGAATTCCGCGTCGGTGGCCGGTGAGGGTCGCATGACCATCAACGGCATGACGGTCGCGGCCGCGCGCAGCGGCGGCGTGTCGTCCTACATCTACGACACGGTCAATTCGCAGGAAGTCGCCATCACGATCGGCGGCGGCCTCGGCGAGAACGACATTGGCGGTCCGGCGATGAACCTGATTCCGAAGTCGGGCGGCAACAAGTTCGCCGGCACGGGGTTCATCAGCGGCGCTGGCGGCTGGTCGAGCGGCAACAACCTGACGTCGGATATCACGGCGCTCAATCCGAACTTGACGCAGCCGGCGAAGATCCTCAAGCAGTACGACGGCAGCGTGTCGTTTGGCGGCCCGGTCAAGCGAGACCGCCTGTGGTTCTACGGCAGCTATCGCAATCTCGATACGCAGACGGTGATGGACGGCATCACCGCCAACGCGAACGCCGGCAACGCGGCACGCTGGGATTGGGTCGGCTCGCCGATCAACGCCCGGCTCGTCCAGGATCGGCAGATGTGGATCGGCCGCGCGACCGCGCAGGCCGGCAAGAGCCGCTTCCAGTACAACTACGAGTATCAGCATCGCTGCGAGGGCACGCCCCTGCTGGTTGATACGCCCGGCTGTCACAACCGCGGTTCCGACTGGATCGGGCTCGGCAACAACACGGCGCCGACACAGATGTCCCCGGAAGCGACGTCTACGGCCGCGCGCGGCTACTTCGACGCGCCGTACAACATCAACCAGGCGTCCTGGTCGATGCCGGCGTCCAACAAGCTGCTGCTCGACGCGGGCTATACGGCGTTCCGCTACAACCCGCTCTTCGGCTTCCCGCCGCCCGACGGCATCACCAACCTGATTCCGGTGACCGAACAGAGCAACGCGGTCAATCCGGCGACGGGTCTCCAGTTCGCCCCGGTCGCAAACTATCGCTACCGCGCGGTCGAACAGTGGGGCTGGGCGGTTGGCAAGACCGACGGCTGGCAGGCCTCGGCGGCGTATGTGACAGGCGCACACAGCTTGAAGGTCGGCTATCAGGGCAACCGCCTCGATCAGCTCGATCAAACGCTGACCGACGCCGACAATATGTCGTACCGGTTCAACCAGGGAGTCCCGAACGCGGTGACTTACTGGCTGCCCGACTTCGCGCACCGCACGCTGACGAACCTCCATGGCGTGTACGCGCAGGACAGCTGGACTCGCGGCCGCCTGACGCTGCAGGGCGCGTTGAGATGGGATCGCGCTTCGAGCTACTCGCCAGTCGAAGGCAACGGCACCACGCGTACCTCGCAATTCAACGCGCAGCCGTACTCGTTCGGAGTCGTGCCGGGCGTCGATGCCTACAACGACATCACGCCTCGCATCGGCGTCGCGTATGACGTCTTCGGCACGGGCAAAACGGCCGTGAAATTCAACTGGGGCAAGTACCTCGCCTATGCGGCCAACGATGCGCCGTATACGTCGAGCAACCCGGCCGTGACGATTCAGCAGAGCGTGGCGAATCGCAGCTGGACCGACAACGGCAACAAGATCGTCGACTGCGATCTACTGAACCCGGCAGCGAACAGCCGCAACGGTGACACCTGCGCCGCGGTGGCGGGCAACAACATCAACTTCGGGAAGGCGAATTCCGCGACGATCGTCAACCCGTCGATCCTGAGTGGATGGGGCGTGCGTCCGAGCGACAAGCAGGCGACGATCCTCGTGCAGCAGGAAATCATCCCGCGACTGTCCGGCGAATTCAGCTACACGCACCGGACGTTCAGCGGATTCTTCGTCACCGACGACATCAACCGAAACGCAGCGGCGGCGTACGAGACGTACACGCTGACGGCGCCGGTCGATCCGCGTCTGCCCGGCGGCGGCGGCTATCCGATCACGTCGTACCTCGTGACGTCGGCGGCCGGACCGACCGCGGCGCAGACGAAGCTGACTCCTGAGACCGACTTCGGTCCGGAGCGCGACAGCCACTGGGACGGTTTCGACATCACCTTCAACGCGCGTCTTCGCACCGGGCTGATCGCGTCGATCGGCACGAGCACGGGCCGCGCAATCGTCGACACCTGTTCGACCGTGACGAAGTACAACAACATCGTGCTTGGCGTCGCCCGTGGTCCAGACCCGCGCGGCTGCCACGACGTCGATCCGTTCCAGACCACGGTGCGCGGTCTGGCGAGCTACACGATCCCGAAGATCGACCTGCTCGTCAGCGCCACCGTCCGCTCGCAGGCGCCGCTGCCGTTGACTGCGACCTGGCAGGTGCCGAACTCCGTCATCAACGCGGCACTCGGCCACACCGGCTTCGGGCTGACGGTTCCGACGGCCACGACGAACATCAACTTGATCGACAACAACAACAAGTTGTTCGCGGACAATCGCCGGACGCAGGTCGACATGCGTTTCGCGAAGGTGCTGCGGTTCGGCCGCACGCGGTCGGACATCGGCATCGACTTGTTCAACCTGTTCAACACCAACTACGCGACGGCGTACAACGGCACGTACGTCTTCGGTACCGACAACACTCCGCGTCCCGCCGGCTGGGGAACGCCGAGCACGCTCTACGCACCGCGGTTCGTGCGCATCAACTACACGGTCGACTTCTAGGCCGGAAGGGCTGGACAGGCGGGACGGTTATCCGTCCTGCCAATCCGGCCCCTCCTGCCCATCCTGCCCTCTCGTGCCCCCGCGCTCGGAGCAATCCGGGCGCGGGGTTTTTCTTGTACACAGAGCCGCTGCGCACGCAGACAGATGCGCAGTAGAGGCGGACAAATGCGCCGCGCGGGCAGACAGCTACCTCGCGCGGGCGGACAGCTGCGCCGCGCAGGCGGATAGATACGCCGCCCGAGCAGACAGATGCACCGCGCGGGCGGACAGATAGGCCGCGCGGGCGGACAGATAGACCGCGCAGGCGGACAGATGCGCCGCACAGGCCGACGGATGCGCCGCGGACGCTCACAGAACCACCGCGCACGCAGGCAGATTCACCGCGCGCGGCCAAACGTCCTACCGGAACAAGGCTTTGGGAATGCTGCCGACGACGACCTGCGTCGTGTCCACGACCTCCGCGATACGAAAGTCGATCGCGATGCTGCAGAGCGAGAGTGCCTTCGCCGGCGTGAGGCCTTTCTCCTTCACCAGGAAATCGACCGTCCCCGCCACCGACTTCCGCATCGCGCGATCGAGATCGAGGTCGATGCCCATCACGTAGTAGTTGGTCGCGTCCTCGGCGCGAGGGCCGCTGAGCGTCTTCCCCTTCAACACCGTGAAACGGAAGACACCAGTCAGCGACTGTTCGATCGCGTTGCCGCTCACCTCGCCGTCTCCCTGGGTGCCGTGCGGATCGCCGACGTAGAAGAGCGCGCCGCGATGAAAGACCGGCAGATACAACGTGCTGCCGGCCTTCAGATCGCGGAAGTCCATGTTGCCGCCGTACGCGCCCGGCGGACCTGACGTCTGCAGCCCTTCGACACGAACGCCCGGCTGTCCGACCGTCGGATGATCGGGGGCCACGGCCATCGTGCCGAAGAACGGATGCATCGGCACGCGGATGTTGTCGGCGAAGAACGCAACGGCGCGGCCGTTCTCGACGCCCGTTCGGATCAGGTGATTCGTGTTGGGAATCTCCATCACCGGAATCGGCTCGCCCTGAGCTCCAGGATAGGACGCGGAAAAGACGCCGCTCGTCGAGCTCGTCGAGTTGATGCCGTACGGCACGCGCGTCGTCAGCTCGATCATCTCGACCGCGAGCGTGTCGCCGGGCTCGGCGCCTTCGATATAAAGCGGTCCCGTGAGGATGTGCCCGCCGCCTCCGCGTTCGCTCGCCGGTTTTGCGTTTCGCACGGCCCACAGATCTTTGACGTCCTGCAGGATTTCGTCCGGTTTGACGCCGAACTTGCCCAGGAACGTCGCCGGGTCTTCCTGCTGTGTAGTGCCGCGTTGCGAGAGCGTGTCGATGCGCACGACAGCGCCGGACGCCACTTTCGCGACCGGCGCTCGATCGATCGGAAACACGCCGAGGACGACGTTCTCGGGCGTCGAGCGGACGTGCACCGCCGGCGTTGCCTCGGGGCCGGCCGCTTGGAGAGCCATCGCCGTCGCGGCGACGGCTGCCGCCCACGCGAGTGTGCGGGCAGGCATCAGAACGACAACCTGAAGGCGAGCTGTCCTTCGCGCGGCACGTACGCGTTGCCGAGGTTCTGCACCGGCTGTCCGAACGACGCCGTCTGCGCCGCGTTCGTGGCGCTCAGCGCGGTGTTGAAGCTGCCGTAGTTGGCGCGGTTGAAGACGTTGTAGACCTCGGCAATGAACGAGCCTTTCAGCGTGCCGTAGATCTTCACGTCCTTGGTGACGCGAAGATCGACCTTGTGGAGCGGCAGGCCTTCGAGCGCGTTGCGAGGGATGAGGGTGCCTGACGTGATCGTCGCCGGTCCATCGAAGCGCTCGGCGACCGCCGCTGGAATGACGATGGCCGGCGCCGCTGCGCCCGACGTGAGCAGGTTCAACCGGTTGCTTCCCGGTTTGCCGTATGGCGTCGCCGAGATCGTCGCGCTGTAGCGGGCGCCAGACCCGTAGAAGTACGAGACGCTCGTGCTGAGCCCCCATGGGAACTGCACGATCGTCCACGCGCGGGCCGTGTGGCGCTGGAAGTCGGCCGACGTCGCGTACTCGGCGCTCAAATAGTCGAACTGATTGTTCGCGCCCGGAGACGAGATCCCGAGCCCTCCGTCGTCGTGCATGGCGAACATCAGCGTATAGGTCGCGCCGGCCTGGAAACGCGACTTGAAGCGTCGCGTGATGCTCGTCGACAGCTGCGTCTGATCCCGATGTCCGTCGCTCGTGTAATAGATGATCTGTGTGTACGCCGGATTCGGGCGCGCCGCCGAGGGGTTGACGTTGTAGCCGGTCACCGGGTCGTAGAGCAGATTCGGATCGTGGCTGCGGCCGTCGCGGTACTCGTTGTAGTGCGTGAGATCGGCTTCAATGCCGGTGACGGCGTCGATCTGCTTCTGGAAGCCGATGCTGCTCTGCCACGTGTACGGGTTCTTGTAATCGGGGCTGATGATGCGCGGCGATTGCGCGGGAACGGCGGCCGCGCCCGAGAAGAACTGATCCGAGGTGGCGCCGCACGTCGGATTCGTGATGAACAACGTCCCATTCGAACACGTGCCGCTCTTGGACGGCGTGAACGATCCCGTGATCGTCTCGCTGAACACCTGCTGGCTGTACGACAGGTTCGAATACGGCAGCGCGAAGTACAGCCCGCTTCCTCCACGGATGACGAACGAGGGCGCCAGTTGATACGCGAAGCCGACGCGCGGCGCGACGTCGCGATGATCGTGCATGCCCGTCTTGTAGCCGAAGTCGCCGGTTTCTCTGCCGTTGGCGATCGCAATCGATGTCACGGGAACGCCAGGGGGTGAAAACACGCCGAGGTCGTCGTCCCACCTCACGCCGTAGTTGACGGTGAGGCTGTTGTTGACGCGCCAGTTGTCGCCGAACCAGAGCGCGATTTCCGGACGAGGGATGTCGATGAGCCAGCCGGACTCGTTGAAGTTCTGGTCGTAGCGCAGGACGAACGGATTCAGGGCGGCGATGTTCCACCGCGACGGATCGAACGGCGCGTCGGCGGGAACGAGCGACGACAGATTCGACGGCACCGAGGTCATCGTGAAAACGCCGTTCTTCCGGATGTGCCAGTACCCGGTGTGGCCGACGTGAAGGAATTCGCCGCCGATCTTCATGTCGTGCGAACCCTGATGGCGATTGAGCTCGTACCGCCCTTCCAGAATCCGCTGCCACTCGACGCTCGGCAGGTTGTAGGGTGCGCCGATCGTCAACCCGGGGAAATCGAACTCGGGCGTGCCGACCACCTGCGAAAGCGGCGTCTGGCCGAAGAAGAAATCGTCGTAGCCGACCCGGACTTGCTGGACGGTGTTGTTGTTGATGACGCGCGACCACGTCGCCAGCACGTTCGTCGCATAGCGATCGAGCACGTTCGCCGTCGACGGATAGCTGCCGCCGCCGAGGTTGAACGGGTTGCTCCAATCCCAGCGCGACCCGCGAATCGACAATTGATCCCTGGGTGACATCACTGCGTCCACGCGCGCGAGCAGGCTGCGCTGCGTCGTCTTGGTCGGAAACGTGAACGACTGTCCGCTCAGCCCCTGCGGCTGAGTGAAGATGGTCCCTGGCTGGCGTTCGTACTCGTATGAAAAGAAGTAGTGCAGCTTGTCTTTCACGAGCGGTCCGCCGAGCGTGCCGCCGATCTGCTGATCGGAGTACGGCAGCACGGTCTTCGCCACTTTATCCGGCGCGTTGAACGCGTCGTCTCGAAAGAACCCGTAGAAGCTGCCCGAGTTCGTGTTGGTACCTGACTTCGAGATCGCCTGCACCTGCATGCCGGCCGATCGGCCCTGCGTGATGTCGAACTGACTGGTGACGATCTGAAACTCCGCGATCGCATCGCGGCTGAACGCGGGCTGCCCGAATCCGGAGCCGGCGAGCTTCTGCGTGATTTGCTGTCCGTCGAGATTCAACTGAAAGAAGTCGTCGTTGCTGACGCCGGGCTGGTTCGAGACGCTGTTGGCCGTGATGCCTTTGACCATCATCGACAACTCGAGCCAGTTGCGTCCCTGCAGCGGCAGTTGCTCCATCTGCCGCCGGTCGACGTTGCCGCTCACCTGTGACGACGTGATGTCTACGAGCGGCGCTTCGCCGGTGACGGTGAGCTCTTCGCCGACGCTTGCGACCCGGAGTGAAAACGGCACGGCGGCGTTCTGACCGACGAGCAACTCGACCGAGGGCACGACGATGCTGCCGAAGCCGGCGAGATCCGCTTTGACTTTGTATTTGCCCGGCGACAGTTTTGGCAGGCGATAGTCGCCGCGTTCGTCGGTGATGGCAGCGCTCTCCACGCCGGTCTCGAGATTGGTCGCCGTCACCGTCACGCCGGGAAGAACGGCTCGGGTCTCGTCGGTGATCGTGCCGACGAGGCTCGCGTCCTGCGCGAACGCGGCCAGTGCGTTCACGAACACGATGGTGAAGACAACAAGTAAGACTCGGGGTACGCGCATACCACCTCCGCGCGCGCTGGCTGCAAGCGGTATTCCGAACGATGTCGTGAGCATTGCGTGATTTGTGGCCGTTTCTCGACGATTCGCGCGCGCGTCGGCGCAGTGACGCGGCACACTTCTGTTGCGACGTCGCTCGATCGGCGACAAGCGTGTGTGTGTGGTCGGTTGTAAGATGTCCGCGACTGGAGGCGCCGCAATGCACGTGCATCAGACGCTCGCAAGAACGATCACGGCGATCGTGTGGCTGTCAGGAACCGCCGCGTTCGGACAGCCGGGACAGGCCGGGCGGCCGCCGCTGCTCTTCAAAGAAGAGTGGCGCGTGCCAAAGCACGAGGGCGCGGCCACCGACGAGAACACGCGCTTCACGCCGGAAGTCGCCGCCAACGATCGGATCGACGCCCACCTGTACGGTCCTGGGTCCGCGCCGGTTCGCGCGGCGGAACACGAAGGGCGCGTCGATCTGTGGAACGGCCTCGCGACGTCACCTGTCGCCGTCACGTTGCGCGACAAGCGCAACTACGTCGACCTCACCGGCCTGGCGCGCCTGCGATGGATCGTGCGGACGAACGCCATCCACACGCTGTATCCCGTCGTGAGAACTGCCGACGGCGCGCTGCTCGTCGGCGATCGCGCCATCACGACGGGCGGCGAGTTCGTGCAGGTGGAGATCGCGTTTGCGGGAATGCGCTGGTACAAACTCGATCCGCAGAAGTTGGTCGTGATGCTCGAGGTGAAGAACCCCGACTTGAGCAAAGTCGACGAGGTTGGACTTGTCTCGCTGCAGCCGGGCGGCGGTCACGGCATCGCGGGTTCGTTCAATCTGTCGACCGTCGAGTTGTACGCGAAAGCCGTGGCGCGATAGCTGAAGAACGCGAGAGACGACGATCAACGCAGAGCACGCAAAGCACGCCGAGAAACACGCCACCACAGAGGACGCGGAGGAAAGCGCCGACGCGGCGCCGCGAAGCGGCGATGTGAGGTCGAGAAGATCGGAAAGTGAACTGTCAGTAAGCCGGTTGAGTTCACATTCCGATCTTCTCGACTTCACATCTGGGCCTGCTGCGCAGGCCGGCCGCGTCGACACGGTGTCTTCTCTGCGTGCTCAGCGTGCTCCGCGTTGAATGTCGTGGCTGCCGGAATCTAGCGAACTGCTGGATCGCCTGTCGGCGGCGGCGCGTGATCGGTCGCCGCCGGCGGCCCGAGGAGCTCCCTGAAGATCGGCTTCAGCGCGTCCGCCCACACCTGATATCCCGCGACAGAGAAATGCAGTCCGTCGACGGTCATCCCGTCGACGAGCACGCCGTCTGGTCCCGCGAGCCGGCTGTTGATGTCGATGTAGCGGACGCGTGCGCCGTCGGCGAGCGCGGCGATTCGCGTGTTGATTGCGCCGATGGTTGGCATCAGCGTCGTTCCGCCGTTCCGATCGCGGCGCGGCGTCACACCGGTGAGCACAATCGTCGCGTCCGGCGCCTTCGCGCGCATGACCGCGACGATGGCGTTGATGCCGCCGGCGACGTCGTCCACCACGGCCGCGTCGACGCCCTCTCGCGGCGTGTTGCCGACGTTATTCGTGCCCGCAAGCAGGACGATCACTTTCGGCCGGACGCCGTCCAGTTCGCCGTTCGACACGCGCCAGAGGACGTTTTGAACCGTGTCGGCGCCCCACCCGAAGTCCGCGGCGTTCCAGCCGAAGAAGTTGCGGCGCCAATTCTCGAGGAACTCGCGGTACTGCGCGTCGCTTGTCCCCCAGCGCCGGGTGATGGAATCGCCCTCGAAATAGACGTCGATTCCGCCGCGGCGCGCCTTGTCACGCAGTTGCTCGTGGGCGATTTGCGAGTTGCGGTCGGTGCGCGGCTCAGGATCGACGCCGTGCTGAGGGAAAAAGGTCGCCCCAACGGCGGACGAAAAGATCCATAAAACACTGCAGAAAACCAACGATCCGGTGGCGCGGAGCACGCTCAAAAAACTCTCAAAAAAAGGCCATTTGTTCATTGACACTGTACGACCAACTGTGTAACTTGCACCAGTTTCTTTATCACGCGTACGTGACGCAAGACGTGCACGCGGCGTGTGTGTTCGGGAAACGCGGGAGACGTCGCTCAACACGGGAACATTTGGAGGGGCAACACATGAGAGGTGCAGTGAAAGTTTTCCTCGCGCTCTCCGCAATGCTGGCACTACTGCCGGCCGCGGCGTTCGCGCAGGAAGGGCAAATCACCGGAACCGTCCGGGACAAGTCGGAGGCGGTGATGCCAGGCGTCACCGTCGAAGTGACGAGCCCTGCTTTGATCGAAAGAGTCCGCAGCGCGATCACAGATTCGAACGGACAGTACCGCATCACGAATCTGCCGGTCGGCACGTACAAGGCGACGTTCTCGCTCGCAGGCTTCAAGAAGGAAGAGCGCGACGGCGTCACCCTCACCAGCGGATTCACTGCATCTGTGAACGCCGTCATGGATGTCGGCCAGCTCACGGAAACCGTCGTCGTCTCCGGCGCGGCGCCCGTCGTCGACGTGCAGAACGCACGCGAAGTGATCAACCTGCCCGGCGAAGTGATCAGGGAACTCCCGACAAGCCGAAACGTCAACAGCCTCCTCGAATTGACACCCGGCATCAGCAATCGATACAAGCCGACCGGGGCGTTCGGTGCGCCGGGCGTGTGCGTCGGCGGCATCGGCGTGTTCTGCAACCCCGGCATCGACGGCTTCAACGTCGGCGACACGGGTACGGCCACCGATGTCTCCAATCTGAACCAGGGTCGCGTGATGGTGGACGGCCAGGTGGTCAACCAGGGTGGATCGCTTCCGCTCGGCGGCATGACCGGTGGCTACACCGCAGACGTCGCCAACGCGCAGGAAATCAACATCAAGGTATCGGGCGCGCTCGGCGAGTCCGAAACCGGCGGTTCTGAAATCAACATCGTGCCGCGCACCGGGGGCAACAGGTACTCCGGCAACTTCAGCGGGACGTACACGACGGCAAAGTGGTTCTTTGCCAACAACGACGCCTATCCGACCCTCAACATTCTCCAGCCGATCAAAAACGATCACGACGTGTCGGGGTCGTTCGGTGGTCCGATCGTGAAGGACAAGCTGTGGTTCTACTCGGTCGGGCGCGATCAGGGCATCTCCAAGGTTCCTGGGCCGAGCGGCTTCTTCTGGCCGAACCTGAACGAAGGCAAAGCGGGCTTCAACTACGTGCCCGATATCACCAAGCCCTCGGTCTCGTACATCAACAAGTGGCGCAACGTCAACGCACGTATCACGTGGCAGGCGTCGGCGAAGAACAAGTTCAACTTCTTCTGGGACGAACAGGACTTCTGTCAGGACCCGTGCGAAGGCGTCGTCTCGGTGTTCACCTCGCCCGAGTCGTGGTTCTCGGTCGGCATCAAACCGAACCGTTTACGGCAGGCGTCGTGGACCAACCCGCTCACGAGCAAGATCCTGCTCGAGGCCGGTCTCAGCGTGAACACTGAGTTCTACGACACCTCGCACCATCGTCAGTACACGAACCCGGTGAACATCCCGCGCATCATTGAAAACGGCGACACGGCCGGCCTCTACGATCCAAACCAGCCAGGAGTCAACGCGAGTACTGGTGCGTTGCAGCGAGTCAACGCGTTCGCAGGCGCCCCCGGGTTCGGTCTGACGTCGGGCGCGCTCAACTCGGAGCTCGGCGCGGGCGGCGCCGAGTTTCGCGACACGCGCACGTGGCGGTCGAGAGCATCCATCTCGTACGTCACCGGCGGTCACCATGCGAAGTTCGGGTACGACGGCGGCTACTACACGCAGTTGCAGCAGAACATCAGCAACACGCCGCAGATGACCTATAACTACAATTGGCCGGGCCTGACGCCAAACTGCCTCGGGCCTGCGGTCGGCGGCATGACGCCGTGCGGCAACACGAGCCTCCAGTTCCCGGGCGATCCGTTCAACACCGCGCGTCGTCCGGTCCCCACCACGTTCAACTACAACACGGGGCTCGCCACGCCGCTGGACGACCACGTGAAGTACGTCGCGTTGTACGCGCAGGATCAGTGGACGTTCCGGCGATTCACCGCGAGCTACGCCGTCCGGTACGATCACGCCACGAGCGGCTACGGTTCGACGTGCGTCGGCCCGAACAAGTTCGTGATCAACTCCTACTGCACGCCAGCGACCGACGGCGTCAACTACAACGACCTGACGCCGCGCTGGGGTGTCACATGGGACGTGCGCGGCAACGGCAAGACGTCCATCAAATGGAACATGGGGAAGTACCTCAACGCCGCGGGCATCACCGGCGTCTACTCGGGCGCCAACCCCGGCCGCCGGACGGTTAACAACCTTCTGCGCAACTGGACTGACCTCAACAACGACCGCGTGGTCAACTGCGACCCGATGAACTTCAACCCCAATGGCGAATGCGGAACGTTCGTGTTCCCGAACAACGACACTACGCGGTTCGGACGCGACCCGTTCGGTCTCGACGCCGCCGGCATTCCGATCGGTCTCGCGACTACCCAGTGCGGCCGCACGGAGCAGGGCATCGCGGCCAGCGTGCAGGCATACTGCAACCAGTACGGCCAATCCATCCTCAACGGGTGGGGAGAACGGCGCGGTGAATGGCAGTTCGGTCTTGGC
>Ga0068871_100000927_pt1 | contig 19570 bp, 17 predicted proteins | sample KBSMisM72_FD_72750 | JGI IMG/M metagenome (GOLD analysis project Ga0068871, IMG submission 72750) | Miscanthus rhizosphere microbial communities from Kellogg Biological Station, Michigan, USA - KBS Miscanthus M7-2 | ecosystem: Host-associated > Plants > Roots > Rhizosphere > Soil ...
GCATCGGCGGCCGAAATCTCGTCATTGCGGACGACTTTTACCTCCGCCCCCAACTCGCCCAGATAATGGAAGAGGTTGTAGGTGAAGCTGTCATAGTTATCGATCAGCAGAATCATGGTCTGGAACAGTTTGTGACGCAGGTCTTATAGCATTTCCGGAGGGTGGGTTTACCAGCGCCAGAGGCATATCAGCCCGTCATCAATTTGGCGACCGGTCAATGGCCGAGGATGGGCGCGGATTCGATGGTGGTGAGGACCGGGCTGCCGCCCCGGTTTCCGGCGCCCGACGCGGTATAAACCCGCCCTCCATAGACGATGGCGCCGGTTCCGTGACGTCCCTGGGCTAGGGGCGGCAGTTCCTCCCAGCGGCTGGTCGCCGTGTCATAACTTTCCACTTCGACATGTGCGGGCAGATGCGCCATGCTCTCTCCGCCGATCACCACAAGCCGTGTGCCCACAACCGCCGTCATGCCGCCGGCGCGCGCCGTGGGGAGGTCTTGCGGCAAGCTCGACCATTTGCGTGTGCGAAAATCATAGACATCCACGGCATTGACGGTGAGATCGAACACTTGCTTGGTGGCGCCGGAGCTGGTGCGGCCACCGGGCGCATAAAGTTTGCCGCCAATCATCGCCGCCAGAAAATGATCACGCGCATGCGGCGCATCGGCAAGCACCCGCCAGCGGCCGGTATGGGGATCGAATTCGTCGAACCAGGGAACGGCGCCGCTCCAATGTCCGTCCAGAATTCCCGCCACCAGATAGATTTTGCCGTCATGGACCACCACGCCGGAAGCGCCCCTTTGGCGTGCGGCGGGGATGTCCGGTCCCTTTGTCCATGCGTCCTTGGCCGGATCGTAAATCAGGACATAAGGCACGGGTTTTTCGCGGGGATAGGCGCCGGTCATGCTCTGCAACACATAAATCCGGCCTTCAAAGGCGACGGGCTGAAAATGATGGATCTCCAGCGGCGGAACCGCGCCCTTGGTCCATGTGCGGGTCTTGGGATCGAAAATATCGACCGGATTTTCGTGCCGACCGCCGATCAGGAAGAATTTCCCGCCGGCTTCGACAAAGCCGGCTTCTTCCCGGGCCGTGGGTTCGCCTTGTGCCGGCATGATCTCCCATTCGCCCAACACCGTCTTGGTAATGGTTTTTTCCGGAGTGGGCGGTTGCGCGTTCGCCGGCGCAAGGCAGAGCAGGCTGAAAATCGCCAAGGCATGAGATCGCTTCATCACAGTATCCAATAGGGTTCGGGGAGGGAGATAAACGTCACCGGCACCTCGGTGACCACGGTCTTGATCCAGTCGGCGGCGGATTTCATCCCCGCCTGCACCGAGGCGTTTTCTCCCAGCAGCACCAGGCCTTTCTTCAGCCCCACCGAGATCATGTCCTGGGCATATTCCACCACTTCCCATTCATGGGCATAGCCGCAGACCAGCACATCGGCGGGCCCGTTCAACAAAGCGATGGCCGGCAGCTGCTGGGTGTTGCCGAAGCTGGCGGCAACGGTGGTGACGGCAAGTTTGGGATCGCCCACCACGCGCAAAGTCTTGTCATCCAGCTTGGCGCTCAGTTCCTGCGCCAGCGCCAGCAAGTTGGTGGGTGGGCGGCGGAACAGGTTGACGTTCGCGGTGTCCGATTGCCAGCCCAGCGCCTGACCCATGCCGGCGGCAATGCGGTCGGGCATGGCATCGCGCAGATGGTCGTGCAGATTGAACACCACCAGATCATGGGCGCGGATGAAAGCGCGTTTCTCCAGGAACAGGGCGTCCGTCTCCATCCGGGTGAGATTGTCACCGGTTGCCCAGAAGGCGGGATCATAAGTGAAGACCAGATTGGCTTTTGCCGCCGCCGCCTGGCGCAGGCCTTCCAGGCTGGCCTGGCCCATCACCGCGATGCCGTTGACTGCGCTTGTAGGATCGCCGGCCGAGACAAAGTCCACCGTCTGGGGGCGCCCCTGCGCGCCGCTTTTGGCGATGACGCGCTGGATCAGTTGCAGGGCGGTCAGGTCGCTCATGGCGACACTCTGACGATTATTTCGAATGTCCACTTGGTTTTCAAATTCCAATAAGGCTCGGCCAGCGGCAAGAATTTGACCGGCACTTCCGGCACAAAGCCGCGCAGCCAGGTCGCCGCATAGTCCATGCCCCATTGTTCCGACAGGATGTGACCCAGCACGATCAGGCCTTTCTTGCGGCCCGCCGTCACCAGGTCCTGGGCATAGGCGGTCAGGTCCCAATCCTGGCATTCGCCGATCACCAGCGCGTCGCAATCGCTGTTGAGATAGGGCGCGCCCGGCAACAGACTGCAATTGCCCCAGCTTAGCGCGATGCGTTTCACCGCCAGGCCCGGGTCGCCGACCACGCGCAAGGTGCGGTTGCCGAGCTTTTTTTGGAATTCCCTGGCCAGGCCGCCCAGAGTGGTGGGCGGCAGATCGATATGCCGGTCATAAGGATTCTTCAGATAGCGGCTCCAGCCCATGCGGTCGGCCATGCCCTGGTGAATCCCGTCTATCGGCTTTTTGGCATGCCAATGATCGTGGAAATGAAAGCTGACCAGATTGTGCGCCTTCATATAGGCCAGCTTCACTTTATAGAGCGGGTCGTCCTGGAGCTGGGTGACGTCGTCTTCATGCATCCAGAAGGTCGGCTCATGGGTGATCACCAGATTGCACTTGGCGGCCACTGCCGCCTTCAAGGCATCGAAGGTCGCCATCATGGTGGTGCCGATGCCGGTCACCAGCGTGTCGGGGTCGCCTACGATGATGCGGTCGACGCCACGTTCGGTCCATGGCGTGCCGATCTGGCCATGCATCCGCTCCAGCACCTGACGGACCGTCAAGGCAGGCGCAGCCTTCGCAGGCGCGGTAGCCGCCAGCGACAGGCTGGTGGCGGCAAACGCGCGGCGACTGAGCTTTGTCATTGCAACCTTCTTATGGGTGGTGCTGGCCAATGGCCCGGAAAAATATCACGATGCGGACGATACCAGCGGCGCCCGGAGATCAAAAGATGCCTGTCAAATCGTCCGTTTTGGTCGCTTTACTGCTGTTGGGCGTCAGTGCCGATGCCTTTGGACAGGCGGCGCTGCCCAGCGCGGCCGAGCAGGCCGCGATCCGCGAAGCCTCGAGCCAGGAGCGTGAACGGGAAATGAAACTGCTGGGCATTTCGGAGATGCGCAAGCCGCTCAGCGCCTATGATATCGGCAAGCCGGGCAACGCCAATTATGACGAAGCCCAGGCCAATCCCTATCCCGATCAACCCCAACTGATGGTGATGCAAAACCGGGCCAAGGTGACGACGGCGGCGCAATGGCAAAAGCGCCGCGCCGAGATCAAGCGGCTGTTCGATGATCAGGTTTATGGCCGCTATCCCGCACACATTCCCAAAGTCAGCTGGCACGTGGACGGGACCGAGACGATGGATGTGCAGGGCGTGGCCGCCATCGTCAAACGCGTCACCGGCCATGTCGATAATTCCGCCTATCCGGCCATCAATGTGGACATCAAGCTGGAGGTGGTGACTCCCGCCGCCACCAAGGGCAAAAAAGTGCCGGTGATTATCGGCGGCGGCGCCGTGCGCCCGCGCCCGCCGCGGCCCGCGCCGGTACCGGGACAGCCGGTGCATCTGCTCTTAGCGCCAACCGATGTTCCGGACTCCGCCAAACTGCTGCTGGACAAGGGCTGGGGCTTTGTCACCGTCAACAACACGGAGGTGCAGGCCGACAATGGTGCGGGCCTCGACAAAGGCATCATCGGCCTGGTCAACAAGGGCAAGCCGCGCAGCCTGACGGATTGGGGGGTGCTGCGCGCCTGGGCCTGGTCCGACAGCAAGGCGCTGGACTATCTGCAGACAGATCCTGATGTGAACGGCAAAGCAGTCGGCATCATGGGTCACAGCCGTGGCGGCAAGGCGGCGCTGGTGGCGATGGTGGATGATCGGCGCCTTGCCATCGGATTTATTTCATCCTCCGGCGCGGGGGGCGCGGCGCCGTATCGCCGCAACTATGGCGAATCCACCGCCAACATCACGGCGGTCAATGAATTCCACTGGTTCGCGGGCAACTTTCTCAAATATGGCTCGGCCGGTCACACCGCCAATGAAATGCCGGTGGACAGTCATGAATTCATTGCGCTGGTGGCGCCGCGTCCGGTCTTTATCGGCGGCGGTGCCCTGATCACCGATCCGGACTATGCGCCCGGCGATGCCTGGCAGGACACGCAAGGCATGTTCATGGCGGCTGCCGCGGCAAGTCCCGCCTGGGAAATCCAGGGGCATAAGGGCCTGGGCACCACCACCTTCCCGTCCATGGGCAGCGTGATCGACAGTGGAGACATTGGCTTTCGCCAGCACCAATATGGTCACACGCCCGCGCCCAACTGGCCGGCCTTCATCCAATTCGCCTCCCGCTATCTCAAATAGCCTGACACCAAAAAATGTTGCATTCGCACAGGCTTGGGGACGCGGGAGGAGCATGCTAGGACTCCCCCAATAAGAAGAATTCGGGGGTGGATTTGCGGCAGGCGGTCCTTTTCATTGTGGCGCTACTGGCGATCACGCCGGCCTCGACGCCTGTCTGGGCCGATGATTTCGAGACCCGGTTATCGCCGTCGCCCTTGACCGAGGGTACCCGCATCAACATCACCGGTGAGGGCAGGGCAATCGCCAGCCTGGACGGCCGCAAGCTTACCGTCAGCGGCAATTTCCACGGCCTGGTCAGTCCGGCCACCACCGCCGAACTGTATGACGGGCTGGGTATCGCCATTCCCGGTCCCAAGGCGTTTGACCTGACCGTGACCCAGGCCACCTCCGGCACCATCTCGGCCAGCCTTGTGCTTTCGGCGAAACAGGCGGCGGAGCTTCGGGCCGGACATTTCTACGTCCAGATCAACAGCCAGAAGGCGCCCGACGGCAATCTTACCGGCTGGCTTTTGCCGCCCCATCCCTTTGCCGGGGAAGATGTGCCGGTGGCGGGCGCAGGATTTCTGCCGCAGCTGGATGTGACGCAAAAATGAAAAAGACGCTTGCCGGATTCATGCTTGCCGCGGCGATTGTGAGCGCCGGCGCCATTGCGCTGGAACAGGGGCCATTTGTGGCGGAGCAATCGCGCAGCGGCCGCGCTCTATATGTTGCCAATTGCGCTGCCTGCCATGGTCCCGAACTGAAAGGCGCGGGCGAAGCGCCTGCTTTGGCCGGCACCACTTTCATGGCGGCCTGGGGCAACCGCACGACCGAGGAACTCTACAATCTGGTCAAGGCCTCGATGCCGTATGGCAATGGCAACAGCCTGGACGCCGATAGCTATCGCAGGATCGTGGCCTATGTGCTGGCGGCCAATGGCGCCCAATCCGGCAACATCGCCATGACCGGCAATGAGGCGGTCCAGATTGGGCGCATCGCCGATGGCAAAATGCCGGCCGGCGAAGCCGCGGCCGCTCCCGCCGAGACGCGTGCGCGCACGCCGGTCGCGACCTCCTATCCGCCGGGGCGTTTTGGCGTGACGGTGGCCGGGGCGCTGAAAAGTTTCGACCCGGTCACCGACGCCATGCTGGCGCATCCCAAAGATGCCGATTGGCTGATGTATCGCCGCAACTACCAGGGCTGGAGTCACTCTCCGCTGTCGCAAGTGACCAGCGCCAATGTGAAGAATCTGCAGCTGCAATGGTCCTGGGCGATGAATGACGGCGGCGCCAGCCAGGTGACGCCCATCGTTCATGACGGGATCATGTTCCTGTCCAATACCGCCAACACGGTCCAGGCGCTGGACGCAAAAACCGGCGAACTGATCTGGGAGAACCGCATCGGGCCTGCGCCGACCCGCGCCTACGGCGCGACCCGCAGCCTGGCGCTGTATGGCGACAAGATATTCGTGCCCACCACGGACGCCAAGCTTTATGGGCTGGACGCCAGGACCGGAAAGATCGTCTGGCAGACGGTGATCGAGGACGCCGCGGAAGGTTACAGCAACACCGGCGGGGCTATCGCCATTCACGGCAAGATTCTGGTGGGGCTCACCTACTGCAACCGCTATGAGACCAAGCATTGTTTCATCAGCGCCTATGATGCGGGCACCGGCAAGGTGGCGTGGCGCTTCAAGACCATTGCGCTGAAAGGCGAGCCGGGCGGTGACACATGGAACAATCTGCCCGACGAATTTCGTCAGGGGGCGGAAACCTGGATCGCCGGCACTTATGATCCCGACCTCAACACGACCTATTGGGGCACCGCCCAGTCCAAGCCCTGGACCCGGGCCAGCCGGGGAAGCGGGACAGGGGCAACGCTTTATGCCAATTCCACCCTGGCGCTGGACCCTGATAGCGGCAAGCTCAAATGGTTCTACACCCACGCCCCGGGCGAGAATTTCGACCTGGACGAAGTGTTCGAGCGCGTGCTGGTCAATCACGGCGACAGCAAGGACGTCCTGACCATCGGCAAGGTCGGCATTCTCTGGAAGCTCAACCGCGTCACCGGCCAGTATGAAGACAGCGCCCAGACCGTGTTCCAGAATGTCTTCGGCAAGATCGATCCCAAGACCGGCATTCCCACCTATCGTGCGGATGTGCAGGCGGCCAAGGTCGGCGACTGGATATCCTCCTGTCCCGGACCCGCGGGCGGACATGATTGGCCGGCGACCTCCTACGATCCCAAAACCGACTTGATGATCATTCCGCTGCATCAGAGCTGCGTGATGATGCGGGCCGAGCCGATGGAAAAGAAGATCGGGGTGGGTGGCGATGCCGGCTCGCAGCGGCTGTTCGAGATGCCGGGCACCGACGGCAATCTTGGAAAGCTGGCGGCCTATAATACCAAGACCATGAAAGCGCTGTGGAGCTTCCAGCAAAAAGCGCCGTTCCTCACCGGCGTGCTGACCACCGATGGCGGGGTGGGCTTTGTCGGCGACTTTGACCGCCGCTTCCGCGCTTTCGAAACCGCGACTGGCAAGACTTTGTGGCAGACCCGCCTTCCCACCAGCGTGCAAGGCCATGTCATCAGCTATGCCGTGGACGGCAAGCAGTATATTGCGATTGAGTCAGGCCTTGGCGGCGGCAGCCCGGTGGGCAAGCCCACCACCCTGATGCCGGGCGTGCACCATCCAGGCAATGGCAATGCGATTTTTGTCTTCGCGTTGCCGCCGGAAAATTAAATGACCGCTGAATTCAGAAAGGAGATGCCGGTGAAATTTCTTCGCACCACAATTGCCGTCGCGGCGCTGGCTGTCCTGTTTGGCGCCCCCGCCCATGCCGCGCGCGCCTATATCGGGACCTATACGCCCAATCCGGTGGACCCGCACGCCTATGCCAGTGGCAAAGGTGAAGGCATCTATCTGGTGAATATCGACGATGTCACTGGCGCGCTGTCGGGTCTCAAGCTGGTGGCGAAAGACCGGTCGCCGTCCTGGTTTGACCTGTCGGCTGACCACAAATTTCTCTATGCGACAAATGAGATCGACGTTTATGGGTCGGGCAAAAGCGGTTCGGTGACTGCCTATGCGGTGGATGTGAAAAGCGGCGCGCTCCGGAAACTCAACACGGTGGACTCTGGCGGCGCCGGTCCCGCCTATATCAGTGTCCATGCTTCCGGAAAATTCGCCCTGGTCGCCAATTATATCGGTGGGAGTTTTTCGGTTCTTCCCATCAAGGCGGACGGCAGCCTGGGAGAAGCGTCCGATGTGGTGAAGCCTGGCGGACCGACCAACTCCGCCAGCGCGGTGGATGCGCCGCCGGGGCAGGAACCCTCCTCGCCAAACCGCGGCAGCCACGGCCACATGATTGCTTCCGATCCATCCGGCCAGTATGTGGTGGGCGACGATGCCGGCCGCGACAAGATTTTCGTCTGGCGGCTCAATACCGACACCGGCAAGCTGACGGAAGTGTCGGCGACCGCGGCCCTGGCCGGCTCGGCGCCCCGCCATTTCGGCTTTTCACCCGACGGCAAGACGCTCTATCAGATCGGCGAATATAATGCCCGTCTGACAACCTATGGCTTCGCCGATGGCAAGCTGACGCTCAAGGGCAAGAGCATCTCGGCCCTGCCGGACGGCTATCAAGGTAGCGGATCGGCATCGCGCATGCTGGTCTCGCCCAGCGGCAAGAACGTCTATTCCGCCAACCGCACGCACAATTCCATCGCCACCTTCGCGGTGGGCGCGGACGGCATGGCAACCAAACTCGCAAATACGCCGACCGAGGGCGAACACCCGCGCAGCCTGACCGTCGATCCCAGCGGCAAGTTCCTTTATTCGCTGAACCTGCGGGCCAACAATATCGCCGCCTTTCGTATTCAGCCCAATGGTGTGCCGCGCTTCACCGGCAAGTTTCTGGCGGTGAGCGCTCCAGCCGTGATGGTTTTCCTGCCATAATATATTGCGGAGAAAACCGGCGCGCTGCCGGAGAGCCAACGGAATTCAAAAGGAGACGTCCATGAAATTTCTTTGCACCTCGGTAGCTGTCACGGCACTGGCCGCTGTGCTGGGAGCGGCCAACACCGCTTATGCGGCGCGCGCCTATATCGGCACCTACACCCCCGATCCCGCCGATCCGCATACGGCGGCAAATGGCGGTCAGGGAATCTATCTGGTGAATATCAATGATGCGACCGGCGCGCCCTCCAATCCCAAGCTGGTGGCCAAGAGCCTGTCGCCGACCTGGATCACTCTGTCAGCCGACCACAAATTTCTCTATGCGGTCAACGAAATCGCCAGCTACGGCCCAAACAAGAGCGGCTCGATCACCGCTTATGCCGTGGATCAGGCCAGCGGCGCGCTCAAGCAGCTCAATATGGTGGATTCGGGCGGCGCCATTCCCTGTTATGTCAGCGTCCATCCGTCAGGAAAATTCCTGCTGGTGGCCAATTACACCGGCGGCAGCTATTCGGTGACCCGTATCAAGCCCGATGGCAGCCTGGGCGAGACCACCGATGTGGTGAAGCCTTCCGGTCCCATGGGTGTCTATCAGGCGGCGGATCGTCCGCCGGGAATGGCCGGCGATAAGGCGCCGCATGGCTCGCGCGGCCATATGATCCTGCCCGACCCCAGCGGCCAGTATGTTCTGGGCGACGATGCCGGACGCGACCAGATCTTTGTCTGGAAGCTGGACACCAACACCGGCAAATTGGCGGAAGTGTCGGTGACCAAGTCGCTGCCGGGCGCCGCCCCGCGGCATTTCGCTTTCTCGCCCGACGGCAAAACCTTGTACCAGCAGCAGGAGCAGGATTCCCGCCTGACGGTCTATGGCTTTGAAGGCGGCAAGCTGACGGCGAAGGGCGCGTCCATCTCAACGCTTCCCGCCGGTTTTGAAGGCAGCAATACCACATCGGAATTGCTGATCGACAAGGCGGGCAAACATCTTTACGGCGCCAACCGCAATCACGACTCCATCGCCACTATGGCGGTGACCGCCGATAGCGCCAAGCTGGTCGCCAACACCCATACCGAAGGCACTATTCCGCGCAGCCTGACGCTGGATCCGGCCGGCAAGTTCCTTTACTCGCTCAACCAAAATGCCGGCAATGTGGCCACCTTCGCCATCGGGGCCAATGGCGTGCCGAAATTCACCGGAAAATTCCTGGGTCTTGGCAGTCCGGCGGTGATGGTGTTCCTGCCCTAACGACAGCTTAAGGAAACGCGCGATGGACAAACGGCAATTCCTCACTGCGGCAGCGGCCTTGGCGGCCACGCCGGCCTTGGCGCAAACCCGCAAGCCCGGCACCGATGAACTGGGCCGCACCCTTGCCAGCCTGAAGCCCAAACCCGTTCCCCGCCGCAAGGCGCGGACCACCAAACTGTTCCTGACGCCGCCTTGCTGGCCCAACGCCATCACCGCCGATCCGCAAGGTCGCGGCTTCTGGGTACAACAGCAGCGCCATGACCGGGGGCCGGAAACCGCCTGGCTTCTGGATCGCAAAGGCAAGGTGCTGCACAGCGTGGTGACCAAATGCGAGGACTGCAGCGGCATGGCGGTGGGCAACGGTTTTATCTGGAGCGGCGCCAACGGCGCTTCGGTGCACAATCCGCCCGATCCGCCGGTGGAAGGCGTGTTCCAGACCGACATGAACGGCAAGACCGTCAGCCAGCGTCAGATTCCCTTTGGTCCCAAGAATAATGGCGGCTCCTGCCATGGCCTGGCCTGGGAAAATGCCGATGGCGGGCGGTTATGGATCCAGTCCAACCGGCTGGAAGCCTTGGTGCGGATGAATCCGGTGACCTGGGAATGCGACTATATGTTTCCCGCTGCTCACGTCGACCGGTTGCACGGCATTGAAGTGGATGGCGGCTTTATCTGGCAGGTCTATGGCACGCAGAACCCTAAAGTGCCGGGATATGAGGGCTACACGCCGGGGTTGATCAAATATGACATCAAGTCCGGCGAAGCAGTGCTGTTCGTCGATTTCGTGCCCGGTTCCTGCGACATGCACGATGTCTGTGTGCTGGACGGCCAGTTTTACGGCGTCGATGCCGGTGAGCATCCGGGCTGGCCGATCAATGAAAAATACGCCCAGCCCGGTTTTCCCGAGCTGAACAGTCCCAGCGGCGGATACGTCTTCAAGATCGACCTTATCTAAGCATTACTGCGGCTGCGCGGGACTTTAGGGGTTGCCGGACTTCTTTTCGGGCCCCAAACTCCCGCATCATTTTACCGGGGCGAAGACATGGCGTTGGATGCACTCAAAGGTTGGACCGGCGCGCAGAAGCATGCGGCGACGGCTGCCTATCTGGCCTGGGCCCTGGATGCCTTCGATTTCTTTGTTCTCACCTTTGTCATGGCGGACGTTGCCAAGCAGTTCGATGTGAAAATTCCGGCGGTGGCGCTGGCCTTGACCCTGACCCTGGCGGTGCGGCCCCTGGGCGCTTTCCTGTTCGGACGGCTGGCCGACGATTACGGCCGCCGCCCGATCCTGATCCTCAACATCGTCTTCTATTCGCTGTTCGGCTTCGCCACGGCTTTCGCGCCCAGCCTGAGCATCTTCTTTCTTATCCGGGCCTTCTTCGGCGTGGCGATGGGCGGAATCTGGGGTATCGGCGCTTCGCTGGTGATGGAGACGGTGCAGCCCAAGGCGCGGGGTTTTGCTTCCGGCTTTCTGCAATCGGGTTACGCCTCGGGCTATCTTGTGGCCTCGCTGGTGTTCGGGGCGGTTTATGCCGCCCTCGGCTGGCGCGCCATGTTCATGGCGGGACTGGTTCCCGGCCTGCTGCTGGCACTTTATATCTATGCGAAAGTGCCGGAGTCGCCGGTGTTCCAGCGGCCGAAAGTCGTAAAGCCCGGCAAGCATCTGGTGCATCTGTTGGGCGTGCTGGTGGTGCTGGGGATCATGCTGACGGTGCTGCAAACCTTCGGTCGCGAAACCGGACTTCTTTATCTGGCGGCGGCCGTGGTGCCGCTGCTGGTCGTGGCGGCGCTGCTGACGCCCTTCATCCGCCAGCATTGGAAGCTGGCGGTATATGCCATCATCCTGATGACCGGCTTCAATTTCTTCAGCCACGGCACCCAGGATCTCTATCCCACCTTCCTGCGCGTCCAGCATCATTTCGACGATGCGACGGTGACTTTCATCACCGTGATGTTGAATGTGGGTGCGATCGTGGGCGGGATTGCCTTCGCTACCCTCAGCCAGAGCTTCGGGCGCCGCCGCACCGTGATCCTGGCGGCGCTGCTGGCATTGCCGGTGGTTTATTTCTGGGCCTATGCGCCCACGGCGATGAGCCTGGCGGTGGGCGCCTTCGTGATGCAGGTCTGCGTGCAGGGCGCCTGGGGCGTTGTGCCGGTGCATCTCAACGAATTGTCGCCGCCCAGCGTGCGCGGCACCTTTGCCGGAACCGTCTATCAGCTGGGCAACCTGCTCGCCTCGGTCAACGCCGTGTTCCAGGCCGAACTGGCGGAAAGCCACGGCGGGGATTATCGCATTGCTCTAGCCGTGGTGGCCTGTTTTGCGGCGCTGCTGATCACCACCATGATGTTCCTCGGGCCGGAGGCCCGCAATGTCGAGATGGGACGCAGCGCGCCTGCCTCGGAATAACAAGGGGGAAGCTAATGCGAAAATTCCTGTTTGGCGCAATGTTCGCGTTGCTGGGCACGCCGGCCATGGCGCAGCCTGCGGAAATCAATGTCCTGACCCCCGGTGTGGTCTACAATGCCGGGATACTGGACCTGGCGGCGGCCTATACCAGGCAGACCGGCGTCAAGGTGACGGTCAAGCCGGACGGCATGGCCAAGATCGTCAGCGACATCAAGACCGCAACGCCCATCGCCGATGTGATCGTGCTGCCTGTCGCCTTCATGGATGGCATGGAGGCGGAAGCCAGCGTGGTGGCGGGCAGCCGCGCCGATCTGGGGCGCGTCGGCGTCGGCCTGGCGGTCAAGAAAGGCGCGCCGCATCCCGATATCTCGACGCCGGCAAAACTGGCCTCGGCGCTCAAGGCCGGAGGCGTGGTGCTCTATTCAAACCCGGCCAGCGGCAGCATGGAGGCACGCATCATCAACGACATGCTGCGCCGCTACGCCATGTTCAAAGGCGTCAAGACCAAGATCAGCCTGAAAGGCGAGGGCGGCGAGGCGCTGGTGCGCGGGGAGGGCGACATGGCGCTGCAATTGGCCTGCGAGGTGTTGAACCATGCCGAGATCGAACTGGTCGGCTTGGTGCCAACGGCACTGGGCGCCTATATCGACACCTCGCTGGCGGTGTCATCGCGCTCCACCCAGGCCGACGCCTCCAGGGCCTTCATCGCCTATCTGATGCAGCCCGAGCATGCGGCGCTGTGGAAGTCCAAGGGCCTGGACCGCAATCCGCCGGCCGCCAAATAGGAGAGCAGGATGAAACGGCGTAAATTTCTGGCAGGCAGTGCGGCGGCGGCGCTGTGGGCGAGCGTGGCGCAAGCGGCGGCGCCACTAGCCGATATTCCCATCATCGACACCCATTTCCATCTGTTCGACAATCGCCGGCCGCAGGGCGCGCCCTATACCGGTTCACCGGACTATAAGGGTGGGGTGTCGCTGCCCGCCGATTACAGGCGCGAATTTGCCCATCTGGGCGTGGTCGGCGCGATCGAGTTGGAGGCCAGCCCCTGGATCGAGGACAATCTCTGGGTGTTGGAACAACTTCAGACCGATCCGCTGTTTGTCGGCACGGTGGGCGATCTGGAGCCGGAAAAGCCGGAATTTGCCGAATATCTCGACCGTTACCGCAAGAACCCGCTCTTCCTGGGTATCCGCTGCGGCAATATCTGGAACCGCAATGTCGCCAACCAGATCGACAATCCCGCTTTCATTGCCGGCCTCAAGCGGCTGGCCGAAGCCGGGCTGGTGATGGACACCTGCAATCCCAACGTCCAGCTGCTGCAGGCGATGGTGCGTATCAACGACAAGGTGCCGGAGCTCAAAATCATGCTCGACCATCTGCCGTCATTCGATCCCAAGCCCGAGGACCAAAAGGGCTGGGATGCGGTACTGAAGGAAATCCATGGCCGCCCCAAGATTTATGCCAAGCTGTCGGAAATCCAGCATCGCGGCAGCGCGCTGAAGGGCATGGCGGCGAGCAAGCCGCGCCTGGACATGCTGATGGACCTGTTCGGTGAGGACCGGGTGGTGTTCGGCAGCGACTGGCCGCAAAGCGTCGGCGCCGCCACGCCCACGGAAATCGTTTCCATCGCCCGCGCTTATTTCGCAACGCGCAGCCGCGAGGCGGCGGAGAAGTATTTCTGGAAGAACTCGCTGGAGTTCTACCGCTGGAAGAAACGGGCGAAAAATCAGCCACCGCTGTAATTGTCATCCCCGGCGAGCCGCGAAGCGGCGAGGGAAGGGGACCCAGGTGGATGGATCAAGCGGGTTCTTTCCATCTAGGTTCCCTTCCCCTCGCTTTGCAGACGCAAAGCTCGGCCGGGAATGACAATTACGATTACTTCGGCTGTGCCGTCGTCCGCAGGTACGGCTTCACCGTCTTGTAGCCGGGGAACAGCTTGGCGGCATCGTCATTGCTGACCGCGCCGGTGATGATCACATCGCCGCCCTGTTTCCAGTCCGCAGGCGTCGCCACCTTGTGCTTGGCGGTGAGCTGCATGGAATCGATCACTCGCAGAATTTCCGCGAAGTTGCGGCCGGTGGTCATGGGATAGACCAGCAGAAGCTTGATCTTCTTGTCCGGCCCGATGATGAAGACATTGCGTACCGTGGCATTGTCGGCGGGGGTGCGTCCCTCCGAAGTGCCGGGCGCGTCGGCGGGCAGCATGCCGTAGAGTTTGGAGACCGCAAGGTCGGTGTCGCCGATCATGGGAAAGTTCGGTCCCATGCCCTGGGTTTCCAGAATATCCGCCGCCCATTTGTCGTGATTGCCGACCGGATCGACCGACAGGCCCAGCACCTTGACGCCGCGCTTGTCGAATTCCGGCTTCAGCTTGGCCACCGCGCCAAGCTCCGTGGTGCAGACCGGCGTGAAGTCCTTGGGATGGGAGAAGAACAGCACCCAATTGTCGCCCGCCCAGTCGTAAAAGTGCAGCTTGCCCTCGGTGGAGTCGGCGGTGAAATCGGGAGCGGTTTGGTTGATCGCGAGGGGCATGGGCGTCTCCTGGAAATTTGGGGCCGGAGACTAGCCCAGACGGCCTCCGTCTGTCAGCGGGGCGGTCCTGCAAAGCGGTGCTTGACGGGGGCGGGCGGCGGCACCATAAGCCGCCCTTAGGTGCAAGGTGTAGGGAACGCGGAACCGACCGCGGCTGCCCCCGCAACTGTCGCCGGTGAGTTTTTGCCAGCTTAAAAAGGTGTCGGGCGAGAGCCGACTGCCTTCTTAAAAAAGTCACTGAAGCCGCAAGGCTTTGGGAAGACGGGTGAAAGCGTTGATCCGGCTAGCCAGGAAACCTGCCTTGCGCCGTCGTCTTGCAGCCTGCCGGGGATGGCGGGGTGCAGCGGGGTGAACCGCATGGCGACGAAGTTGGGATCGTCGCGCGGGGGCCAAAAACCCTTATTGCAAATACCGCACGGCGTTTCCTGAGCCAGGAGACGTTTATGAAATCTGTTTTTTATATCTCGGCTGCCCTGATGGCGCTGAGCGCCCCCGCTTTTGCGCAGCCGCGTCTGGATAATGAAAATGTGGTGGTCAGCGCCACCCGTATTCCCACCCCGGTCGCCCAGCTTGCCAGCAGCGTGACGGTGATCACCGCCGCCGATATCGAGGCGCGCCAGCAACGCTCGCTGCCGGATGTGCTGCGTTCGGTGCCCGGGCTGAACATCGTGCAGAGCGGCGGGGCGGGCGGCCAGACCTCGCTGTTCCTGCGCGGCACCAATCCCAATCATACCAAGGTGCTGCTGGACGGCATCGATATGGCCGATCCTTCGACGCCCAGCGGCGCCATCGACATTTCCAAGCTGCTGGCGGCCGATATCGCCAAGGTGGAAGTGCTGCGCGGTCCGCAAGGCGCGCTCTACGGTTCGGATGCCATCGGCGGCGTCATCAACATCATCACCAAGAGCGGCGAGGGGCCGATGAAGATCACCGCCAATATCGAGGGCGGCAGCTTCGATACCTTCAACCAGGGCGGCTCGGTTTCTGGTTCCGAGGGCGATTTCCATTATCAGGCGACGGTGCAGCATTTCTTTTCGGGCGCCACGCCGGTGACGCCGCTGAACCTGTTGCCGCCAGGCCAGCGCCGCAATGACGATTTTTACAACAACTACACGGCCAGCACCAAGCTGGGCTATCAGGTCACCGGCAATTTCGATCTGGGTTTTGTCGGGCATTATTATAACAGCCTGAGCAAGATCACGGGTGACGCTTTCGATTTCGTGACGTTCGCCTCCTTCCCGTCGCCCACCCGCACCCGTATCTCATCGATCCAGTATGAATCGCGCGCCACGGCGCATCTGCTGTTGTGGGATGGCCGCTTCGACCAGAGTCTGGGCGTTGCCTATGGTAGCACGATTGCCGCGACCCAGGATCCCGATAATGGCGACAGCCGCGCCATCGGCGACCGCCTCAAGCTGGATTGGCAGGGCAATGTGATGGTGATCGACGGCCAGACCGTCGTGCTCGGTGCCGAAACGGCGCGGGACGCGTTGCATCCTGGCCTGTCCTTCGGCTTTCCCTCGACCCTGTCGCGCGGCATCACCACCAATGCCGGTTTTGCCGAACTGCAATCGGATTTCACGTTCGGCCTGCACAACAGCATCTCCATCCGCTATGACGATAACAGCCGCTTCGGCAACAAGACCACTTGGCGCATCGCACCGGCCTGGGTGATCGAAGAGACCGGAACAAAGCTCAAGGCCAGCGCCGGGACCAGTTTCAAGGCGCCCGCCTTGCAGCAGCTTTACGGCACCTTCGGCGGCAATGCCTTGCTCAAGCCGGAGACCAGCTTCGGCTATGACATCGGCGTGGAGCAATCATTGCTGGATGGCGCGCTGACCGGCGGCATCACCTGGTTCCAGAACAATATCAAGAACCTGATCATGTCGGGACCGGCGCCAAAATTCCAGTTGATGAATGTGGGACGTGCCCGCACCGACGGGGTGGAGAGCTTCATCGCCTGGAAGGCGCTGGACACCCTGACCCTGCGCGCCGATTACACCTATACCGACGCGCTGGATGCCGGGACCAGGCTGGCGCTGCTGCGGCGGCCGCGCCACAAGGCAAGCATCGGCGGCGACTGGCAGGCGACGGACGATCTCAGGCTGAACGCGACTTTGCTGTATGTGGGGCCGCAAATCGACGGCAATCGCGATTTCTCCATCCCGCGCCTGAAGATGACGGACTATGTGACCTTGGACCTGGCGGCAAGCTACCGGTTGAACGAAAAATGGAGCCTGTTCGGCCGGATTGAGAATGCCACCGATACCAACTATCAGAGTCCCGACGGCTTCCTGCGCCCGGGCATCGGCGCTTATGGCGGAATAAAAGTGAGCTATTAGGAGCGTCGGCGAAAGCCGGAGCGACAAGGAAAAAGAATGAAGTGGATCGCAGCCGCTGCGTGTCTGGTACTGACAGGACAAGCAGCGGCCGCGTCTCCGGCTTTGAAAAATGGCGCGCCTCCGCGCGCGGGGCGGATCATGTCGCTCAAAATCTGCACTGACGAGCTGTTGCTCGATCTGGTGCCGGCTTCGCGTATTGCCTCGGTGACGTTTCTCTCGCGCGAGAAGGCGGGACTGAAATTCTGGCCCCAGGCCGCAAATATTCCCGTCAACCACGGCGGCGCCGAGGAAATCCTCTCCACCCATCCCGATCTGATCCTCACCGATCCTTTCATGGCGCCGGCCCTGCGGCCGATTTTGGCCAAGACCGGAGCCAAGATCATCGAGGTACCCCCCGCGGAGAATTTCGAACAGATTCGCGCCGTTACCCGCCAGCTGGCCAAGGCGGTGGGAGAAGAAGCGCGCGGCGAAGCGTTGATCGCCGAAATGGATTCAGACTTGCGCTGGTTGGCGGCGCATCGTCCCCGGAAGGTGCTCACCGTGGCGGGCTGGGGCGTTGGCGGCTTTGTCCCCGGCACCGGCGGGCTGTTCGATGCGATGCTGACAGCGGCGGGCGCGCGCAATGTCGAACGCGGCGCTTTCGGTTATTATGATGTGGAAGCCCTCATGGCCGCCGATCCCGATGCCCTGGTCTATGGCGATACCTATGGCGGCGCAGTCTCGCTGCGCGCCGATCAGGACCTGCATCCCGCCTTGCTCAAACGCTATGCGGGGCGGCGGGTGACCTATTCTTCTTTATATGGTTGCGGCATTCCCAAAAGCGCTGCCATGGCCCGGCAACTGCAGGATGCGCTGCTGAAGGTGCAGCCATGAAGTTGAATTTGTCGCTGCTTGCCCTGATCGTGATCGCCTTTGCTGCGTCGCTTCTGGCGGGGCGGGTGTGGCTGCCGCCGTCTTCCCTGTTCTCGGCGCCGGATTCCCTGGCCGGGATGATCGTCCAGGACATCCGTCTGCCGCGCACGGTGCTGGCGTTGGTCACCGGGGCGGTGCTGGGCCTGTCGGGAGCGGTGCTGCAGGGTTTCACCCGCAATCCGCTTGCCGAACCGGCGCTGCTGGGCGTTTCCAGTGGTGCGGCGCTGGGGGCGGTGATCGCGATTTATTTCGGGCTGGCGGCGCTGTCGCCGGTCACCGGACCGTTGATGGGTATCACCGGTGCGCTGGGGGCCTGCGCGCTGACCTTTGCGCTCGGGCGAAACGGCACGGTGGCGCTGGTCTTGGCGGGAGCGGCGGTATCCAGCCTGACGGCGGCCGGCATTGCTTTGGCCTTGAACTTCGCACCCAGTCCCTATGCCGCTTATGAAATCATGACCTGGCTGCTGGGCTCGCTGGCGGACAAAAGCTGGGCCCAGGTTTTTCTGGTGCTGCCCTTCGTAATCGCGGGCGGCGCGCTACTGGCGATGACGGGCCGCGCCCTGGATGCGCTGAGCCTGGGCGAAGCCCAGGCCGCCAGCCTTGGCATCAACATCGCCCGGCTGTCGGCCATGGTGGTGGCGGGCACCGCCCTGAGCGTAGGGGCAATCACCGCGGCGACCGGGGCGATCGGCTTTATCGGCTTGGTGGCGCCGCATCTGGTGCGGCCCTTTGTCGGCTATGCGCCGCGCCGGGTGTTGCTGCCCGCAAGTTTGGCGGGCGCGCTGCTGTTGCTTTGCGCCGATATCGCGGCGCGGCTGGTGCACACCAATCCCGAATTGCGTCTCGGGGTTTTCACCAGCCTCTTGGGCACCCCCTTCTTCTTCTGGCTGGTGGTGCGCATCCGCAAGGTGGCGCCATGACAATCCTGGCGGCTGAGAACATCACAGTCCGGATTGGCAGCCGCGCCATCCTGCGCGATATCTCGCTTCAGGCGCATGCGAAAGAGTTCATCGCCGTGCTGGGCCCCAACGGCGCGGGCAAATCCACTTTGCTGAAAGTTCTGGCCGGGTTGCTCAAACCGGACAGCGGGCAGGTGATGCTGGATAGCGAGCGTCTTTCTTCGCTCTCCTTGCGGCGGCTGGCGGGCCGCAGAGCCTATTTGCCGCAGAATCCCTATCTGGAATGGCCCATCTCGGTGGAGCGTTTGGTGGCCTTGGGACTGACACCGAGGCTGCCCGCGACCGGCGGATTGCCGGAGGAATTTATGCCCGCCATCGCGCGTGCCTTGGAACGCTGCGATCTTTCCGATAAGCGCGATCAGGCGGCCACGACCTTGTCGGGAGGCGAGTTCGCCCGCGCCATGCTGGCCCGCGCGATTGTTTCAGAGCCTCAAATATTGATCGTGGACGAACCGATCACCGGGCTTGATCCCAAGCACGCGATGGATTGTATGCGCCTGCTGTCGGAATTCGCCGCGGCCGGCACCTTGGTGATTGCGTCGCTCCATGATCTCACCCTGGCGGCGCGCTATGCCGGCCGCATGGTCTTAGTTGTGGATGGAGCGGTCATTTCCGACACGGAGTTACTCACAGCCGAAATCATCCACAGGGCGTTCGGCGTGACCGCCCTCCTGACCGGCCAGGGAGATTCGCTCTCGTTCACACTTTTGTCCCCAAGCGAAAAATGACGCCTGTGTGAAAGAAATTCGTCTTGACGGATTCCGCGAATAGGCCCCTAGATATAGTCGTTCACGGTCACTCGAATGCTCTAGATAGGG